>ODAI011673290.1_pt1 | contig 13693 bp, 12 predicted proteins | sample 1539321 | NCBI WGS metagenome assembly ODAI01 (sample SAMN02144231, study PRJEB22623) | gut metagenome | biome: sheep rumen | host: Ovis aries | place: New Zealand
AGCGCTTGCCGGGCAGGACCCTGGCGCCCCGAGCCAGCTTTTCGATGCGGCCCTGGCCCTCGCCCAGGCCGCTGCCGCCGGAGGTGAAGAAGGGGACGACGGCCTTGCCGGTAAAATCATAGGCGTCCAGAAAGCTGTCGATCAAACTGGGCTCCCGGTACCACCAGATGGGAAAGCCCAGGAAAACGACCTCGTTTTCCGCCACCGGGGCGGCGGTGTCGGCCAGAGCGGGACGGCAGTCGGGGTCCTGCATCTCCAGGGTGCTGCGGGACTTCTTGTCCATCCAGTTCAGGTCCTTCCGCTCGTAGGGGACGGCGGGGCGGATCTCATAGAGAGTCCCGTTTGCGGCCTCGGCCAGGGTTTTGGCAAGCTTCGCGGTGCTGCCGCTGGCGGAGAAATAAGCGATGACGGTTTTGCTCATGTGTCGAACTCCTTCCTTTTATTTCAGCTTGTTGTAATCTTCCTCGGACACCGGCTCCAGCCATTCGTTGGAGGCGTTCTCACCGCCCACCTCAATGGCCAGGTGGGAAAACCAGCTGTCCGCCGCAGCGCCGTGCCAATGCTTCACGTTGGCGGGGATGTTCACCACGGTGCCGGGAGTCATCTCCACGGCCTCCTTGCCCCATTCCTGGTACCAGCCCCGGCCGCCCACGCAGAGCAGCAGCTGTCCGCCGCCGGCCGTGGCGTGGTGGATGTGCCAGTTGTTGCGGCAGCCGGGCTCAAAGGTCACGTTGAACACCGGCACCTGCTCTTTGGAGACGGGAGCCAGGTAGCTCTGGCCCACAAAAAACTGTCCGTAGGGGTTTTCCTCCCCGATGGGGAAGAAAATGCTGCTCTGGTAGGCGTCCTTCTCGCTGCGGACGGGGCTTTCCTCGTTCCAGATCTCCTTGGCCTGGCGGAACACGGCCCAGCCCTTGGGCCAGCCCACATACATGGTGGCGTGAGTGATGATGGCGGCGATCTCCTCTTTGGTGACGCCGTTGTTTTTGGCGTTCTGCAGGTGGTAGCCCAGAGAAGAGTCGGTGATGCCGGAGGCCATCAGGGACACCACGGTGATGATGCACTTGGTCTTCAGGTCCAGGGCTTCCTCATTCCAGACCTCGCCGAAGAGCACATCGTCGTTGAGGTGGGCGAAGGTGGGGGCAAAGTCCCCCAACTGCATCCGCCCGGCGGTCTGCGTGATCTTCTTGCTCATGCTTCTGTCTCCTTATCGTTTGATAAATTTCCAATCCTGTTGGGGCAGCGCCTCGTCGGACACAAAGCGCTCCACCTGCATGTGCAGGTCATACTTTTCCCGCAGGGCAGCGATCTTCGCCATCATGGGGGAGGCGTGATGGGCGTCGATGGCGGCCTGATCCCGCCATTGGTCGATGAGCAGGACGGTTTCAGCGTCCTCCATGGGGAAAAAGTAGGCGTAGCGAAGGTTTCCCTCCTCAGCGCGGATGGCGTCCACCACACCGGTGCCCGTCATTTCCTCGGCAAAGGCGCGGGCGGCGCCCTTTTCGCCCCGGTAGTAGATGTTCACGGTGATCATGTGAGTCCTCCCAGCAAAGTGCGAAGAAAGGTATAGGCCATGTCATAGGTGCTCATGTAAACATAGGAGATCCCGGCCTCCTCCATGGCCTCGCGCTGCTTTTCCGTCACCACGGTATAGGGGTACAGACCGTAGACAAAGGGGAGGAGAGAGTAGAGAAAGCTCTGCCGCCCCGCTTCGTCCAGCGAGGGGACGAACTTCTGCAGGCAGCGATCCAGCGCCGCCACCGAGGCGCCGTAGGCGGTTTTGAATTCCACCAGGCGCTCCATGCGGGAGTTTGCCTCCATGTCATAGAGGTTCATGCTCAAGAGTTTCAGCATCAGAGGACGGCTCTCCAGCGCCCGGGCCAGGGCCGCGGCCAGCTCCTCCGGGGAGAGGGCCTCTTCTTCAGCGCAGAGCGCGTCCAGATCCCGGACGAAAAGCTCGTATTCCTGCTGGAACAGGGCCAGGAAGATCTCTTCCTTTGTCTCAAAATAATTGTAGATGGATGTGCGGGTAAAGGAGGTCTGCTGCCCGATGTCCTTCAGCGTGATTTCCTTGAAGCTCATGGTCTCATAGAGCTTGCGGCAGGCGGCAATGATCTCTTCCCTCCGGGCTCTTGTCAGCTCAGCGGATCCTTTCGGCATCTCGATCATCCTCTTTCTATCCATAATAATGACACGCTGTCAGAAACAATATAGCACAGTTCTGACATCGTGTCAACAAAAGAAAACGCCGCCCGGGGGATTCCAAAGCCCGAACGGCGTTTCCTCTTTATTCACTTGGCAGCAGCAGGCTCTGCTCTGCCGTTCCGGCCTTGGACTGGCTGGCTTTCACGGTGACTCGGTCTCCCGGTTCCGCCCGAACGAGCCAGCAGACGCTCTTGCGCGCTTTGGCTTTGAACATGGTGGACGGGTTGCCGTGGAAGGAAAGCCGGGTGGCGGAGTAGCCCTCCAGATCACCCAGATCCTCCTCCGCCTTTCCGCTGAGAAGCGCGGCGCCCTCGATGCGGACCTTCACCGGATCGTTCAGCTTGAGGGAACGGCCCAGCTCCGTGAGATTCGTGGGAAGATAGCCCAGGTTTCCCACTGTGGCCCTGATCTCATAAATCCCGCCGCCCAGCGCCTTGGCCGAGAGAGTATCCACCGTCAGCCGCGGCATGGCCTGCAGGAAACGCAGGTGGAAGCGGCTGGCCTTTTGGCACTCCGCCTCCAGGAAGGCCTCCGGCGGGTTCTGGAGGGTGAATTTGCTCTGGAGTCCGCCGATCTCCACGGGACCCAACCGGGGATGCTCCCAGGGAATCCAGTCCAGATTGTACTGCGGCGCGTTTTCCCGCACCCAGGCCCGGCAGGCCTCGAAGCGCTGCAACTGTTGAGCCGTGCTCTCCGGCTCCTTGCTGCCCCAGGGGAAGGGAACGCCGGCCTTGCCCGGCAGGTCCCAGTACTCCACCGTGTAGGCGGGGATGCCCCGGCAGGCATAGCACCAGTCGTCAAAGGCGCCGGAATCGTAGTTTTCCTGGTCGGAAAGGAAAGAGTCAAAGATGTTGAGGGGGACATAGCCCAATTCCTCCTGCCCCATTGCCGCAATCTCCCGCAGGACCTTCAGGTCCTGGGGCGCGGCCTTGGCGCTGGGCATGGTGCCGGGGGGATAGAGCAGCAGACCGCCGCTGGTGTGGCCGATGGCGGCGCCGCCGATGTTGGGATGGGCGATCACGAAGTCCGCCAGAGCCTTGCACTCAGGATTGGAGAGGGGATAGTCGCCGGCGCCAGGCTGCCGGGGAGCGGGGAACCAGCCGAAGGGGAAGTTGCGGTTGAAGTCCAGGCTCCAGTCCGGCTTTTTCGGCTGGAGATTGTCCTCGTCCGTGTTGCCATCTTCCCACAGACCCTCGGCATAGAGATCATAGAAGTCTCCCTCCGTGTCGGAGGGGCTTCTGAGACAGAGACGGGAGGGATCGTCCGAATCCTTTTTCCAGGCGCCGTAGGGGCTGGGGACGCGCATGGAGCGGATGACCCCGTCCCCGTCCAGATCCGCGGGAAAGAGACCCCCAGCCTTGGGATCCTTTACCCGGTCCGCCGAGCGCAGCTGGGCGGGGGAGTGGAGATAGACCTCCGCCCCGTCGGGGCTGACCCGGGGGATCACATAGACGGTGCAGTGATCCACGATCCGGCGGAGCGTCTCGTCTTCGCCATAGCCGGTGAGCAGGGTGTCGATCAAATGCAGGGCAGCCATGCTGGAGGTGACTTCTCCGGCGTGGATGTTCCCGTCCAGATACCAGCCGGGCTTGGAGAGGGGAGCGCCGGTGTCTTTGTTCGTGACGGTCATCACAAACTGGCTCCGGCCCTTCTCGGTGACGCAGTTGGTTTCCAGCGTGCAGAGCTTGGGATAGCGGCGGGCAAAGCCCTCCAGGGCCGCCTTCAGCTCATCATAGTCATAATAATGATCATAGGAAAGCGAAGTCTTCACAACGAGACCTCCTTTACAGCACTTGAGAAAGAAACTGCCGGGTCCTGGGGTTTTGCGGATGGTCGAAGAGCTCCTCCGCCGTGCCGGATTCGCAGACCACGCCGCCGTCGATGAAGAGGACCCGGTCACTGATCTTCCGGGCAAAGCACATCTCATGGGTCACGATGACGCAGGTCATGCCGCTCTCCGCCAGCTTCTGGATCACCTCCAGCACCCCCTTGACCATCTCCGGGTCCAGGGCGCTGGTGGGCTCGTCAAAGAGCATGACCTCCGGGTGCATGGCCATGGCCCGCACGATGGCAAGGCGCTGCTTCTGTCCCCCGGAGAGCTTCCGGGGATAGACCTGGGCCTTGTCGGCCAGACCCACCTTTTCCAGCAGCTCCATGGCCTCTTGCTCCGCCTGATCCTTCGCCATGCCGTTTACCTTGCAGGGGGCCAGGGTGATGTTCTCCAGCACGGTGAGATGGGGGAAAACATTGAACTGCTGGAACACCATGCCGATGCGCTTACGGTACCGGCTCAGGTCCTTGGACTTGGGGTCCATCTCCGCCCCGTCCAGCAGGACCTTTCCCGCACTGGGGATCTCCAGCAGGTTCAGGCAGCGGAGAAAGGTGGATTTGCCGCCGCCGGAGGGGCCGATCACGGAGACCACCTGGCCCCGATAGATCTTTTCGTCGATGCCCCGGAGCACCTCCAGAGAACCGAAATTCTTTTTGAGACCCACGGTCTCGATCAAAGGCATCTGTTCAGTCACTGACCTTCAGCCTCCTCTCCATGAGCCGCACCAGGAAGGACAGGGCCATGGTGCAGATGAGATAAATGCCCGCGATGATAAAGAGCGGCTGCCAGCTGAGGAATTTGTTGGCAAGGATCGTCCGGGTGTACATGAGCTCATAGAGCATGAAGGTCCCGGCCAGGGAAGTCTCCTTGATCATGGCGATGTATTCGTTTGCCAGAGCGGGGAGGATGTTTTTCACCGCCTGGGGCAGGATGATCCGGGTCATGCACTGAGTGGAAAAAAGCCCCAGACTCAGGGCCGCCTCCCGCTGCCCCTTGTCCACGGACTGGATACCGCCCCGGACGATCTCGGACACGTAGGCGCTGGAGTTCAGAATCAGGGCCAGGAGCACATAGATCTCCTTGGAGACCTGGTTGAGCGCGGGGAGCACCATGGGCAGGAAAAAGTAGGCAATGTACATCTGCACCAGAAGGGGCGTGCCCCGCAGCACGTTCACATAGATCGCGGCCACGGCGTGGACCGCCTTGTGGGAGGAGAGGCTCAGCATGGCCACGAGAGCCCCCAGAATGCTGCCCAGAGAAACAGCAATAAAGGCGTATTTCAGGGTGCCCAGCAGGCCCTTGAGAAAGATGGGCCAGTATTCGAATAAGACTTCAAGGATCCCGGGCCCCATCTCAGGCCGCCTTTCCGTTGGGATCCAGGGAGAGGATCTGGTCTTCCACATACATCTGCTGCAGGGAAGAGGCCTGGGCGATGATGTGCTTGCCCACGAAGTCCTGCAGGCTCTTGTACTGGTCTGCCTTGTCGGCGGGCACGATCAGGGTGTGGAAGGTGATGTCGTCGTCGCCCACGTAGCCGATGCTGAGCTCATAGCTCTCCGCCCGGTCGGCCTTCCAGCCGTAGCCGGAGAAGGCGGCGTCCGCCTTGCCGGTGTCCAGGGCGGTGAGGGTCGCGAGAAAGTCCATGGTCTCGATCTGCAGCTGGACGCCCAGGCAGTCCGCCACGTATTTGGCCAGCATCATCTCACAGCCGTAGATCACGCCGTCCTCGGTGATGAACTCATTGGCGGGATAGTCCGGAGAAGTGGCGATGACCAGCGTGCCCTTTTCCAGCACCTGGGCCAGCACGCCCTGGGCCTGGGAGAGGTCCAGCTCCGGCTTCTTGAGGTCGCTGGTATCCAACAGGTAGAGGTAGGTCCCGTCGATGGGGGCGTCGGAATAGATGGGCATGTCGCCCACCAGCTTCCGGGCGGCCTCGTCGTCGGTGCCGGACTGGAGCTTGGCGATGGCCGTCCAGAGGCTGTAGTAGCCCTCCTCCTGGGCGGTCTGGATGCACTGGTTGATGGCGGCGATGAGATCGGTCTCGCCCTTCTTCACGGCGGCCACGTTGCCTTCAAAGTCGCCGTAGATGCTCAGATCGAAGTTGATGCCGGACATGGCGAAGAGACCATCCGACTGGTCCACATAGTTCTTGGCGGTGGTGCCATCCAGGGCCACGGCGTCACATTTGCCGGAGGCCAGGGCCAGAATGGCCTGGTCCAGGCTGGTCACCAGCTCCAGCTGGGTGGCGGCGGACTTTTCCGCGCCGCAGGCGCTCAGAAGCAGAGAGGCACAGAGGATGAGAGCCAGCAGAGAGATCCATTTCAGCTTTTTCATGTTCAAAAACTCCTTTTCATGATTCGTTGTTGTTTCACAGCTTGCGGTTCTTCGGACGGATCGAACCCGTCGTCGTCGGATGTCCATGGCGCTCTGCCTCCTCTCTCCTGAAATCGTTTCGGTGGGGAACCGCCGTTTTGCAAGAAAAAAAGCCGTCTCCGGAGATATCTCCAGAGACGACTGTAAGTCGCGGTACCACACTGGTTGCCGGCAGGATCTGCCGACCTCTCTTGCCCGTAACGCAGGCGCTGCGATCCCTCCTACTGCGATTCAAAGGGACATCTCCCGGACGCGCTTCCCCGAACCGGTTGCCGCCGCACTTCCACTCTGTTGCGGCTCGCTGCTGGACGCTGTCGGGGTTTTCTTCCGTTCCACGATTTTTATGGGATGAACTTTACTACGGTATAATAGCATTGTCAAAGACTTTTTCGTTCCGTCCGCACATTTTGGAAGCCTGCCCAAGAAAACGGGCCGGACTTTCAGCAAAAATCTGCAAATCTGACAAGGCTTCCCGGGAAAGCGTCGGACAAAAGACTGAGGCACGAGGACCAAACTGGGAAACGATAGGTGCAGAGGTCATGATACCGGCCCGGATCCCTTCCTTTCGCATTGTGCGGCGAGGCCGTTTTGCATCAGGTCTTACCGGCTCCACTGGCGGCCGGCGTTGTCCTGGTAAGTATCGCCCTGGAGCAGCAGCTCAGAGATGGGGACGATGGTGTAGCCCTCCTGCTGCAAGGCCTCGATGATGCCGGGCAGGGCCTCCGGGGTGTGGATGGCGGCGTTGTGGAAGAGCACGATGCTGCCGGAGCGGACGTTTTTCAGCACCCGGTCGGTGATCTCGGCGGCGGAGATGCCCTTCCAGTCCAGACTGTCCACGTCCCATTGGACCGCGGTCATCCCCATGGACTCCACCGCCTGGATCACATGGTCGTCATACTCCCCGTAGGGGCAGCGGAAGAGACTGGGACTCACGCCGGTGAGAGCCGCGACCTTCTCGTTGCAGGCGGTGATGTCCGACACGATCTGCTCCGTGGAGAGGGAGGAGAAATGGGCATGGCTGGAAGAGTGGTTCATCACCTCGTTGCCCGCCTCCGCCAGGGCCTTCACCGAGTCCGGGTATCGTTCGGCCCAGTCGCCCACTACGAAGAAGGTGGCGTGAACGCCGTAGCGGGAGAGAATGTCGATGAGGGTTTGGGTGTCCTCATTGCCCCAGGCGGCGTCGAAGGAGAGAGAGATGGTTTTGTCGTCCCGTTCCACGGAGTAGACCGGCAGACTCCGCTGAGAGGCGGAGACGCCCACGATGGCCGGACTGCTGACGCTCCAGAAGATCAGCAGTACCGCCAGGATCATGCCCAGCCCCGAGACCAGGCGGCTGTTTTTGCGGAAGAATGTGCGAATATCGATCATGAACAGGCCCCCTTTTGCTTCCAGCCTATGAGGAGCCGGGAGAGAAAATGCCGGGAGAAAGGGCGGCTTTTTTGTTGTAGCCCGACTATTATTATGGTATAGTAAAGAAAAAATCAAAGGAGGAGATCCTATGGCCATCGTTGGCTTCATCGGCACCGGAAATATGGGCGGCGCGCTGGCAAGGGCTGCCGCCAAAAGCGGCCTCGCCTCGGAGCTGCTGCTGGCAAATCGCAGCCCGGAAAAGGCTCTGCGCCTGGCGGAGGAGCTGGGAGGCAGACAGGTATCCAATCAGGAGGCGGCGGAGCGCTCTGAGGTGCTGTTTCTCGGCGTGAAGCCCCAGATGCTGGACACGCTCCTGGGGCAGATCGGAGAGACACTGAAAGCGCGGCAGGAGCGGCAGCTCATCGTGTCCATGATGGCGGGCAAGGATCTTGCCACGCTGCAACAGCTCCTGGGCGAAGACAAGCCCATTCTGCGCATCATGCCCAACATCCCCGTGTGTGTGGGCGCGGGGGTCACGCTCTACTGCGGTACGGAGACGGTCACCCAGGCGGACAAGGCCCTTTTCCGGGACCTGATGGCCTCCTCCGGGCTGGTGGAGGAGCTGGACGAGCACCTGATGGAGGCGGCCTCCGGCGTCACCGGCTGCGGGCCGGCCTTCGCCGCCATGTTCGTAGAAGCCCTGGCGGATGGAGCCGTGGCCTGCGGTCTGCCCAGAAAACAGGCCATCGCCTATGCCGCCCAGATGCTCTCAGGCTCGGCCCAAATGCTCCTCGAAAGCGGCGAGCACCCCGGCGTTTTGAAGGACCGGGTCTGCTCCCCGGCGGGCAGCACCATCCAGGGCGTGCGCAAACTGGAGGAGCGCGCCTTCCGCGCCGCGGTGACCGACGCCGTCATCGCGACTTTTGAAAAGGAATTCTGATGCACTATTTCTCTGATGACGGGGGGAAAACAACATGCTGCGTATGATCCGCGGCTGCCGGGTGCCCGATCCGGGTGCTTTGGAAGAAGGCTTCGAGCAGAAAGACAGGTCCTTTTACGCAAATCTCCATGCCGAGCATATCGACAGGGCCATGCGAGCCTTTCTCCTGCGGCAGAAGGAAGAACTGTTTTTCTTTCTGGAACTGCCCACGCAACAAGAGGAGGAAAAGAAACTGCGCGAGGAATGGAAAAGGCAGAACCGGGATGGAGAGGCGCCCCTTCACCGGAATGTGTATTACTGGGATGGGATCACGCCGGAGGCTGCACTCTCCCTGTTGGATGCGTATGGCGAGCTTTTGATCCAGGATGGAATGAGCTCTTTCGGTTTTGGGGTGCGCAGCTTCTCCGCGGAGATCCAGAAGGAGAAGTACAATATGGTGACGCTTTTCGCCAGAGAGCCGGCGCAGTATCGGGACTTCTTCCCGGGACTGGGGATCCCGGAGCGGGAAAGGCTTACTACCGCCTGGGATACCTTCAGACCGACGGCGCCGGGGGATTGCTTTGCCCTCCAGGTTGAAGGAAGAAACGTTTTTGATCTGGCTGAGGAGCTCAAGCAAAAAGGCCTGTACTTTGCCGAACATCGGGAAGAAAACTGAAACAGGGCGGGAAAAGCCACTTGAGCAATCGGATCCTCTGTGATATAATACCCGGTGGTTTTTGGAAAAAAGGAGATGTTTGATCGATGAAACTTGGCATCGTGGGACTTCCCAATGTGGGAAAGACGACGCTGTTTAACGCGCTGACCGGCTCCAAGGCGGAGACCGGCAGCTATACCAATGCCGCCGCCAAGCCCAACATCGGCACCGCCAAGGTGCCCGACGAGCGGCTGGACTGGCTGGCGGAATACTGGCATCCCAAGAAATACAGCCCCGCCACCATCGACTTTGTGGACGTGCCGGGCGTTGCCTCCGGCGGCAAGGGCAACGAGGTCTTCCAGGCCATCCGCCAGGTGGACGCCCTGGTGGAGGTGGTCCGCTGCTTCAACGACGAGGGCGTTTTCCTGGAGAAGGCCGACGCCCTGCGGGACGCGGAGAGCTTTGACCTGGAGCTGATCCTGGCGGATATCGAGATCGTGGAGCGCCGCCTGGAGCGGGCCAGAAAGAACGCCAAGAGCGGCGACAAGAAGTATAAGCGGGAGTGCGAGATGTGCGAAGCGCTGATCGCCCACCTGGAGGCGGAAAAGCCCGCCCGGGACTTCGAGTTTACCGATGAGGATAAGGATATCCTGGTGGACGGGGGCCTGCTCTCCGTAAAGCCGGTGATCTATGTGGCAAACCTGGACGAGACCGGCATGAGCAATTACGCCGGGGACGCCAATTTCCAGGCGCTCAAGGCCTTTGCCGAGGAGCGGGGCGCCGCGGTGCTGCCGGTGGCCGCCAAGTTCGAGGAGGACATCGCGGAGCTGGACGAAGAGGAAGCCGCCATGTTCATGGAGGACATGGGCCTTACCGAGCGGGGCCTGGATCGGCTGATCCGCACCAGCTATGATCTCCTGGGCTACATCTCCTTCCTCACCGCCGGCGAGGACGACGTACACGCCTGGACCATCGTGAAGGGCACCAAGGCGCCCCGGGCCGCGGGCAAGATCCACACAGACATTGAGCGGGGCTTCATCCGGGCCGAGATTGTGGCCTTTGAGGACCTGAAAGCCTGCGGCAGCATGAACGCCGCCCGGGAAAAGGGCCTCTTCCGGCTGGAGGGCAAGGACTACGTCATGCAGGACGGCGACGTGACCAACTTCAGATTTAATGTATGAGAAAACAATGATGCGAGCGGCAAGATCCTAAAGAAGATCGGATCGACGCTTCCAGCAGCAAAACCCTTGACGGAGGCGGAAAACTGTGCTATTCTGCCTCCGTGAAAAGGGAGTAGCTTGCGCCCTCGGGCGTTGAAGCGTCGTCATCGCGGCCCTGTGCCCGGCGCTTCAGATACGATGTATTGAGCAAGACTTTTACGGCAAGCATGCTGTAGAAGTCTTTTTTTATGCCGGATGGGAGGAAATACGGTGAAATACTACACAGACCCTGTGGAAGAGGTCCTTTCCGAGGTAAAGAGCACGGAGAGCGGACTGTCTTCCGAAGAAGCCAAAAAACGCAGGGACGAGGTCGGAGCCAACAAGCTCCGCCAGGCCAAGGGCAAGTCCCTGGCCGCCCGCTTCCTGGAACAGCTGGCCGATCCCATGATCCTCATTCTGCTGGCGGCGGCCGCCGTCAGCGGTGTACTGGGTTATGTGGAAGGCGAGGGCTACACCGATGTGATCATCATTCTCTCGGTGGTGCTGCTGAACGCCATCCTGGGCGTGTATCAGGAGAGCAAGGCCGAGAAGGCTATCGAGGCCCTGCAGCAGATGTCCGCCGCCACCTGCAAGGTGCTGCGGGACGGGATGCTCACGGTCCTGCCCAGTGAAGAGCTGGTGCCGGGTGACGTGGTGCTGCTGGAAGCCGGCGACGCGGTGCCTGCCGACGGGCGGCTCCTCCAGGCGGCGTCCCTCAAGATCGAGGAGGCCGCCCTCACCGGTGAGTCTGTCCCCGCGGAAAAGATGGTGGAGGCCCTGGAGATCGCGGCAGGGGAGCAGGACGTCCCCCTGGGCGACCGGCGCAACATGGTCTATATGGGCAGCTCCGTGGTCTATGGCCGGGGCGTTGCCGTTATCACCGGCACCGGCATGAACACCGAGATGGGCAAGATCGCCGACGCGCTGGCCCAGGCCGAGGACGGGGATACCCCGCTGCAGATCAAGCTGCGGCAGCTCTCCAAGATCCTGACCTGGCTGGTGCTGGGGATCTGCGTGGCTATCTTCGCGGTGCAGATGCTCCGCGCCGGCGGCCTGAGCCTGCGCACCACCCTGGATTCTCTCATGATCGCGGTGTCTCTGGCTGTGGCGGCCATCCCCGAGGGCCTGGCCGCGGTGGTCACCGTGGTGCTGAGCCTGGGCGTCACCAACATGGCCAAGCGCAACGCCATCATCCGCAAGCTCTCCGCGGTGGAGACCCTGGGCTGCGCCCAGATCATCTGCTCGGACAAGACCGGTACCCTGACCCAGAACAAGATGACCGTGGTGGACTTCTTCGGCGATAACGAGGCCGACACCGCCTCCGCCATGGCCCTCTGCTCCGATGCGGAGCTGGGCGAGCACGGCGCCGTCACCGGTGAGCCCACCGAGGCCGCCCTGGTGGTCTGGGCCAACAAGCTGGGCCGGGACAAAAACGTGCTGAAGAGCAAATACCTCCGCTGTGCCGAGGCCCCCTTCGACTCCCTGCGCAAGTGCATGAGTACCGTCCACGTGGACGGGGATGGCTTCGTGCAGTACACCAAGGGCGCGCCGGACGTGGTGCTGAGCCTCTGCACCCATTACTGGAAGGACGGAAAAGCCCAGCCCATGACCGAGGAGGCCCGGGCGCTGATCCTGAAGCGGAACAAGGCCATGGCGGACCGGGCGCTGCGCGTCCTGGCCTGCGCCAGCCGCAGCTGGGACGTGAAGCCCATCGTCTCCACCCCCGCCGCCCTGGAGCAGGATCTCTGCTTCATGGGCCTCTGCGGCATGATCGATCCGGTGCGTCCCGAGGTGCGCGACGCCATCGTGCGCTGCCGCACGGCGGGCATCCGGCCCATCATGATCACCGGCGACCATGTGGACACCGCCTCCGCCATTGCCCGGGAGCTGGGCATCCTCTCCGGAGACACCAAGGCCATCACCGGCGCCCAGCTCAGCCGCATGGACGACGAGACCTTCGAAAAGGAATTTCGCAACATCAGCGTCTATGCCCGGGTGCAGCCCGAGCACAAGACCCGCATCGTCAAGGCCTGGCAGAAGGCGGGCTATGTCCCCGCCATGACCGGCGACGGTGTCAACGACGCCCCCAGCATCAAGACCGCCGATATCGGCGTGGGCATGGGCATCACCGGCACCGACGTCACCAAGAGCGCTGCCGACATGGTCCTGGCAGACGACAACTTCGCCACCATCGTGGGCGCTGTGGAGGAAGGCCGCCGGATCTATGACAACATCCGCAAGGCCATCCAGTACCTGCTGGGCGCCAACATGAGCGAGATCGTCACCATCTTCACCGCCACCCTCCTGGGCTTCAGTATCCTGAAGCCCGTGCACCTGCTGTGGGTGAACCTGATCACCGACACCTTCCCGGCCCTGTCTCTGGGCGTGGAGAAGGGGGAGGCGGACATCATGCGCCGCCCGCCCCGCCCCGCCAAGGCCGGTATCTTTGCCGACGGCATGGGTTGGGACGTCCTGTATCAGGGCCTGCTGGTGGCAGTTTTGACCCTGGCCTCCTACCTCGTGGGCTGCCATGCCGAGAACGGGACCTGGAGCTTCGTCAACAGCGGCGTGGGTACCACCATGGCCTTCGTCACCCTCTCCATGTCGGAGATCTTCCACGCCTTCAATATGCGCTCCCAGCGTCGAAGCATCTTCAGCCTGGGCAGCACCAACGTGCTGCTGGTGGTCTCGGCCCTGGTTTCTCTGCTGCTCACCGCGGCCGTATGTGAGATCCCGGTGCTGGCGGCTGTCTTTTCCTTCACGTGCCTGAGCCTGGAGCAGTTCGGGATCGCCCTGGCCATCGGCCTGGCCGTGATCCCCGTGGTGGAGCTGGTGAAGCTCTTCCAGAGAATGGCGGCAAAACGCTGAAAAAGGCGGTTGACAGGAGCATTTTGGGGTGATATGATACCCGCGTACAAAGGCTTTGAAGGAAGACAGCGTGTTTTTCCGGTGCAGAGAGGGCTGGCCGCGGCTGCAAGCCGCCCCGAGGAAACAACACAGGCTGACCGCTTCCCGAGCCGGGCGGAGGCAATGTCGCCCCGGGTGATCCCGTTAACAGATCACAATGAGTGAAATCCCAAGGTGGAACCGTGTATTTTCATGCACCCTTGGCGGCAAAATGCCGCCAGGGGTGTTTTGCTTTCAAAACAAGTGTTTTGAAA
>ODAI011420427.1_pt1 | contig 13691 bp, 6 predicted proteins | sample 1539321 | NCBI WGS metagenome assembly ODAI01 (sample SAMN02144231, study PRJEB22623) | gut metagenome | biome: sheep rumen | host: Ovis aries | place: New Zealand
CGATTGGCAAGATCGCCGGCGAACAGATCATCAAGCTCATGACCCTGGGCCTGACCGAGGCCGAGGCCGAGGAGCAGATCATCAACGGCTTCCTCAAATAAGAAAACCCGGATCCGATCCATGGCAGATCTTTCTGCCCGGTCCGCAGAAAAGCCCGGAATCAGTTACAGGAATAAAAATCTGCCGCTTCCATGGAGGTTATCATGTTCTTTTTCAAAAAGAAGGATCCTTTTTCCGGCGCACAGGCCCCTCAGGAGCCCTATGACCCCGCAGTCCGGGAGCCGGTCCTGCGCTGCAGCATCTGCACCGGGGAGCAGGTCGCCGGCTTCCGCGACCGGAAGACCGGAGATTTCACGGAGATCATGCTGATCCGGACCCCCGCCGACCTGGAGGCCTTCCGGAAGCAGTATGGCATTGAGGAGACCGAGCTGAAGCGGATCTATTGATAATCTGTTGATTTCTTGACAGGGACCGGATCTGACAGCCGGGCCCACAGCGCTTCCGGACCGGCTGCCTCTTTATGCCGTGCCTCGCCGGCCGTGACCGGCTCAGAGCCGCCTGATCAGGTCTGCGATCTCCCGCTGCCTGACCCCCATGCGGGTCAGATGATCGGCCAGCCCGCAGAGGTCGGTGAAGGTCTCTCCGCCCTCGCTGCCGCCATCCCCTGAGAGGATCCTGCCGGCCCTGAACCGGCCGTCGGGCTCACAGACCATTTCCAGGTCCACGGACAGGGTACCGGCGCCCCCCGCCCCTGCCGGCGCCGCAGACGGGCCGGACGGGGCCCCTGACAGGCCTGAAGCCGCCTCTGACAGTCCCCGGCAGCCCTCTCCGGTCTCCCTGCGGACCGTCATGACCCTGGTCAGGGTCATGGCCTCCAGGTCCGCCCGGCCCCCGGTCAGGACGGCCTGGGCCTTCAGGTACTTTTTCAGCCGCCTGACATTTTTCTCTTTCCCGGGATTTTTGAGCCGCCCCCTCGTGCTGTTGTGGCGCAGGTCGGCCAGCTTGACCCTGGCCGCCAGCCTGCAGCTGCTCAGATTCCTCACATAGTCCATGTAATCCGGGTACTTCTTCTTATCATGAGTGAGCAGGACCAGGGCCTCCAGGACCTCCTCCGGAAATCCCTCGGCGGCCAGGTCCTCCCGCGTCATTTTCGTGTCCTCCATGACATCGTGCAGCATGGCCGTACAGATCTCCTCCTCGGTCTCCATCTGCTCGGCCAGATGATAGGGATGGAAGCAATAGGGCACCCCGCCCTTGTCGGACTGAAAGTGATGGGCCTCAAAACAGATCTCCATGGCCCTCTGCGTCAGGTCGGTATACAGCATGTCCGGATCTCCTCCTGATATTTTGTTACAGTTCACGCCCTCTCGAAGGACGTGAACTTGTAACATTGCGTTCAGCGATTCCAACGCGCTGCGCGCCGCTGAACGCCGTAAAACTCGGGTTTTTGCGTTGAAAACCACGCAAAAACGCCTCGCGTTCGTGGTAGTCAGAACTATAACAGTATTTTTAATTTTTTTCAAAATAGTGATTGACAGAAATGCACAGCCTGTGTTAGTATACATTCGTTGCGGAAAACAGCAGCAAACAATTCGCTGGCATAGCACAGTCGGTAGTGCGTCGCATTGGTAGTGCGGAGGTCACGAGTTCGATTCTCGTTGCCAGCTCTCAGCAGAAGCCTGAAACCTGACAAAATCGGGAGCAGGCTTCTTTTTTTTTCCTTTTTCCTGCCGCGGCTGCTCCTCATCCCGGCCCTGGATCCGGGCCTGTCCCCGGAAGCACGGCGTTTTATGGTTTCCACCCGCGCCGGATCCCCCCCTGCAGGCAAAGGACGGGCTGAATGATCCTCCATCCATGACCTGCATCCGGATCCGGCCACGGGCCGGAAAAGGGCCGGGCACCGGGAAAGAGACTCTCCCGCTGCCCGGCCTCTTCAGCTCTCCACGCGGATGGTCAGGAAATGGCCGTGCCCGATCTCCTCCTCCCCGGCCCACACGGGGCGGGGAGTCCAGCCGTCCGCCAGCAGGAACTGCCTGTCCCCGCCCCTGCGCCTGCAGGCATAGCAGAGCATATGGTGATTCTGGTATCTGGGGTGCCTGTAGACCTGCAGGTAGACGATGGCCCCCCTGCCCAGGGCTTCCTCGACCGCGTCCGGCGTGATCCGGATATGGAAGCGGACCTCCGGCCGCAGGGAGAGGAGGCCGGCCGCCCTCAGGCACCGTCTCAGAAAGACTCCGGTCAGGAAGTTGGAGGTCCCCCCGAAGCGGCCCATGATCTCTGTATTCCAGTAGATGCGGGTCCTGGCCCCGATCTGGGCGCAGACCAGAAAGAGCCTCTCCGCTTCCCTGGCCTCCTGCTCCCGCTTCAGCCTCTCCTGCTCTCTCCTGGCCAGGACCGCGGAAAAAGTCCGCGCCGGCGCCGCCGGCTCCGCGGAAGGCGCACCCGGAGTTCTTTTCTCAGCCTCCGGGGCCTTTCCCGTCCCTCCGGAGGCCGCCGCATAGCTTTGCAGGGTCCTGATCACATTGACGGCCGCCGTCGGGCCGCAGTGCCTGATATAGCCCTTTCCCAGGGCCCTGAACTGGCCCGTCGTGCAGAAGGAGGCCCAGGGGACCCAGAAACCGGATCCCCCGGCGCTCCGGCCGTCCGGCCCGGATCCTGCGGCCGGGCCGCTCTGTTTTTTCAAATCTTCCTGCCTGTCTGTGCTCTTTTTGATCATCGCTCCAGACTCTCTGTCCAATAGGACTGGTTGTAAATATCATTCAGCCGGTAGCTGAGGCGGACCTTGCCCTCCGGCAGCTCCGTGTCGGTGACCCGCAGGCCGCCCCGGACCGTCATGCGGTTTCCGAGAACATAGCTGTCCTGGTATTCGCCCTCATAGGAATAGAAATCGCAGAGGAAGTCCAGGGTGTCTCCGTCGCTGATCTCGGTCAGGTTCTTGGCGACCGCCTCGATTTCCTCATCCCGGTAGTCGGTCTGGGCGCCCGCGACATAGCCCGAGGGATTCTCATTGTCAAAGACGATGATCAGGTTGACGCGCTGGCCGTTGAGCAGGGCCGGGACGCGGCCGGTGATGCTCCAGTAGTCTCCGTCGTTCACGGAATCCAGGTGGTAGTAGGGGACGATCTGGCCGTTGATGGCAAGCCAGGCCTTTCCGTCGTCCGCCACCAGGTTCCCGTCCTTGTCGAAATCATAGATCTCATCATAGCCCAGGTCGATGTAGCCCTCGCCGTCGTCATAGAAGAGGTTGAGGACCAGGGACTGGACCAGGTCCCACTGGCCGGAGGGAAGGGTCATGATATACTTTCCGTCCTCCCTCTGGGTCCAGTAGAGGGCGGAGGTATCGATGTGGTTGTCGTTTATGTACTGCAGGGTCTCCTCGTCGCTGAGGGCGCGGTCCTGCAGAAAGCCCGTATTGCCGGCGGACAGGCCGCTGATCGAGCTGAAATCACCGCCCAGGAAGGATCCCAGAAGCTGGCCGATCAGCTCCTCGCTGGCTCCGGAGGACCCGTAGGGGGACATGCCCGTCCCGGAGGCCGAGCCGGACGGATAGCCGCTCAGCAGGGTTCCGAAGAGGGAGGGAATCGGGGAGGCGGTCGAGCTGCCGCCCGCCGCCGCCTGGCCGCTCATCTCCAGGCTTGCAAAGGCGCGGATGGCATGGGCGTAATCCTCCTCCATGCCGATCTCGTCATAGGACTGGGTCGCCTTGTCGACATTGCGGGCGCTCCTGTAGGGGAAATAAATGGAAAGCCCGTAGGCGTTGGTCATATTGGAGGAGGTCCGGTTATATTTGACAGATGCCCTGACGGCCTCCGCCAGTGCCTTTCCTTCCTTGCTTCCGACATTGTCGGCGAAGTGAGCCAGGTCGACCTGATCGATCCCCGTGGACCTGGCAAATTCCCGGCTGCCGCTCCTGGCCCTGGAGATCCTGGTGTATTCCTTGTCCTGGATGGACTGGGTGACAGACCTGGCGAAGGAGGCCAGCTTTTCGGGGACCGCGGCCGTGAGCTCGGCCAGGTCCACGACAGAGAGCGTGGTCCCCTGCCCGGGCGTCCGCTTCGCGCAGGTGGAGACAAAGTCATCCACGATCCGCTGGCCCATTTCCAGGGTGGACATGGAGGTGTTTTTGCTGAGGGCATTGAGCCAGTTTGTGTAGTACCAGCCGATCCCGGGCTCTGTCTCCTCGGAGGCGATCAGATAGTCCGCGTAGCGGTCCATCATGAGGGCGGTCTCCGCGGTCGCCATCAGGCAGGCGTCGAAGCCCACGAAATCAAAGGAGACGCCGCCGCTCTTGAGGGCCTGATTGATCCCGGCCAGGCTCATGGAACCGCTGGATTTGAATTTCTCGTCATAGCCGTAGCCGCTGACCGATCCTGCGCCGTGGTCCCAGAGGATCAGCTCGTTGCGGTTGGCCGGAAAGTTTTTGGCGCAGTATTTGATAAAGGAGGCCAGGGTGGCGGGGTCTGTCATGGGCTTTGCCCCCAGATCCTTTTCGAGCAGGAGGAGGCCCCCTTCTTTGACCTGGTAGATCTGGTTGGTCCTGCTGCTGACCACATTGTTGTTCCAGCGGCTGCAGCCGCCCGTATATACGATCAGATTGACCTTGTCAGAGAGTTTGGACGCGACCATCTCCTGCAGGTCCGACGTCGCCATCCGGCTTCTGGACTCCAGGTCTGTGCCGCACATGTAGACCATGATGGTCACGACGTCATTGCCCCCTCCCCGGATCACGGTGCGCTTGTCTCTGGCGCCGGTGGCAACGGTCGTATCAGGAGTTACGCCGGACCCGGCCGCGCTCCAGCTGCCCTGCGCAGAGGAAGAGCCCGTGGGAAGGCCCGGTGTGGACTCAACGCTGCCTTCGTCGGAATAGCCGCCGAAGCTCCCGGCGGAATTCTGGTTGGAGCTGCCGTAGTCATAGGTCACCGTGCTCTGGTCCGAGCCTCCCGAGAGGCCTCCGCCCCCGAACATATAGACCAGGACCAGGATGATGATCACGGGAAGGCTCAGTCCAGCCCCCCGGGTGACCATGCTGCCGCCGGTCTTTCTGCGGCCGCTGTAGCCGTCCTTGTCACCGACCGGCCCTGTCCCGAGGCCGCTGCCCCTGCGGTTGAGGCCGGTCCCTTTTCCTTTTACATTTCTTTCTCTGCCGTGCGGTTTTTTCTCAATATCCATGCGCTACCTCCTTACATGTATTTTCCATGAGACCGACAGACCGGCCGATCCGCGCTTAATAATGAGCGATGGAAAAGGCGCTGACCTCATAGTTGTCGAGCTCCTCCGGAATGGGGCCCGCCGCCGAAAAGGAATACAGGGCGTCCTTTCCGCCCGGGATCATGACCCTTCCGGTCTCGCCTCCCAGGATCCGGTCTCCGTTCAGATAGAGGATGGTGACAAAGGCCTCCTGGTCCTCTCCGCTGTCGCAGCGGATCCTGCCGGACAGGACCGGCAGCTCGCCCAGGCGGAAATATCCCTTTGAGAGCCCCTCCGAGCTCTCCCTTCCCGCGGAGGGAGCACTGTGGGCATACTCATCCATGACCTCCACGACGACATCGGAGGCGCTGTAGCTGTCTCCCGCGGGCATATTGAGTTCCTCCTCCGTCGGATAGAATTCCTCCGGATCGACGCACTCGGCGGCAAACTCCATCTGCGCGGGCTTCTGGCCGCGGACGACCATGTCCCCTGCGACCGCGATCTCCTGGTCGGCCAGGACATAGGTCCTGACCGTCTTGCGGCTGCTGCTGATCCGGTTGCCGTACTCATCCATGGCCCGGGCCACGATCGTCGGCTGGACCAGGGCCCGGTCGCTGCCCCTGTTGGAGATCCTCACCGCGTAATTGACCAGCCAGGCCGGGAGCGGGTCCCCGTTCTCGTCTGTCTCTTTGGGCGGGTAGACATCCGACTCATCGATCTGGGTGATCGTATAGCCGCTGTCCGTGATCTCCGCCTCCGGGGGCTCCTTTTCCTCCCTGCTCTCCTCCAGGGCCTGCACGGCCGTCACATCGATATACAGGTCTTCCTCCTGGTGGGACGGCTTATAGACCGTGCCGGCCTTGTCCGCCCCGCAGCCCGGCAGGACCAGGACTGCCGCAAGCAGGACGGCCGCGGCCGCCGCCTTTATTCTGTCTTTTCCGCAGATACAGTCTTTCCAAATCATGTTTGCGCCAGCAACCTCCTGTTGATCTATGATATAGGAATCAAAACAAATCATCTTTTCATCCTAGTATACCACTTCTTACGCTGTTCTTGAAAGAAAAGCTGGAGGACTGTCCCGCCGCTGTCGAAAAAAAGGGCCGATCCGCATGGAACCTGCCATGCGGACCGGCCCCGACTTCACTTACATCTGTTCAGACATTTCCGGTCAGTAATTATCTTATTTTTTCCGATTCTTATAGAGGATCGTCCCGGCTGCGGCCGCGGACAGGAGCAGGAGGGCCAGAAGGCCTCCGACCCTGGTCTCGTCTCCGGTCCTTGCTCCGCCGCCTCCGCTGCCCCCGCCGGACAGGCGGACAGTCTCGGGCGATGCCGGCGTTCTCTTTCTCCTGCCTGTTTTCTCTGTCTCCTCAGTCGCCTTCTCCCTGTCCGGCCCGGACGGCCGGTCCGGCTCGTCGGCCTTGTGCGGTTCCTCCGGCTGGTCCGGTTTTTCAGGCTCCGCCGGTTTCTCCGGTTCTTCAGGTTTTTCCGGCTGGTCCGGCTTCTCCGGCTGGTCCGGTTTTTCGGGCTGGTCCGGTTTTTCGGGCTCCTCCGGTCTCTCCGGCTCCCGGACCAGGACCGTCTGGTCGGGATCCTCCAGGTCCTTGTGGACCGCGAGCAGGATCCTCTCTTCTTCAGGATTTTTCTCAGGAGTTTTTTCAGGATCATTTCCGGGCTGGCCGTCCTTATTTTCTCCCGTCTCCTCTTCCGGTTTTCCGGTCAGATAGAGTTCCTCGAAGGCGACGATCCGCAGGCTCCATTTCTCAGCCGCTCCGGTCGCGCCGGCCCTGGCCTGGTCTGTTTCCATTTCTTTGGCCAGAGAGGAGGAATCAAAGCGAAAACGCAGGACCTCCTCTCCGTCGGCCGTCTTCGGGACAAAGGACGCCTCCGCCGTCACTGCTTTGCCGTCCACCTCAAAGGCCTCTCCCGTGTCCTTGCGCATGAGGCAGCCCCGGAGCAGGCAGGGCAGGCCCGGCAGGAGGTTGGACCAGGTCACCCGGTCGCAGACGGTCAGAGTTCCTCCTGCGGTAAGGCTCCTGGTCTCTCTGTCCCCGGCTGACGCAAAGGTGCGGATCTTCGGATAATGGATGCTCTGGTCCTCGTCCTCCGGGTCCTCGTGGACAGCGACGGGAGGATCCCCGCCGGGCTCCTCCGGCTTCTCCGGCTCCCTGTCCCCCTTGTAATAGAGCTGTTCAAAGGCGACGACGGTGGTCCCCTCCAGGAGGGAGGCGTCGTAGGTAAAGGTCAGGTCGACGGTCTGCTCTGCCGCCTCCGCCTTAAAGGAGGCCTTGGCCGTGACCTCCTCTCCCGCGGCGTCTTTGAGGGTCCTGCCGTCCTTTTTGTCAACCAGACGGCCCGTCACCAGATAATGGCAGCCCGGGATCAGGCCCCTGCAGGTGACATGGTCCACCGTGACGGCCCCCTCCGAGGCCGGGCCGATCCGCATCCCGGTCAGGGAGTCTTCGGCCTCGGTCTCGACAAGGACCAGGCGAACGGTCTGGGCCTCATCATTGATATCCGTATGAGAGGCGATCACCGCCTCCTCCTGAGCGGGTTCAGCGCCGGCCCCGCCGGTGCCCTCCCCCTGCGGATCCCTGTCAGTCGAACCTGCGCCCGGCTCCTGCGGAGGCTCCTGGCCGCCCGGCCCTGCGTCAGTTCCCTGCCCGGGGTCTCCCGCGGCTGCTCCCGGGCCTCCTTCCTGACCCGGCTTCTCCGCTGCCGGGTCCGAGGCGTACTCATAGCAGACCAGGGTCATGCCCTCCGCCTTTGTCCCGTCAAAGTGAAAGCGCAGGGCCACTGTGCCGGCGGGCGACAGGATCTTTTTGGTCCTGGAGGCCTCCACCCTCCTGCCGTCTATGGTCAGGGGCTGCCCGGTCTCTTTGACATAAATGACGCCTCTGAAGAGGACCTCTCTGCCGATGTACTCCTCCATGCCTCCGTAAGTGACCGTGTCGGTCAGGGTCACCATGCCGCTCCGGTCCGCGAAATGGTCGCCGTCCTCGTCCGCCAGCTCGGTCTCCAGGACCGGCTTCTGCGTGTTTTCGATGTTGCCCAGGGTGATCACCTGGCGGTCGGACCAGACCGAGAAGTGGTCTGAATACATCTTTCTGCCGCGGTTGCCCGGACCCTCGATTTCCTCAATGCGGTAGTCTCCGTAGGGCAGGGCACCCAGGGAATCCACGGGCTCCGTTCCTGTTCCGAACCAGAGGCGGGACCTCTCCTTTGTGTCCGGCCCGGCGCCGGTCTGGTCCTGTCCGGCCTGCTCTGTGGAAGCATCCGCCGACTCCGTCCCGCCGGCTTCCTCTCCTGTTGCGCCTGCTGACTCCGGCTGGCCGCTCTCCTGCCCGGCAGGGTCTTCCCCGCTCCTGTTTTTCTGCGCATAGGCCCAGGCGGCCGTGCTGTCAAAAAAGCCGTTGCGGTCGGTCGTAAAGGAGTGCTTTTCGATTTCCCTGCCCGCGGCATCCAGGGCCGTCACCTCAAAGGTCACGCCGGCCATCTTTTTCTGGGTGTAGGCATCCAGCTTGCGGATGGAAAAATCCCCCCGCATGACCTGGTCCTTTATGGAGGTATCTTCATTGCCGGTCAGGTCCACGACTGTCCCGTCCTCCCGGATGGAAAAGCGGACCTCCCTGGCCCCATTCATGGTATAGCCCTCGGGCGGCGTGATCTCCGCGATCCTGTATGTCCCGTAGGACAGATCCCGGACACCGGTCCGGGCAAGCCCGTTTTCATCCGTCTCCAGAGTCAGGGCCTCCGCCCCGGGCAGGACCTTTTTGTCCCGGGCGTAAATGGATCTCTCCCCGTCATTGTAGATCCTGAAGACGGCCCCGGCCAGGCTGGCCCCTCCCAGGGGACTGGCTCCTCCTGTCTCCAGGTCCAGCTTGCAGACCCTGACGCCGCCGAAGATCAGGGGGTCTTCGCTGACGACGGTCACGACCTCTGTAAAGGAATCCACCTCCGCCCTGTGGATGGTCTCGTCCGGCAGGTAGCCCTCCGGGGTCCGGGTCTCCCGCACATAATAGGTCTTCCCGGCCAGGACCTCGATCACATTGGCGGTCCCGTCCGCCCCGACGACAAAGGTTCCCGCCGCGGACCGGCCCTCTCTGGCGTCCTCCTCCGTCTTATAGAGGCTGTAGACAGCCCCTTCGATGGGCATGGTATCGGGCTCCTTTTTGTCCTTTTCCATGGAGGAATGCTTTTTCAGTGTGATCTTTCCCTTTTTGGGAGGCTCCACGGATTCCTGCCGGGTCACCTGGTCGGCAGTCACGGTGAGGCTGTGAGTGCGGACATCCAGTTCAAAGCCGGGAGAGGCCTTGGTCTCTTTCAGGGTATATTTTCCGCACAGGACCGTCAGCTCGTTGGACCTGCCGTCGCTCCCTGTCTTCAGGGTCCCGGCCGCCTTTCCGCTGCTGTCGTAGAGGGTATATTCCGCCCCGGCCAGGCTGTAGGGGGACTCACTGGCCTCCGGGTCCGCGGACATCTTCTGAACCATCACCCTGCCCTTTTTGGGGGGCTCCACGGAGTCCACGGTGACCAGCTTATCCTCCGGCACCGTGACGGCATGGGTCTTCCCGTCGAGCTCGAAGCCCGGGGAGGCTTTGGTCTCCCTGAGGGTATATTTCCCGCACAGGACCGTCAGCTCGCTGGACCTGCCGTCGCTCCCTGTCTTCAGGGTCCCGGCCGCCTTCCCGCTGCTGTCGTAGAGGGTATATTCCGCCCCCGCCAGGCTGTAGGGGGACTCACTGGCCTTCGGGTCCGCGGACGCCTTCCGGACCATCACCCTGCCTTTTTTCGGAGGCTCCACGGAGTCCACGGTGACCAGCCTGTCCGCCGTCACCGTGACAGTATGGGTCTTGCCGTCAAGCTCGAAGCCGGGCGAGGCCTTGGTCTCTTTCAGGGTATATTTTCCGCACAGGACCGTCAGCTCGTTGGAGATCCCGTCACTCCCTGTCTTCAGAGTCCCGGCCGCCTTTCCCTCGCTGTCGTAGAGGGTGTACTCGGCTCCGGCCAGGCTGTAGGGGGCCTGGTCCGCCCCGGGATCGGCGGAGGTCTTTTTAATGCGGATCCTGCCCTTGTCCACCACTTCGTTGAGGATCTCGGTCCAGTTCACGGAGGTAAAGGACTTTGCGGGGTCCAGGGCCCGGACCCCGCTGATGGGCTGGTAGCCGTCCGGCGCCTGGATCTCCCGGACATAATAGATCTTGTCGGCCAGGGCGCTCAGGTGGTTGGACCTGCCGTCCTCCCCGGTCGTAAAGATCCCCTCCGGCTTTGCATTGTTCCTGGCGTCCTCGATCGTGGAGTAGAACCCGAATTTCGCCCCCTTGAGGCCCTTCCCCGTCTTTCCGTCCTTTTTATAGACACCGATCTGGACATAGCGGGGAGTGTTTTCCACCCGGATATTCTTCCCCTTTCCCTCCGCCAGCGTGAAGGGGCCGAAGGGCTCCTCCTGAGGCATGTAGCCCTTGGGCACATTGGCCTCCTTCAGATAGTAGGTCCCGGGATCCAGGTAAAAGACCGCCCTGTTCCAGTTGCCGCTCATCCCGCTGTTGCCGACGGGGATCGAGCTGATCTCGTTGGTCTTGTTGGCATCCGAATAGACCCTGGCAGGTTTCGTGCAGGCCTTGTCCGTGTAGACGCGGAAACGGACCTTGTCGCCCTGCGCCGTCTCGTAGAGGGAGTAGGAGCTGTATTCGTACATCATATCCGGATCCGAGCAGGCCTTGGTCAGGACCATGCTGGCCGGCTCATCCTCCTGGACCCGGCCCAGCACATAGGCCTGCATCCAGTGCCCGTCGCTCTGGGTGCGGGCGCTGATATAGACAAAGACCTTGTTCTGGTCCGGGAGGGCTTTGGCTGCCGCGCCGGACCGGTAGGCGGAGACCAGGGACCGCATGCCGCTGCTGAGGTTGGGCCTGTCATATTCGATCCCGGCAAGCTCCGCATAGCGCATGGACATGGCCTCGTGGCAGGCTGCGATGGCGACCTTGCCAGCATTTCCAAAGCCCCTGGAGGAGGCCAGGTCCTTGCCGTAATTGTCCAGCATCGTGTAATAATACAGCTTGATCATGACCGCGTCGGTGACCCTGGTGACATTGGGAAGGACCGTCCACCTGGCCCAGCCCCGGTCATTGGGCACCGCGCAGATTCCCACATATTCATTTCCGTCCCGGTCGCGGACATTGATGGGCGTCGTGTGTCCGGGGTAGCCGCTCTGGTCGGTCCCGATCCCCAGGGCCTCGTAGTCGATCTCGGAGGACTTGCTGATGATCTGGGCCCCCTCCAGGGTGGAGGCTGCCGCCCTGCGCGCCCCGCTGGTCACGCTCTCATAGGCCTGGTTGAACTCCTCGATCGTCATCCATTCCTCCTGAACCGGTTCCGCAGCAGCTGCTGTATTTGCGGTATTGGCCGCGGCAGCGGAACCTGCCTTTTCCGCGGCGGACGCGGTATCGTCCGCGGCAGCAGCGCCCTCCTTTGATGCGGCTGCTTTCTTCGGGACAGGTCCCTCCCCGGTCTTTTCAGGCTCTTTGTCTTCTGTGGAGCCAGTCCCTTCCTCTGTCTCCCGGGTTTTTGCTCCGGACTCCGGGGCCGGCTCCGCCTCTTCTTTTGAGGGGCCTTTCTCAGAGGGTTCTCCCCCGGAAGGCTCCTTTTCAGCAGGCTCCTTTTCAGAAGGCTCTTTTTCAGAAGGTTTTTTTTCGGCAGCTTCTTTGTCGGCAGCTTCTTTGTCAGAAGGTTCCTGGTCCGATGGCTCTTTTACAGAGGGAGAGGGCGTATGTTCCTCTTCCGTGTCAGGACCGCCGCTTTTCCCGGTCCCGGCCTGGTCCCCGCCGGTATCAGATGGTCTGTCACCCTCCCGGCCGGCAGGGCTGTCCCCGCCGCTCTCTTCCGGGTCCGTCTCTTTGTCGGTATCCCCTGCGGCAGGCCCGCTCCCGGTCCCGCTTGTCGAGGGATCTTCCTCTCCGGAAGAAGGTCCGGCTGCCTCCCCTCCGGCGGACCCGCTGTCGCTCTCTCCGGCCGAAGGATCCTCCTCCCCGGAGGGCGGCCCGGCCGTCTCCCCTCCGGCGGAGGGCTTGTCCTGATCCCCGCTCCCGGTCTCTCCGGCCGGGGGATCCTCCTCTGTGGAGGAGGATCTGGCCGTCTTCCCGCTTGCGGGACTGCTGCCGCTCTCTCCTGAAGCGGACTCCGTCTGGACGCTGCCCCGGTCTATCCGGGCTGCCCGGACCTCTTCCAGGCAGACTCCCGGACCGGCGGAAACCGCCTGGACCGTCAGGGCTGTGATCAAAACGACTGCCGCCAGCAGCGCGGACAGCCTGTGTCTCCTCTTTCCTGTCATTACATTCTTTTTCAAAATATCCTCCTTTCAGACGCGCAGCTGTCGTCTGAACCGGCCCGCGCCGCCGCGCGGCACGGCGCCGGAAAGATCTTCCATTTCCATCGTTCATAAAGGGGAGCCGGCTGCCGGAATCATGAAATCACTTTACTGATCAAAGTTGATATTCACATCCGTCACATCCGGCAGATCCGCGGCGTTTTGCGTCAAGGCCCAGCCTTGTTCTCAGCACAAAGCGCAGTCTTGTTCTCAGCGCAAAGACCAGCCTTGTTTTCAGCGCAAAGCCGGCCCGATCTGAACAGCACAAAAACGGGACAAAAAAACAGACCTATTCCAAAAACAGATCCTGTTTGCCGTCGTCAGCTGCCTCCCGCGCAGGCACGCACACTTATCCCGGCTCTCCATTGTTCAGTTTTATGAAAAATGATGTTTTTGTCCGACACGGACAGAATTCAGAATGTAATCACTTGAAAAGCAGGTATTTCCACTGCTTTGTCCAATACAATAGCACCGGATGGCAGCCTGTGTCAACCACAAGCGGCACCCGGTGCTCCATGCAAAATATCCACATCTATGTATTTTGTCCTGCCCGCCTGCTTTATCGCTTCTCCTATGTACTGGTTTCCGTCCGGCCTGATCCGGAAGACACAGGCATTCGGGACGGACACGATCTCTTTGAGGTCTGCGTAGAGGGGGTGATCTTCGCGTTGACCGCAGCGGCATCCACGTAAAAAACAGGAGTGGTTTTTTGCGTTTTTCGCTTTTTTAGGCGGGAAAAACCTATATTCAGGAACATATGTGTTACAATATGACAGGTCGGGACTGCGCTTTCCGGCTTCAACATTGTACCATAAGGAGGTAAAACCATGGCCCGTAATATTCTTCTGACCTCTCTGAGTGCTGCGGAGAATGATCTGCCGCTGCAGTATTTTTCCGTTCAGAATGAAACCGGCTTTAATTACTGCGATTCCCTTCTGGATGCGGAGGCCGGCATAAAAGCCCTGCTGGCCAGGCATGAGATCGATGAGATCATCGTCATCGGCAGAGACAACGCATATGATGAAAAGGATGAACTGGATCCCGTCCCTATCCGGGATGGCAGCCGTCTGTATTCCGAGGACCTGACATCTTTTTCCACCTATCGTCTGCTCAAGTACCGGATCGCCCGGTACGCGGA
>ODAI012421746.1_pt1 | contig 13691 bp, 16 predicted proteins | sample 1539321 | NCBI WGS metagenome assembly ODAI01 (sample SAMN02144231, study PRJEB22623) | gut metagenome | biome: sheep rumen | host: Ovis aries | place: New Zealand
ATACTTTTTATCTATTCCAGCTGCATATATCATAAACCCAATCGCTACAATAAATGCCATAACTGTTCCATAATCTGGTTGTAATACTATTAGTACAATTGGTGCTCCACAAATTAGTGCAACTATCGCTAGTTTCCAAATTTTATTTATCTCTGTTTTGTCTTTTCCTTGAAGTTTTACAAGTATAAATCCTAGAAAAATTATGAGTATTACTTTTACAAATTCACTTGGTTGAATAGTAAATGATTCTGATATTTTGAACCAGCTACTTGCTCCATTTATTGGTTCTGTAAAAAGTACAGCTCCAAGTGCAACAATACCTAGTCCATATAGAACTGGTGAAATCTTTGCTATTAAGTTATAATCAATAAGTACTACAATTATCATAATAGGAATACTGATAAGCGCCCATAAAATTTGTTTTTTGTACTCCTCAGTGCTAGTTCCTTGAGTTGCAGAAAACAAAGCTACTATACCTATTGCAAGTAGTATTAGGCAACAAATAAGTATTCCCCATTCAATATTTTTAAACATTCTTTTATTCATTCATAAACCTCTTGATTTTTATTCTTTATTAGCCGTTTCCATTTTTTCTTCTTCTTTTTTAGGTTCATCTTTTTCTTCAGTTTTATTCTCTGTTTTAATGTCTTCTATTTTCTCAGGTACTTCTTCTTTACTTTCTACCTTCTTTTCCTCTTGTTCTGCCGTTTCTTCTTCTGCTGCTTTCTTCTCTTCCGGCTTTTTGTCCGAGTTTTCATTATTTTTTTTATTCTTTTCTCTTAATACATCATCTTTTATGCTAAGAATTGGAATATTAGCATAAAGTGCTGGTGCGCCATTTGTTCCGTCATCATTTTGTCTGTTAGTCATTCTAACATCTATTGCTGATTCGTCAACATCTATATATTTCTTGATAACTTCAATAATTTCTTGTCTCATAAGCTCTAAGAAATCTGCTGATACATTTGCTCTATCTTGCATTAAAACTAAATGTAATCTTTCTTTTGCTGTGTCTTTTGAATTGTTGTTTTTCTTGTCTGTTTTTCCGTAAATTCTTAAAAAATTTTATTATATTTTCAAACATTTTTTATTCCACCTATCTTATTTGATTTTATCATTAAGAAAAAGAATAAGTTTCATTGGCATCCATCAACACACAGTGTCGTGTGCTTCTACTTTTCTTACTTCTTAAATAGTTTCTTTATCTTTGCAAACAATCCTTTTTCTCTTCCTGGTATAGTTACTTCGATATTTTCTCCAAGAATTCTCTTTGCAATTTCTCTGTATGCTTTTCCAGAAGGTGCTTTTTTGTTTGAAATTACTGGTTCTCCTTTATTTGTTTGAGTTATAATGTATTCATCATCTGGTACAACTCCTGTTAAATCAATTGAAAGTAAATCCACGATGTCTTCAACATCCATCATTTCACCTTTTTTTACCATATTTGGTCTAAGTCTGTTGATTACAAGTTCAGAGTTTTTTATTTCAGAGGCTTCAAGAAGTCCTATAATTCTGTCTGCATCACGAATAGCAGATATTTCAGCTGTTGTTACAACGATTGCTCTATCTGCTCCTGCAACTGCATTTTTAAAGCCTTGTTCAATTCCTGCTGGACAATCTATTAAAATATAATCAAAATTTTCTTTTAAATTTGCTGTAAGTTCTCTCATTTGTTCTTCATTAACAGCACTCTTGTCCCTTGTTTGAGCAGCTGGTAATAAAAATAGCTCATTATATCTTTTATCTTTAATTAAAGCTTGTCTTAATTTACATCTGCCTTCTACAACATCAACTATATCATATACTATTCTATTTTCTAGTCCCATTACAACATCAAGGTTACGAAGTCCGATATCTGTATCAACAAGTGCTACCTTCTTTCCTTCTAAGGCTAATGACGCACCTAAATTTGCTGTTGTTGTAGTTTTACCAACTCCACCTTTTCCAGATGTTATTACTATAACTTCTCCCATTTTTCAACATTCCTTTCAATTTTTCTAACTATCTCTATATAACTCAAAAAAGTAAAACATATTTAAAAATATTCTATTAATACGTCCTCCTTTTTATTTTATCTTTTGCGTATAATATTTTAAATATATTTTACTTTTGTTTATTTCGTTTTTTATTTCTGTAACGAAATATATTATATCGTAAATGTATCCTAAATTCAAGTTTTTTAGAAAAGTTTTTGTAGAAATTTAAAAGATGTAGAAAAGCATTAATTTTTCTACATCTTCCTTGTGCTTTGAATTTAATCTATTCCAAATCTTATTGTGCCTAAATTATAATTATTGATTTTATTATAATATTATTTTTTAAGGATTTCTAGTACATCACTATAAATATAAAAACTTCCAATTATCATAATTACATCATCTTTATATTTTTCTTTTGCAAGTTGTATTGCATCTTCTAATTCCTCTTTATATATGTTTTGATTTAGATTTTTCTCCGCTTCCTTATATAATTCTTCTTTTGCAACATATCTATCTGGATTATTTCCTGTTGTAAAAATAAATATACCATCCTTATCTTGCGAAAGGTTCTTTACGACTGTTTTATAGTCTTTTGATTTCAAGATAGATAAAATATATACTTTTCTATTGTTTGGATAATACATCTTTATCGTATTGATTAGATTATTTATTGCTCCTTCATTGTGTCCACCGTCATATATTATCTTAGGGGTATTTGACAATTCTTCAAATCTTGCCTTGTGAATGACTGTGCTTAAGCCTTGTCTTACTGCCTCTTCACTTATAACGTATCCTTTTTGTTTTAAAATATCTGTGCATTCCAAAGCTTCTGCTGCGTTGTATATTTGAGCTTTACCTTTCAAATTTATCTTTATATTTTTATATTCTTTGTAATCAATATATTGAAATTTTCCATCAAATTGATAATTCTTTATATCCGCTTCTTTTATTAAATGTAATGTATTATTTTCTTCTTCACATTTTCTCTCGAAAACATCATTCACTTTTTCTTGATAGCACATAACCGTATCTCTATTTTTCTTTATTATACCTGCTTTATTTTCTGCTATTTCTTCTAATGTCTTACCAAGAATATCCATATGGTCATATCCTATACTTGTTATAACAGAAATATCTGCATCTACTATATTTGTACAGTCATAAGTTCCACCAAGTCCTGTTTCAAGCACAACAAAATCGCAATTTTTTCTTGCGTAATATATAAGTGCAAGTGTTGTTATAACTTCAAATTGTGTTACTGGTATGTGATAAAGCTCCTCATATTTCTTTATCTTGATTTCGATTTCTTTCAAGATTTCTTGCATTTCTTCATCAGTAATTTCCTGATTATTCAAACAAATTCTTTCATTGTATCTTACAAGATGTGGAGAAATAAATTTTCCAACCTTATACCCTGCTTTTATTAGGATATTGTTAATCATCTCACATACACTGCCTTTTCCATTAGTTCCAGCAACATGTATAAACTTTGTTTTATTCTCGGGGTGAGCAAATTCATCCATGAAAAATCTCATTGCGTCAAGGCTTGGATCTTTTGTTCCTGCAAAAAATTTGCCAAAATACTCTTCTATATTCATAATTTTACTCCAAATACTTTCCAATTTATTTAAGTTTCATTGATAACAGCTTACTAATTCCATTTTCTTCCATTGTAATTCCATATACAGAATTTCCAGCTTCCATAGTTCCTTTTCTATGTGTAATTACCAAGAATTGTGTATCCTTTGTGAATTTCTTTAAGTAATCTGCGAATCTATATACGTTTACATCGTCAAGTGCAGCTTCAATCTCATCTAATACGCAAAATGGAGATGGATTTATTTTTAACATTGCAAATAAAAGTGCTATTGCTGTAAATGCTCTTTCTCCACCTGATAAAAGCGTCATATTTTGAAGCTTCTTACCTGGTGGTTGTACAACAATTTCAATTCCACATTCTAGTACATTTTTTTCATCTTCAAGAACCAGACTTGCCTTTCCTCCGCCGAACAATTCCTTGAACACCTCTCCAAAGTCTTTGTTTATTATCTCAAATTGTTTTGTGAATTGTTCCTTCATTATTCCAGTCATTTCGCTGATTATATCTTTAAGCTTTGCCATTGTGTTTTCAATGTCTAATCTTTGCTCGCACATAAAGTCATATCTCTTTGACATTTCTTTATATTCCTCGATAGAATCTACATTTACGCTTCCTAAATCTCTTATCTTATTTCTCAAAGAGTTAACTTTCTTTGTTGCCTGTGCAATGTTATCTGGTCTTTTATATTCTCCTGCATTATTTGGTGTAAGCTCATATTCTTCCCATAGTTTATTTGTCACATCATCTATGTCTTCTTTTGTCTTATCTCTCTTTACACCAATCTTTATTATTTCTTCTTTTAGTCCATCAATTACACTTTGTTTTGCAGTGATTTCTTCTTCAGATGAATTTAGTTTTGCATTTTTTTCTTCCCTTGTCTCTTTTAGCTTTCCAATTACTTCATCACTTGAATTCATTTTTTCATCAAGAGCCTTAATTTCCTCTTCTATGCTTGTAATTTTTGTCTTTAGCTCTTCATTTTCAGTCTTGATAGATTCCATATTTGTCTTTTTATTCTCTATGCTTGTTCCATTATTAGCTATGTCTTGATTTATTCTCTCTACCATTTCATCGATAGAAACTTCGCTTTCGTTGAAGGAAGATACAGAAATTTTAAGGTTTGTCACATCAAAGTTTAAGTTATCAATATACTTTTGATTTTCTGAATTAATTTTTGCAAATTCTGCAATTTCTTCTTTTAGTTTGTCCATATCTTCTGTGTTTTTTGTCATCGTTTCGTTTATTTCTGCTATCTTTGTAATGTTTTCTTCTTTTTGTTTTTCTATTTCCCCTATTTCTGCTTTTGCTTTATCAATTCTTTCTCTTAACTTTTTAAGGTTATCTTCTACTGCAATCAACTTCTGTTCATCTGTTGCATAAGTGATTTGAATTTCTTGCAGGCTTGCTCCCAGTGCAGTTATTTCTTCATCATATTTGTCAGCATTTTCTTCGTATTTACTCTTCTCCTCCACAATTGCTTTGATTTTATTGTCTAATTCTGCTAATTCTTTTTCTAACTCTTCAATTTTGTTCTTTCTTCCTAAAATATTAACTGTTTTTTGGGCATAAGAACCACCCGAAATACTTCCAGATGGATTTACTACATCTCCTTTTAGTGTTACTATTTTAAATCCATTATTGTTTTGCTTTGCAAGTGCTATGGCATCATCCATTGTCTCAACGATTACTGTTCTTCCAAGTAAATTTAGAACAATTCCTTCATACTTCTTATCGCATTTTATAATGTCTGATGCAATTTCAGAGTTTCCTTTTATTCCTTTGCTATTTACTTTTTCTAGCTTTTTTCCTTTTACAGATGTCATTGGTAAAAATGTTGCTCTACCTAGGTTATTTGCTCTTAAATATTCAACTAATCTTTTTGCGTCTTGCTCTGTCTTTGTTACTATGTTTTGAAGAGCTGCACCAAGTGCCATTTCTATTGCTATTTGATATTTTTCTGGAACTGATATAAGGTCACTTAAAACTCCTTCTGAACAATTTCCAAGGCTTGAATCTTTATCACAAGCAAGTAATAGTGATTTTATTGTTTTATTAAATCCTTCTTTTTCTTTTTCTGTTTCGATTAAGAATTTTAGTCTTGATTCTTTAATTCTATAATCTGATTGCATTGCATTAATGCTTTGTTCAAATTCTTTTAGTTTCTTTTCTTCTTCATCTTTTTTCTTTGTTACTTCTTCTAGACTACTTGTTATCTTGTTTTTCTTTGCTTCTATTTCAGAAAACGCCTTTGAAATATCTTGTCTTGTTAAGTTTGTGCTATCTAGTTCAGAAATTGCAACTTGTACATCATATTTTAAAGTTTTTACTCTCTTTTCAATGTTCTCGTTATTAATTTCTAATGTATTTACTTCGTTTAGCTTTTCATATTTTTCGTCTGTATAACCTTCTACTTTTGCTTTCTTCTCTTCTATTTCTTTCTCTTTTTCAGAAAGCTTTGCTGTAATTTTTGCAAGTTCTTCTTCTTTTTCTTTTAATTCTTTTTCAAACTTTTCTTTGTTTGCAAAAAGTTTCTCTTTCTTTTCTGCCTTTTGAGCTTTTTCTTCTTCAAGCTCTTTATTTCTTGTATTTAGCTCTTCTATTTCTTTTTCGTATCTCGAATAGTTTTGATTGTTATTTTCAATTCTTTCATTACATACATTTATCTGAGAATTTAATTTTTCTTTTTCCTGTATATTTTGAGAACCTAAGTTTTGAGTTTCTTCTATTTCTTTTGTGATGTTATCTATTTCTAATTTCAAGTTTTGTTTTAGCTGATTTAGTGTCTCTAAATTAGCTGTTTCATCATCATTTTGGCTAGTTAGTATTTTTTCATCTTCTAAAATCTTCTCTAACTTTTCTTTATATGTCGCAATGTTATATATAAAAAGCCCAACTTCAATTCCTTTAAGTTCTTCACGAAGATTTAAAAACTCTTTTGCTTTTTCTGCTTGTGCTTTCAAAGGATTAATATTTTGTTCAATTTCTGATAAAATATCATTTATTCTAAGTAGATTTAGCTTAGTTCTTTCAAGCTTTTTCTCTGCTTCAATTTTTCTAGTTTTATATTTTACAATTCCAGCAGCTTCTTCAAATATATTTCTTCTATCTTCTGATTTATTGCTTAAAATCTCGTCAATTCTCCCTTGTCCGATTATTGAATATCCGTCTTTTCCAATACCTGTATCCATGAATAATTCGAATACATCTTTTAGTCTACATGGAACTTTGTTTATATAATATCCTGATTCTCCGCTTCTATATAACTTTCTTGTAACTGTAACTTCTGTATATTCTACTGGAAGTTTTCCATCACTATTATCAAATACAAGTGATACTTCAGCAAAGCCAAGTGATTTTCTATTTTGTGTTCCAGCAAAAATAACATCCTCAGATTTTGAACCTCTTAAGGATTTCATGCTTTGCTCTCCAAGCACCCATCTTATTGCGTCTGATATATTACTTTTTCCAGAACCATTTGGTCCGATTACAGTTGTTATTCCTGGCAAGAATTCTAATGTTGTTTTGTCTGCAAACGACTTGAATCCTTGCATTTCAAGTTTCTTTAGATACATTGTTTTTTACCTCTTCCGATGTCATAAATGTTTGATATTTTCAAACTGACTAGCACATTATATCATAAGAAATTTTATCGCGCAATATGTCATTTTTTGTAATTTTGTATTGACTATCCGTAAAAATCTTGCTATAATCTATTCAATATTTATTTTTCAAATTATTTTTTTCAAAGATTTATATAATTCTTTAAAAATCCAAAAAGAGGTAATATAATTGAAATATATTGATTTAACGGAAAAAGCTCTGAGTGAAAGCAATCATAAGTATAAAATAATAGAACAACAATATTATATTGATGACAATGGAAATAAATATGATGTCGATGGTAAATATGTTGTATATAATCCTACTCGCAGAGAAAAAGAAGTTGCAAATTTACTAGGCAAACTATATGGTGGCGAAATAAAAATTATTCCAAGAATAAACATGCCTGAAAGAATAAAGACACCTGACTATGAAATAAATGGTATGAAATACGATTTAAAGCAAATTAGTGGAAAAGGAAAAAATACATTAGATAATGCGATAGTAAAACAAAAAAGACAAGCATCTAATTTTATTTTTGATATAAGTAATACAGAATTAAGTGAATTCGAAGCTATTATTCAAATAAACAACATATATAATTCAATACATAGAGAATGGATAAATGAAATTATTCTAATTAAAAATAATGATATTATTAAAATATATAAAAGAAAATAATTTCGAGGTTGACTCCAGCACAAAGGTGCCAGAACCAACCTCTACTTTAATGATTTAATTATACAACAAATTAATTCAATTATCAATAGTTTATGAAAAAATTTTTAATTTTATTCATTGCTTTTTTATATTCATCTTCTAGACATTTACATAATTATGTGATATACTTAGATAGTCCAAATTTTTTTAAAATGGAGGTTTTAACATCATGGACACTAAAAAGAGCATTGACTGGAAAAGGGAAATACCTCGGATAACTCAGCCTGATGGAACAGTCTTATATGACTGTGACATCTTCGGTGGAGACAATGTTGACTTCGAAGAAATCCAGCCTCTTATCATTAGCGGTAATTTATCTGTTGAAGACTATTTCGTTTCTTCAGATATTTTCTTAGGTGAGAGCTGCTTCTTTGGAGAATATGCCAGTACAGGAGACATTCACGCAGATAGCAACATTTATTTTGGTGACAATGCCGATGTAAATGACGTTTACTCACGAGGTGATGTTTCTTTTGGAGACAATGTCGGAACAGGTGACATTAATACCCTTGGTGGTGTTTCTTTTGGAGACAATGCCGGCCCAGGCTACATTAACTCTGGTGGTAATGTAGCCTTCGGAAGTCACGCTAGCGCAGGTAGCGTCGATGTTGATGGCAATATTTCATTTGGAGATTACGCTTTTGTGTATGACATTGAAGCTGGTGGTAATGTCTCTTTTGGAGACAATGCCGAAGTTGATAAAATAGTCTCCAAAGGAAGTGTCCATTTCGGGAAATCCCCAAGGATTGGCTGTATCTCATAAGACCTCTAAACTTTATTCCTAAATAGGAATATACTCAAAAAGGATAGCAGTTTTCTGCTATCCTTTTTGTATTGCAATAAAATTTAACTTCATTTATTCCATAGTTTTCTTTCCATTTTGAAACTATTTTAAAATAATAAATGTGAAATATACACAACTTTTAGTTATTGCATATAATAACAAGAGGTGACAAAATATGTTTTCTTCTATTCTTTATGATGCAAAAGCTCATATTATCGGTGGAAAAGATTATCCAGAAATAAATGGAAATGTCTATTTTAAAGAAACGAAAAATGGTACACTTTTAACTGCAAATATACATGGTTTACCTAAAGCACAAAATGGATGCGTTGGAAGATTTTTCGGTTTTCATATACATGAGCGGTACATCTTGCTCTGGGAACGCTGAAGATGAATTTGCAAATGCAAAAATGCATTTTAATCCTACCGGATGTCCTCACCCATATCATATAGGAGACTTGCCTCCACTTATTGAAAACAATGGCTTTGCATATATGAATGTTTTAATAAAAAAAATAAATATAAAAGATATAATTGGTAGAGTTGTTGTAATTCACGATATGCCAGATGATTTCACGACTCAACCAAGTGGAAATTCAGGCACAAAAATTGCCTGCGGAAGAATTGAAAAATAATCGGATAGCAAAATAGCTATCCTTTTTTTATATATAATTTCTAGACATTTACATAATTATGTGATATACTTATATAGTCCAAATTATTTGAAATGGAGGTTTTAACATCATGGACACTAAAAAGAGCATTGACTGGAAAAGGGAAATACCTCGGATAACCCAGCCTGATGGAACAGTTGTATATGACTGCGACATCTTTGGCGGCGACAAAGTCAATTTTGAAAAAATTGACTGCCTTCGCATCTCAGGCAATCTTGCAGTTGGAAAATATTTTTCTGCAACCAGTATCAGTGTGGGAGAAGATGCTTTCATTGGAGAAGATGCTTCAATTTGTAATAATATTGAAGCAATCGGCGATGTTTACTTAGGTGATAATTGTAACGTCGTTGATATAATCGCCAGCGGAAGTATCTATGCTGGAAATCTTATTTTTTGTAGAGATATTTATTGTAATTGTAATGTTTCCTTTGGAGATGATGCTGATGCGTGCAATGTGTGGGCTCTTGGTGATGTTTCTTTTGGAAGCTACGCCGATGTAAAATGTGTTGTTTCAGATGGAAATGTTTCTTTCAAAGACAATGCCTATACCGGTGATGTTACTGGAAAAGGAGATATTTCCTTTGGAATCGGTCATTCAATTGTCTATTAAAACCTCTTAGTGTGGTATTTCCTAAATAGGAATATACTCAAAAAGGATAGCAGTTTTCTGCTATCCTTTTTGTTTTAACAATAAAATTTCACTTCATCTATTCCCTATTTTTCTGTTTTTGTCTATGAAATATGCATAACTTTTAATACAAGACAAAATCTCCGTCCCATTGTCTCACATTTTCTTATCAAAATGCCGGTTATCTTTTTATTAACTCATTTGTTTATTGACTTTAATTTAGTTTTATTTTAATATTTTTTTTATCGTTTTTATTGTCAAATTTCAATATATAGGAGATGAAATTATGCTGAACTTTGTACTGTGTGATAGCAGCTCATCATTTTTGAATAGTTTGGAAAAAGCATTAAATAAATTGATTGTAAAAGATAATTTTTGTGCAAACATCGCTTACAAATCTACTGAAGTTTCAGATGTTTATGAATACATTAAGAAAAGTACAGCTGATGTATTATTTCTAGATGCAAGTGGAACAGAACTTGCGAAGAAAGTTAGAGCATTAAACAAAAATACATATATCATTTTTATAACCAGTCATAACGAATATACTTCTCTTGCATTTGAGATTAAAGCTTTTGACTATTTACCTAAAAAAATAACCTTAGATAGATTGGAGAAAACATTAATAAGACTTTTTGATGATATGAAGTCCTCGTCAAATACCTTCATTCCATTAAATAGCAAAACGTTTATCAACCAAGAGGATATTTATTATATTATGAAAGATGGCATGAAAGCTATTTTCAAAACATGCAATGATACTTTTGAAACTTATTGCTCATTTAGCAAATTATTTGATATATTACCTGATAATTTTGTAAGATGTCATAAGTCATACATAGCAAACGTAGATAATATTAGTCGTATTGAGCTTGGTGAAAGTACCCTTTTCTTTGATAAAAGTGAGAAATGTTACATTGGTCCAAAGTATAGGGATACATTCATGGGAACAATAAACTTAAGAAAGGAATGATTTTAGTGGTATTGAAGAAAACTCCTAGCACCTCTCTAGTCAGAATTACAAAGTTTAGTAAAAAATTTTTTAGTCCTAGATTTACACTTTGTGTAAATCTACTACTTTTTATAATAGCATCTATAATATTTGTATATTATATGTTACTTCTAGCTAGAAACTTTAAAATTTCTATTGTTTTATTAGGTATATTACTCTTCATCTTGTATTTTGTAAGTTCAATTATTAGCTTCTGTCAATCTATTAAACTAGATAGAACTATTAATTATTTAAAAGAAGCTCATTTGCGTACAAAAAGTGCTCTTATGCTTAACGAAGACTTACACGTAATCAAACATGATTTTTCTAACATAGTTCAGTGCATGGGTGGTTATATCATAAATAATGATATGAATGGACTAAAAAAATATTATGAAAGTACTAGAAAAGAGTTTTCAGATGTAAATAATTTATCCGCTATAAACTCTAGTCTCATTACTGATTATGCTCTATACAACTTAATATCTTCAAAATATTCTAAAGCCAAAGAGCAGGATGTTTGTTTTAACATAAATATCTCTGTAAAATTTGATAATATGCAAATTTCTTCATACAAGCTTACAAGAATTCTTGGTATTTTACTTGATAATGCCATAGAAGCAGCAAGAAAATGTGATAATAAAGAAATTTATTTTGATGTAAGTCCATGTTATGAAAAAGGTAAATTAAAAAAGTACATAATTTCTATACAAAATACTTATATAAATAAAAATGTAGATGTAGATAGAATTCGTGAAAAAGGATACACTTCTAAATCTGCTGACAAAGGTTCTCATGGTCTTGGCCTTTGGGAGGTTAATAAAATCATGAAGAAAAGCAAAAACTTGAATTTACACACAACTAAAAATGATGATTATTTTATACAAGAGCTTGAAATTTATTCCACTGCTTGCTTTATGTGATTTAATCTTACTCTTCCGATTATATATATATACTTCTATAACATCTATTCTAACATAAATATTATCTAATTTATTCTTGTATAAATAATATTCTGCTGCATTGTAAATATGTTTTTGTTTATCTCCACCGAACAGCTTCTCTAGCTTCTCCATATTTTGTACTTGTCCTTGTTTTTACTTCAATAAAAACAAGGTAGTCATTATCTCTTGCTACTATGTCAATCTCTCCCTGAAAGCATCTAAAATTTCTGCATATTATCATATATCCTTTCTTCAGCAGATACTCTGTTGCCATATCTTCACCTGTTTTTCCCTCTATTTGTTTATAGTACATTTCTTATTCCTCCCTCATTAAAAAAAAAATATTTGAAAAATATTTGAGGCGAGTTCAAGGCGGACAAGTGAGAAAACCGGAGGCGTACTCTTGTACGCCAGAGGCTTTTCGATACGCAGTCCAACGCAGAAATCGTCCAAAGATTTTTCAAATAGCAATGTACTTACTCTGTTCTTGCTTGATAATCCCCTCAAGTTCCATCATAAAAAGTTTAGAATAAACTTCTGTTATTGTCATTCCAGTTTTATCACTTATTTCATTTATGCTTAATGGTTCATACAAGATCTTATAGACTTCCCTGTATTCTTCTTTAATTTCATTTAGCCTATATGCTGTTATTTTTGTTTGTTTTTCTAAGTCTTCAATTGATAATTGTTCTTCTTCAAATTTACCAAATTGTTCTAGTATATCATTTGGGCTTAATACAAGCTTTGCTCCCTTTCTTATTTGATTATTCGTTCCCACTCCGTTTTTGTTATCAATTGAACTCGGAATGCAGAAAATTGTCTTTCCCTGTTTTCTTGCAAATTCTGCAGTTATCCCTGTTCCGCTCTTTTCTTTTGCTTCTACTATAAGAACCCCTATGCTAAGTGCACTTACTATTCTGTTTCTTTGCCTAAATCTATCTGAAGCAATATTTGTTCCACTTGGATATTCGCTGATAATTGCTCCTCCTGTTTCTATTATTTTTTTATAAATCTCTTCATTTTGCTCTGGATAAATAACATCAGGCCCACATCCTAAAACTGCTATCGTCTTTCCGTTCACTTCAATTGCTCCGAGAATGAGCTGCTGCATCTATGCCTTTTGCCATTCCACTGATAATAGTAAAGCCTGCTTTTGCAATGTTAGCTGAAAATAATCTTGCATTTTTTAATCCATCGCTTGAACAATTCCTTGACCCAACTATTGCAATTCCTTTTTGATTTAAAATGTCTTTATTACCAATTACATATATCTTCTCCGGCGGATTCTTTATATTTCTTAGCCTTCTTGGATAATCTTTATCATCATATTTTATTTCTTGTGTTTGCATTTTCTTTCCTTTCGCACATTAAAATTTGTTATAGTTCTAATTTTGAAAAGAAGCAAGTAATACTAGGCATTTCAAATTAAAAAAGCGGAGACGTACTGATGTACGTTGAGCATTTTTTATATTTAAAATAACGAAGTAGTACGAAGCTTATTTTCGAAATTGGCTAATTTCCCCAATATTTGCGGTCCAAACTCCTATACTGTATTGCCTCAGTAATGTGCTTAAGCTCTATATTTTCTTTTTCATCCAAATCTGCAATCGTTCTTGCAACTTTTAAAATTCTACCATAAGCTCTAGCACTGAACCCCATTTTATCAAAAGCTTCCTCTAGTATTTTCTTTTCTTTATCCCCAAGCATACAGTATTTCTCTATAAGTTCTGGTGTAAGTTCAGAATTAGAATATATTCCATATTCTTTATAT
>ODAI012863472.1_pt1 | contig 13691 bp, 10 predicted proteins | sample 1539321 | NCBI WGS metagenome assembly ODAI01 (sample SAMN02144231, study PRJEB22623) | gut metagenome | biome: sheep rumen | host: Ovis aries | place: New Zealand
AAGATGATCATCGCAGGTGCTTCCGCATATGCAAGGACCATCGATTTCAAGCGTTTCAGAGAGATCGCTGACGAGGTTGGCGCATATCTCATGGTTGATATGGCACACATCGCAGGACTTGTAGCTGCAGGACTTCATCCCAGCCCCATCCCTTATGCGCATGTAGTTACCACAACCACTCACAAGACCCTTCGCGGACCCAGAGGAGGAATGATCCTTTCAAGTGCTGAATTTGCCAAGGAGCACAAGCTTAACAAGGCAGTGTTCCCCGGAATCCAGGGCGGACCTCTCATGCATGTCATCGCTGCAAAGGCTGTATGCTTCAAGGAGGCTCTCGATCCTTCATTCAAGGTATATCAGCAGAATATCTACGACAACGCACAGGCTCTTGCAAAGGGACTTATCTCAAGAGGACTTAAGATCGTATCAGGCGGCACCGACAATCACCTCATGCTCCTTGACCTCACTCCCTTTAACGAGACCGGTAAGGAAATCGAGGCACTTCTTGATGAGGCACATATCACCGCCAACAAGAACACTATACCCAACGATCCCCAGAAGGCTAATGTTACAAGCGGTATCAGACTCGGTACTCCCGCTGTTACCTCAAGAGGCCTCAACACTGAGGATATGGATCAGCTCGCAGAGGCTATCAGCCTGATAGTCAAGGAGAAGGAAGCAGGCGTAGAGAAGGCTAAGGCTATCGTCATGGCTCTCACCGCCAAGTATCCCCTCATGTGAGGAGTTTTGAACCTGCCCCATAGAAATAAACAGTCCCGTGCGGAGGCAGCTGCTCTTTCCCATGGCAGCCTCCGGCGGGATTGATGAATTGACTGGAGAATGAAATGGTACATGTTGCTGTATTTGGTTATGGAACCGTAGGAAGCGGAGTCGTGGAGGTCATAGAGCGCAATAACTCTTATGTTTCCGCTAACTCAGGTGACAAGGTAAGCGTAAAGTATATCCTCGATCTTCGTGAATTTCCGGGAGATCCTTATGAATCCAAGCTTGTCCACGATGTAGAGACGATCATCAACGACGATGAAGTGTCCATCTGCTGTGAGACCATGGGAGGAGTGGGAGCTGCTTACAAGTTCACGAAAATGGCACTCGAAAAGGGCAAGAGCGTATGCAGTTCCAATAAGGAGCTCGTAGCAAAGCATGGTGCAGAGCTTATGCGTATCGCCAGGGAAAACGGCTGTGCATATCTCTTCGAAGCAAGTGTGGGAGGCGGAATCCCTGTTCTCAGGACCCTTACCACTGCTCTCACCGCGGAGAGGATCACTAAGATCGCAGGTATCCTTAACGGAACCACCAACTTTATCCTCACCAGGATGGAGGAGGATGGGGCTGATTTCGATGAGACACTCAGGAAAGCCCAGGAACTCGGATATGCCGAGAAGGATCCTACCGCTGACATAGAAGGCCACGATACGGCAAGAAAGATATCGATCCTTTCCGACATCATGTCGGGACATTTTATCGATTCCGATGCAGTGAAGACTACGGGTATCACCGGTATCACCTCCACGGATATCACACTTGCCAAGGAGGCCGGTTTCTCCATCAGGCTTCTCGGTATTGCTGACAGGAGTGAAGATGATTCAGTGGCTGCATTTGTAGCACCTTTCCTTGTGAAAAAGGGTCATCCCCTGGCAGGCGTATGTGATGTCTTCAATGCAATATACGTAAACGGCAACATGCTCGGCGAGACCATGTACTACGGCAAGGGCGCAGGAAAGCTTGCGACTGCCAGTGCGGTTGTGGCCGATGTCATAGATGCGGCGAGAAAGGGTTCATCCACCATGTATCAGGGATGGGATGAGACACCTGTCAAGGCTACACCCACAGATGATCTTGAGTTTAAGTATTATGTCAGATGCCCTGAAGAGAAGTTCGATGATGTTCAGGCACAGTTCCCCGGAGGATGCCGTATCGGAAAGTTCGGCGGTGAATCCGGATTCATCACCGAGACACTGAGCGGAGCCGAGTTCGAGGCAAGGCTTGCGAAGCTGGGCGATGCAGTACTTAACAGTATCAGAGTATATGAATGAGATTAATGATTAAGAGGTTCAGGTAAAGATGGCTAAGGTAGTAAAATTCGGCGGAAGTTCTCTTGCATCAGCCGAGCAGTTCAAGAAGGTCGGTGACATAATAAGAGCCGACAGCGAGAGAAGATATGTGGTTCCTTCAGCTCCCGGTAAGAGATCTCCGAGAGATACCAAGGTAACCGATATGCTCTACAATCTTCACGGAAGTGTATCCGATGAGAGAAGCTTTTCCAAGGTGCTTGCCGATATCCGTGCAAGATACGACGAGATAATCAAGGGCCTCGGACTTAAGCTGGATCTGACTAAGGAATTCGATAAGATCGCAGCAGATCTTAAGGCAGGAGCCGACAAAGACTATGCGGCATCCAGAGGTGAATTCCTGAACGGTCACATTATGGCCGCTTATCTCGGATATGAATTCCTCGATCCCGCCGATTATATCATTTTCGACAAGAAGACCGAGAACTATGATCCCGAGAAGACTTATAAGAATCTCAGCAAGAAGCTTGAAAAGGTTCAGAATGCTGTTATACCCGGATTCTACGGCGCATATGCAGACGGAACCGTCAAGACCTTCTCGAGGGGAGGATCCGACATTACAGGTTCCATAGTTGCAAGAGCCATCCATGCCGATGTCTATGAGAACTGGACCGATGTATCCGGATTCCTTATCGCAGATCCCAGGATCATCAGCAATCCCGCCAAGATCGAGACCATCACATACAGAGAACTCAGAGAGCTGGCATACATGGGCGCCGGAGTGCTCCATGAAGACGCCATCTTCCCTGTAAGACAGGAAGGCATCCCTATCAACATCAGGAATACAAACGATCCTTCCGATGACGGTACCTGGATCGTGGAGACCACATCCAAGAAGTCCAAGTATGTCATCACCGGTATCGCAGGCAAGAAGGGCTTCTGTGCAGTCAATGTCGACAAGGACATGATGAATTCCGAGATAGGTTTCGGAAGAAGAGTGCTTCAGGCATTTGAGGAGAACAATATCTCATTTGAGCATCTCCCTTCAGGTATCGACACCATGACCGTATTCGTCCATCAGGATGAGTTCAGGGATAAGGAACAGAGCGTAGTCTCAGCCATCCGCAGGATGACAGATCCGGACGTGATCGACATTGAATCCGATCTTGCGCTTATCGCTGTTGTGGGACGCGGTATGAAGTCCACCAGAGGTACTGCGGGAAGGATATTCTCGGCACTTGCACACGCACATGTGAATGTCAAGATGATCGATCAGGGATCCTCCGAGATCAATATCATCATAGGTGTTGCAAACTCGGATTTCGAGACAGCCATCAAGGCAATCTATGACATCTTTGTAGAGACCAAGCTATAATGACCAGGTATCTGTATCCGGCATCTGCCGGATACAGATTCTGTTTGTAGGAAGAACACATATTTTTATGACCAGCTCTATAATCCGGAGAAAACAAATTGAGCAGACATAAGAAGAAAAACAGGAATAACAAATCTAAAGAAGAGATCAGGGAGCAGCAGAAGACGGTAAATGAAGGCTCTGCAGGCGATAACGCCGAAGATTATACTCAGGAGCTGACATTCGATCTGTCGGATTTCGATGAAGCAGAGCCCGTTTCCAAAGAGGCTCAGGCTGAGGAAAATACCGAAAACGCTGTTTCTGAAGACATTGCATTTGCTGAAGAAACCCGGGAAGCAGCATCAGCCGAAGGCGGTGTATCTGCCGAGCTAGGTCCCGAAAGTACATCCGAAGGCGATGCGGATGCCGAAAAGACAGCCGGAGCAGCTGCAGATGATACATCATCAGAGTCAGAAGCTGCAGAAGACCCGGATAAGAGATCCAAAGCTGACGAAGAAAAGTCAGATGAAGATAAGCCGGATGAAGATAAGTCAGATGAGGATAAGTCTGACAAAGAAAAATCCGATAAAGAAAAATCCGACGAAGAGAGATCCGGCGAAGATAAGTCTGGCGAAGAGAAATCCGATGACGACAAAGATTCGGAGGATGACGAATCCGATGAGGACGACAGGAAGAAGTCCCGGGATTCCAAGGTCAGCAGAAATGCTCTCAGGGAACAGTCGGAGAATGAGAGGATCAGACGCGAAGCCAGACATAAGAGAAGGATCCGCCAGCAGCTTACGGCATATCTTATCCTTCTCCTTATCCTCGCAGCTATAGGATGCGGAATATTCTTCGCCGTGAAGAAGATCGTGAGTGTATCGCATCAAAGACAGGCTGAAGCACTGGCGCAGGAGCAGGCGGCTCTTCAGCAGCAGCTTGAAGAGGAGGCGGCAGCGGCTCAGGCTCAGCAGCAGTCAGTGGAGGATGTGCCTCCCGCACCCACTGTAGAGGACCTCGGTCAGACTCCTATGCAGCGTCTCGATGAGGTCATAGAATCCGAGATAGCGAATATGACTCTTGAAGAGAAGGTTCAGGCTATCATGTTCATAACTCCCGAATCGATAACGGGAGTTGACCGTGTTGTTATCGCCGGTGAGGGAACGGCTAATGCTCTTTCGGAATTCAACCCCGGCGGTATAGTGTATTCCGCCAAAAATGTGACCTCTGCAGATCAGTTCCGCACCATGATGGAGACTACACTGACTCTTGTGGATCATCCCGTATTTCTTGCCACTACCGAGACGGGAATGGATGAATCCGGACTCATCAAGGCCGGGATCATAGAGTCTGTCCTTACACCTGCACAGGCTGCTGAGGGTGGTAACGTGGAAGAAGTTGTGGCTACAGGTGCTGCCATCGGTACCGGACTGGGTTCCGTGGGAATAACCGTTAACTTTGCACCTCTTGCCGATCTGGCCGTTACGAACGGAGGAGTCATGGCAGGCACATGCTACGGCAGTGATGCAGCTTCCATCACCCCTTATGTTACAGGCATGGCAGAGGGACTTTATCAGAGCGGAGTTGTGGCGGCTTACAAGTACTTTCCTTCACTTGCCGCAACGACACAGAATCCCGCAAACGGAAGAGCTGTAAGCGACAGAACGCTTGAGGATTTCAGGAGCAATGAGTTCCAGGTATGGCTTTCTGCCATAAATGCAGGTGCCAGGATGATCCAGATGAGTAATGTCATCTATCCTTCCATCGACAGCGATTCCCTTCCTTCGACCATCTCGGACAAGACCGTTACCGGAGTTCTCAGGGATGAACTTAAGTACGACGGAGTCATCATCAGCGGCCCATTGAGCGATGCAGCTATAACATCCTACTATACGGCTTCTGAAAGCGCTGTAATGGCCCTTAAGGCAGGCTGTGACATGATCTACTCATCACCCGATCCCAAGGCTGCTGCTGAGGGTATTATCGAGGCTGTGGGAAGCGGTGTGATCTCTGAAGAGAGGATCAACGATGCACTGGTAAGGATATACCGTATCAGATACGCAGATGCTCTGGAGCAGTTCAGGGCAGAGTATGAGGCTGAAGCCCAGGCCATGGGTGTGGATCTTACCGGAGTCCAGTACTAAACAAAACGGGGGCGGTGCTCATCATGGCCGCCCCCTGAGGATAAAAAAATTCCTCAGAACCTGATCCTGAGGAATAAAAAAGAGCGACAGACGGGGCTCGAACCCGCGGTCTCCACCTTGGCAAGGTGGCGCTTTACCAACTAAGCTACTGTCGCATTGTCTGCTTTCGCACGACAAAAGTTAATATACTAAAAAGCAGACTTGTTGTCAATAAAATTTTAAAAATATTTTTCAGGCTTTTGTTTCGGTATCGGATCCCGCATTTTCAGGCTTTGCTTCAATGCCGAGAAGACCTGCCATCTTAACGGATGCTTTATTCTCTACGATCTTCCAGATCATGAATGAGATTATCGCACAGAAGGTTCCGGTGATGACGCCTGCCAATACATCGGTGGGATAATGAACTCCGACATAAAGTCTTGAGAAAGCTATAAGGGATGCCATGATTATCGCAGGTATTCCGAATTTCCTGGGGCTCTTTACAAGGAAGACCACAGCAGCTGCAAAGGATGCTCCAGAATGTCCCGAAGGAAATGACCAGTCGTCCTGCTCTTCGATGAGAAGCTTAAGTCCCTGACCGCCTACGGTTTCGGGAAGATAGGGCCTGGGTCTTGCAACAAGGTTTTTGAGGATCGCATTGTTGATGATAACTGACATTGCAAGTGCGATACCTGCCATGATCCCGATGGGCCTGGTCTTCTTGAAGCAGCAGAGGAGAACCGCGATAAGTATCCAGAGGATTCCCTTGTCTCCAAGGTGAGTGATGAATTTCATGATGGGCGTGAGAACATCGTTTCTGACATTTTCCTGAAGGAAAAGAAGGAACTGATCATCCCACTGCATGTGTAAGAGTGCGTCCATTTTGTATATTCCTTTCGTATTGATTGATAGGCTTAATGATAACACAAAATGAGGTTTTTATGTACGATAATGTTCAGGTTATAATCCCTTCGCTGAATCCCGATGAGAAGCTCTTTAAGACAGCGCAGGGAATGATAGAGAAGGGCTTTGCGGATGTTATACTGGTTGATGACGGATCGGATGAAAAGCATTCAGGTGAGTTCGACAGGATAAAGGAGAGCTTCCCCGATAAGGTTACGGTACTTGTTCACGAAGTAAATAAGGGCAAGGGAAGAGCGATGAAGACTGCCTTTGAGTACGTTCTCAGGGAAAGGCCGGATTCCCTCGGAGTCGTGACGGTTGACGGTGACGGACAGCATACACCGGTTGATGCCGCAAAGTGTATAGAAGCCATGGTTGAAAAGAAGGCATTTATCATAGGATGCAGGGATTTTTCCCTTCCTCAGGTTCCCTTCAGGAGCAGGCTGGGAAATGTGATAACCAGGAATGTATTCCGTTATGTGTGCGGTATAAAGGTCTCGGATACCCAGACAGGTCTCAGGGCGGTTCCGGCGTCACTTCTTGAGTATATGACTCATGTGGACGGAGACAGATATGAATATGAGACCAACCAGCTTCTTAAGATAGGATCGGACGCCATTCCATATTCCGAGGTCCCGATAGAGACGGTATATATAGACGATAATCAGACCTCACATTTCCATCCTTTGAGGGATTCTGCAAGGATTTACGGAGTGATCCTGAAATTTGCCGCAAGTTCCGTATTATCGTGTATAATAGACCTTGTTGCTTTCAGGGTGATACTCTTTTTCATACCCGCCATCATATCCGAAGCATCGAGGGGAACGATAGCGGGGACAATTGCACGTATCATCTCTGCGGTCTGCAATTTCATCGTCAACAAAAAGGCAGTCTTCGGGCACAGCGGCAGTACCGGTAAAAGTGCCCTGAGGTATACCATACTTGCTCTGTGCCAGCTTGGAGCATCCTTAGGACTGGTCGCACTGCTTACCACGGTTTTAAGGGTAAACAGCGACTGGCTCAAGACTCTCCTTAAGGCGGTTGTCGATACATGTCTGTTTTTTGTAAGCTTTAAGATCCAGAGAAACTGGGTTTTCAAGAATAAGTAAGAAAGGTTGTATGTATTAAATGTCCAGTCAAGGTGAAAAGAAATCATCATCGGGAGTACGTACTCTGAAGATCGTACTCAAAATTCTCTTAAGGTCTCTTGCAGTTATCGGAGTCACCTTACTTCTCGTCCTTATCCTGCTGGTGGGAGTCTGCTTCCTTGCTATGCACGGTCCCAGTCCCGCGTTCAGAAGCCAGTTTGCAATGTTCGCATATGAGACCAGCGCTCTTAAGTGGCTTCCCAAGCTTTTCCTCGGAAATGATGAATTCCAGAAGATCATCGCGGAAAACACCATGCCCGAAGCGGCTGAAGGTACCGCATCCAATACAGAACTTATCGTGATCCCCGATGAGACGGTGGTGGACGAGAATGTGAAGCCTCTCATCATCGAGGAGATAAACGGCGGAACTTATCACGGATATATGATGATAATCCAGGATCCTTCGACTGTATTTGTGGGAACGGTGGAGCATTTTGCCCAGACCGACGGAGATGTGGTCAAGAAGTTCTGTGACCGTTACGGAGCTATCGGCGGTGTCAACGGCGGTGAGTTCGTGGATATGGGATCCTACAGCTATACCGCATGCCCTGTGGGAGGAGTTATCTCACAGGGACAGCCCGTATATGAGAATAACAATATCGGCAAGTGGAATCTTGTATGCCTGACCAATGACAATAAGCTTATCCTTCTCAAGGGATATTCCGTACAGCAGGCACTTGAGATGAACGTAAGGGATGCCGTCCACGTAAAGCATGAGACAGGCCCATTCCTTATCATAGACGGTGAACCTCTCGAGGTTCCCAGTGTGGATGTATACGGCGGAGGCAAGAATCCCCGTACCGCCATCGGCCAGCGTTCCGACGGTGCGATCCTTATGTGCGTCATTGACGGACGTCAGGCATCCAGCCTTGGAGCAACCTTCAAGGAGATGATAGATATCATGCAGGATTACGGTGCCGTTAATGCCGCCTGCCTTGACGGTGGTACCTCAACTCAGATGGAGTATAACGGAATAACAGTCAACAATCCTTATTCACCCACGGGACCCAGAAGATGTCCCACTGCATTTCTTATCATGAGCACCGAGGCTAATTCCTCCTACGATGCACTTGCACTTATGAGGGAGGGAAACTGATGAGCAGAGATAACCGTACTAAAAAGAGCTTTTTCGGAGTTGGACTCCTGATCTATTTTATCCTGGGATGCATCGGAATATTCTTTTTCCTGCGCTGGTTCAGAGGATATCTTGTAGCGTATGAGACCTCTCTTCCCGGTACCGGGATTGCAGAGGTCAGGACCGCATTTGAGACCGGAGCCATCGAGACCGTGATGTCCAAGGATAATCTGGTAACCGATTCGGCATATTATAATATTTTCGATTACGAAGCGCATATCAAGGAACTCATAGTAGGCAAGGAAGTGACTGTTGAAGAATCGCCTCTTTCCTCCGCGGAGGTTCCCAGATACGTGATCAAGGCAGCGGGAGAGCCTGTTATCGATGTCACTCTCAAGGTCATTGGCCAGAATGATTACAATATGAATCTCTGGGGCTGCGATAAGTTCTATCCCGATGAATATCTGACCTGTAATGATGTGTATACCATCACGGTTCCTACGGATGTCATCGTGAATGTTTCCGGAAGAGACCTCGGACCTGCAGACATCATGAAGGATGAGAACGGTAACGATGTGGTAAAGGGTATCGATCTGATACAGAACGTCACCAAGTACATGACATATGTGCCCACATTTACCACTTATCAGGTATCCGGACTGTGGTCCAACCCGATCGTATCCGCAAGAACAGCCGACGGCACACCTGTAGATCTTACCTGTGAAGGGACCAGCTATTCCGCACCTCTTCAGACTGATAACAGCGTAGCAGACGAGATAAATGCAATACTTCCGTCCATCGTAGAGGCTTACGGAAAGCATTTCATCGGAGTCAGCAGCAGCGCTGTATATAATTATCTGCTTCCCGATTCGGAATACAGGGCATCACTTTCCACAGCTGTGACCAATTTCTATCCGACCTCGAGGATCACGTCATATAATTATTACAATGTGAGCGCGGATAATTTCGTAACATACTGTGATAACTGTGTATCCGCAGATATCGTGTTCGACCTTGTTGTAAAGTTCAATTCCACGGCATACCAGACCAAGAACGAGGGAAGTGATGCCGTATGGGTATTCATTAAGAGAGACGGTGTATGGTATCTGGCAGATGTTCCCAGACAGATGCCCAGAACTCTCGAAGATGCCGGTGTTACAGATTGATAAAAGGTTCTTAACTCTTATGTAAAAGGAGGCAGTCTATGAAGCTTATCTTTGTAGGAGCCACACATGAAGTAACTGGAAGCTGCCATTTTCTCGAAGCATGCGGCAAGAACATTCTTGTGGATTACGGAATGGAGCAGGGAATAGATACTTTTGAGAATGTTCCCCTTCCTGTGCCTGAGGCACATATCGACTATGTATTCCTTACCCATGCACATATCGATCACTCGGGACTTCTTCCCCTTCTGTACGCAAGAGGCTTCAGGGGTCAGATCTTTGCCACTGATGCCACCTGCGACCTGTGCTCGATAATGCTCCGTGACTGTGCCCACATCCAGATGATGGATGCAGAGTATAAGAACAGGAAGAACCGTCGTACCAAGGATGCTCCTCCCGTTGAACCCATCTATAACATGGAGGATGCGGAGGGCGCCATCAGAAGACTTGTTGCGTGCCATTATGACACCGTAATAGATGTATGCGACGGCATACAGATACGCTTTACCGATATCGGACATCTTCTCGGATCCGCAAGTATAGAGGTGTGGATAACAGAGGAGGAGAATTCCAAGAAGCTTGTCTTTTCCGGAGATATAGGAAATCACAGACAGATCCTCATCAAGGATCCTACCCCTACAAAGGATGCCGATTATGTCGTCATGGAATCCACTTACGGAGACAGGGACCATCCCGAACCCGACGGTGATTTTGAGACCATGCTCACGGATATAATACAGACTACCTTCGACAGAGGAGGCAACGTTGTCATTCCTTCTTTTGCCGTAGGCCGTACCCAGGAGCTTCTCTATTTCCTCAGAAGGATCAAGGTTAATAAGAGGATAAAGGGACATGACGGATTTGCGGTATATGTGGACTCGCCCCTTGCCGTTGATGCAACTGAGATCTTCACCGCAAACCGTATGGACTGCTTCTCGGATGAAGCCATGCAGCTTGTGAAACAGGGCATCAATCCCTTATCCTTTGCGGGACTTAAGCTTGCCATCACATCCGATGAATCAAGAAATATCAACTTCATAGAAGAGCCCAAGGTCATAATTTCCGCATCCGGCATGTGTGAAGCAGGCCGTATCAGACACCATCTCAAGCACAATCTGTGGAGACCCGAGTGTACCATACTATTCGTAGGATATCAGGCAAACGGTACCCTGGGACGTGCGATAGTCGAGGGAGCCGAGACAGTCAAGCTCTTCGGTGAAGAGATCGAGGTGAGAGCTGAGATAAAGCAGCTCCGCGGAATATCGGGACATGCCGATAAGACGGGCCTCATATGGTGGATATCACAGTTTGAGGAAAAGCCCAAGAAGGTCTTCATCGTTCACGGCGAGGATGCGGTTGCAACCCAGTTTGCAGAGACTCTCAAGATAGAATACGGACAGCGTGCCGTGGCACCTTACAGCGGCTCGGAATTCGACCTTGCTGCAGGACGCTTTACCTATGAGGCAATGCCTGTCAGAAAGGCTAAGAAGAGTCCTGTCGGAAAGGCTGTATCCGGCGTTTATGCCCGCCTTGTCGCTGCAGGACAGAGACTTATGGCCATCATCAAGAATATGGAGGGATATCCCAACAAGGATATCGGAAGATTCGCCGATCAGATCACTTCGCTCTGCGAAAAATATGATGACAGAAAGTGACGGATGAACGCCATATAAGCAGACGTAATAAACAGATAAAGCAAAGGAACAGGATCAGATAATGAGTTATGCTGATGAAGTATTTATAAAAAACTGCAAGGATATCCTTGAGAACGGTACCAGTACCGAGGGACAGAAGGTCAGACCCCACTGGGAGGACGGGACTCCCGCCTATACCATCAAGCAGTTCGGTGTCGTCAACAGATACGACCTTTCCAAAGAGTTCCCCATTATGACTCTGCGCCGTACCGCCCTCAAGTCGGCAACCGATGAGCTGCTCTGGATCTGGCAGAGAAAGAGCAACAATATAGGTGACCTGCATTCCCATATATGGGATGAGTGGGCTGATGAGAACGGCTCCATCGGTAAGGCATACGGATATCAGATGGGCGTTAAGCATGAGTATCCCGAAGGACGCATGGACATGGTTGACCGTGTCATTTACGATCTTAAGAACAATCCCTTCTCAAGGCGTATAATGACCAACCTTTATGTTTTCCAGGATCTGCATGAGATGAACCTGTATCCCTGTGCATATTCCATGACCTTCAATGTCACCCAGAAAGCCGGCGAGGATAAGCTCACATTGAATGCGATACTCAATCAGCGCTCCCAGGATATGCTCATGGCCAATAACTGGAATATCGTCCAGTATGCGGTTCTGGTCCATATGCTCGCCCAGGTGTGCGGAATGAACGCAGGAGAGCTGGTACACGTCATTGCCGACTGCCATATCTATGACAGACATATCCCGCTGATAAAGGAAATGATAAGCAGGGAACCGCTTCCCGCACCCACATTCCATATCAACACCGATATCACCGATTTCTATAAGTTCACATCAACCGATGTATGGCTTGACGACTATAAGCACCACGAGCAGATAACGGATATTCCCGTTGCAATCTGAAACAGGTGAACAGAGGGGAGAAGAGAATGACAATAATTGTTGCAGCAGATACCAATTGGGCTATCGGAAATAAAGATGATCTTCTGGTAAGGATCAAGGAGGATCATAAGAATTTCAAGGCTCTTACAACAGGACATACCGTTATCCTCGGAAGAAAGACCCTTTCGACTTTCCCCGGCGGTCTTCCCCTTAAGAACAGAACCAATATCATCATGAGCCGTGACCCTGAGTACAGGGTAGAGGGCGCAAAGGTTGCCCACAGTGTTGATGAGCTTCTTAAGATGGTGGAGGAGATTGACGGTGAAGTGTTCGTCATCGGCGGAGGCACCGTTTATAACCAGCTTCTTCCCTATTGCGACAAAGCCATCGTAACCCGCATAGACCATGAATACGAGGCAGATACCTACTTCCATGATCTTGACAAGGACGAAGAGTGGGAGATTACCGATACTTCCGAAGAAATGACATCCTCCGACCTCACCTACCATTTCGTAACTTACGAAAGAAAGTGATATTATTGTACCGAAAACCGCATTGTGATAAAATATTTTAAGATTTTTTATAAATTGATGAAAGAGGGCTGATGTAAATGGAAAAGAAGAACATTGACTGGGGTAATTTAGGATTTGGCTACATTAAGACCGATTATCGTTACGTCTCCAATTACAAGGACGGAAAGTGGGATGACGGAGAGATCACCACTGACGATAAGGTTGTCCTGAGCGAGTGCGCGGGAGTTCTTCAGTATGCACAGACCGTTTTTGAAGGCCTTAAGGCATATACAACAGAGGACGGACGCATCGTAACCTTCCGCCCCGACTTAAACGCAGAGCGTATCAATCAGTCTGCGGCAAGACTTGAGATCCCCACTCTTCCCGAGGGTAAGTTCATTGATGCCGTAGAGAAGACCGTTAAGGCTAATGCAGCATTCGTGCCTCCCTATGGAAGCGGTGCAACTCTTTATGTAAGACCCTACATCTTCGGCTCAAACCCCGTTATCGGAGTTAAGCCTGCTGATGAGTATCAGTTCAGGGTACTTGTAACTCCCGTAGGACCTTACTTCAAGGGCGGTGCAAAGCCTATCGTTATCAAGGTATCAGACTTTGACCGTGCGGCACCCCACGGAACCGGAGATATCAAGGCAGGACTTAACTATGCAATGAGCCTTCATGCCATCGTTACTGCACATGCTGAAGGATTTGCGGAGAACATGTATCTTGATTCTGCCACCAGAACCAAGGTTGAAGAGAACGGCGAAGCTCACTTCCTTTTTGTTACTAAGGACGGCAATGTAGTCACACCCAATACAAATAGTACACTTCCTTCCTTC
>ODAI011258039.1_pt1 | contig 13690 bp, 7 predicted proteins | sample 1539321 | NCBI WGS metagenome assembly ODAI01 (sample SAMN02144231, study PRJEB22623) | gut metagenome | biome: sheep rumen | host: Ovis aries | place: New Zealand
ATCAAAATAACTATAAAAACAACTGTATTCCAAGGCGATTAGATTACTCCGGACGTTTTTAGCCCCTGGTGACATTGGCTCCCGAAAAGGGAGGGGACCCGCTTGCGGGGAGGATCACCAGGGGCTAAAAGCGTCCGGAGTATGGCTATTTGTCCAGCCTGCGGTAGTTGTATCCCAGGAGGTCGAGAATGGGCAGCTCGTGCTCGGCGAGACTCTGCTTGAAGCGGGCAAAGTCTTTCTTCTCCGGCTTGCACCACTGGATCTCGGAAAGTGCCATCATACGGGGCAGCAGCATATATTCCAGATGCTCCGGAGTGGCGATGAATTCGGTCCAAAGGTTGCCCTGGACACCCAGGATATGATGCTGGGCACTCTCGGGGATATCGGTATAAGGCTCATAACCATACACTTTCTCGAGCGGCAGTGCGCGTTCGGGCTTGGTGGTTATGCCGTAAGGCTCCGACTCCAGGTCGGAAGACTGAGCGTAATCCAGGTAGCAGTAAGTGTTGGGCGACATGATGACGTCGTAACCCATGGAGGCAGCCTTGATACCGCCCTTGGTGCCGCGCCAGCTCATGACAGTTGCGCCCTCGGCCAGCTCGCCCTCCAGGATCTCGTCCCAGCCGATGATCTTCTTGCCCTTGGTGGCAAGGAACTTCTGCATGCGGGCGGTGACATAATTCTGCAGACGGGCCTCTGCGCTGGCCTTCTCGTCGCTCACCAGTCCAAGTTCCTTGATCTTGGCCTGGCAGTCGGGGTCGGTCTTCCACTCGTCACGGGGGCACTCGTCTCCGCCGATGTTGAAATACTCGCCGGGGAACAGGTCGGCAACCTCGTCGCACACATCTTCGAGGAACTTCATGGTGCTTTCCTTACCCACGTTGAGCACCTGCTTGGACACACCCCAGTAGGTCATGACCTCGTAGGGAGCGCTTCCGGCGCATCCGAATTCTGGATAAGAAGCAAGTGCAGCCACCATGTGCCCGGGCATATCGACCTCGGGAATGATGGTGATGCCGAGCTCGGCAGCGTAGGCCACCATGTCGCGGATCTGCTCCTTGGTATAGTAACCGCCGTGGCGGATTCCGTCGTTGGAACCCCACTCACGCTTGATCATGGTGCCGTTGCGGAAGGCTCCTATCTCGGTGAGCTTGGGATACTTGTCAATCTCGATGCGCCAGCCCTGGTCTTCGGTAAGGTGCCAGTGCAGGCGGTTGAGCTTGAACATTGCCATCACGTTCAGGATCTTCTTCACCTGGTCGGTGCTGAAGAAGTGACGGCAGCAGTCCAGAAGGATGCCGCGGTAGCCGAACCTTGGAGCGTCTTCGATCTGGCAGCAAGGCAGATACCATTTGGAGGCAGTGGACAGGTTGGTGCCGTAGATAGCCACCGGCAGCATCTGCTTGATGGTCTGAAGGGCATAGAAAAAACCGTTGTAGTCCGATGCACGGACCACCGCGGCCTTCTTGCCTATGTTGATAATGTAGCCCTCGGGGGCCACGGTTTCGTCTTTTACGAAGCAAAGTCCCTTGATTCCGCCGGATGCGGCAGTACGGGCCAGGCCTATAGGGCTGGCCACGGAGCTGGTCTTGCCTGTCACCAGGGTGAGCCTGTCGGCAAACTTGCGAACAACCTTCACAGTGGCGGCGTCCAGGGCCGGGTCGCAGTTGATATTGACCCCTTTGACCTTGAAGCTGCCCTTGGCCATCTCGATTTTCTGCGGCGCCGGCATAATGTCGGGAACCGCATTCTTGGCCATGCCGGAGCACACGGGTGCTATCATGGCGAGAATCAAGAGAATCCTTTTCATGCTATGAAGTTGTTAGCCTGAAGGAAGGCGTTGAAAGCAGCGGCGACGAACAGGAAGACGATAAGGGTTGCAACGATCACGCCGATGACTTTCAACCTCTTGAACCAGGTCTTGCCATTCCAGCCGACGGTCTGGAACATGCTCCAGAAACCGTGGAGAAGGTGCATGTAGATGGCTGCGAACCAAATCAGGTACCCGAGCAGGATCCACCATTTGCCAAAGGTGGCATTGAGAAGCAGGTAGGGATTGTTCTCGAAGTTGCCTATGCCGAACATCTCCGGAAGCTGCATCTTGGCCCAGAAGTGGGAAAGATGGAAGAACAGGATTCCGAGGATGACAAGTCCGAGCACGAACATGTTCCTTGCCGACCATGAATCTGCAGCGGCCTTGCTGCTGACCTCGTAGCGCTTGACGCCGCCGCGGGCCTTGATGTTCTGGTAGGTAAGCCAGCATCCGTAGCCGATATGCACCAGGATACCGAGTGCAAGTATGGGAACCATTATGTCAATGATAGGGAGAGACATGAAGTCGCAACCAAGCTTGAACAGGCCGTCCCCTTCAGAGAATAAGACATCGTCGTTGGTAACTACGCCGTATTTGCCGGTGAATGAGTCAATTACGGAAAAGAAGTTGATGGTGCCGTGAAGCAGCAGGAAAATAATCAAAAAAGCACCGCTCACCGCCTGGATGAACTTCTTGCCGATAGAAGAATTGAAAATGAACATAGGTTTATGGATTGTAAACAATTGCAAAATTAATCTAAATCTTGCTAGTTTCCAATTATCTTCTGAAGGTTTTTCGGAAATACACGGCCCTGCCGTCATCTGTCAGGCCTTCTACGCTCAGGGTATAATAGGCGCCCTTTTCCGCGCCGGCACAGTCCAGCGACTTGCTTCCGCCCCCGGCGATGTTCTCGAGGGGACTCCATAAAATGGTCTCGGCGCCCCTGAGGGCCACAGGGTAGCTGCACCCGCGGAAGCCGTAGATGCGCACGTAATCGTCGAACAGCAGACCGGGCATGTTGCCCTTGAACGTGCGCAGGTTGACGACTCCGTCGAATTCCTTGCCGCCCATGCTGTATTTGTAGGGATAGACCTCAAGCACCTTCACAAGGGCCGGGTCGTAGCTTTCTATGAGGCTGCAGTCGGGAACCGGCACGCCGTCTATCATGACCGCAGCCTCGCCCCAGACAGGCGTCGCTTCCTTTACGCTGGTCTCAAGAAGCACGTATATGCGGACAGCTCCTGCCCTGCGGCGCATTTTCACCTGGGGCACAATCTCCACCAGCACTTCTTCCATGGTGGGGAAGCGGGTGTAGTCGTCCAGCACATAGGAAATGCATTCATGATTCATGAAAAAGTGCTCCTGATGCACCGGGAGCGACACCGAAAGCGTGTCTTCGGAGGCTCTGAGCCGCATTGCAGCGGTGCGGCGCAGAAGGTCGCTTTCCATGGCGCGGAACAGCTCCAGCTTGGGCAGGCCTTCGGCAGGAGGGCAGCGGAACGGCGAGTCCAGGGTTACATAGCAGTCTTTGCCCTTGTCGGCACCGACGGGAATGCACACCAGGTCCACGTTCCCGAAAATATTCTCGGTGGGGATTTGGAAACTGCCGTCCGGGGCGACCTCTGCCTGATAGCAGTCGGTCTTGGATCCGGGCACGGCCAGCAAGACCCTCGTAGCGCATGCGGCGTCGGCGCCGAGCACCCTGCCGCTTATCGTCTCGCCGAAGCCCCCGGCCCCGGAGTCAAGCGCTTTGAATGATGCTATCGAAGCCCTTCCGGCGCCCTGCAGGGAATCTTCCCTGTAGAGGGATATGCACACGGAGGCAAGACTGCCGGATGTATTGTGGACGACTATGGAATCTCCTTGAATATCAGCGGCTATGCCATATCCGCTCTGGGAAGCCACAATTCCAGCGGAACTGCGTTCCACCACCTCCACTCCGTCTTTGACCCTGTCTGTGCCGAGGGTGTTGAATACCGAAATGACGGGGCCGGCGGAAGGGTCGGGCTCGCTCCCTGGGACGTAAGCCACGAGCCTGTAGTTGCCCGTGGGCGTGTCGAAAGGAATCTCCAGCGTGCCGGCTCCGCGCCCTTTTTCGAGGGCAATACGGGTCCTGGCGGCACTCCCTTCGGTGCTGACAAGCTCTACATAAACCACAGGAGATCCCGGCTTGCAGAAGGCGGAACACCCTATCACGTCTCCGGCCACGTAGCATGATTTGTCAGACGCCACATAGACCCCCTGCGCGGCTGCCGAAACCGCGGCGAGAGTCAGGACTAATGTAAACAGCAGTCTTCTCATCATTTGTCGTTGTTTGGCCACCACTCCGGCTTGGTCTTGGTGCCGCCCGAGGCCCGGCAGTCCACGCAGCGCTTGGGACCCCAGTACACATTGGTTTTGGTGGGAGTGCCGTTGCACTTCACGGGCGAGTTGTTGATATAAAGGTTGTCGAAGTTATAAAAACCGTCTTCGTCGGGGTCCGGAATGAAGATGTATTGATCCGGGTCGTATGCCCTCTTGTAATACTCCGGGCCTATGAACAGGCGGCTCGTGGTGCGGCACACTGCATCTACGTATCCAATGGCATTGATGCCTTCGGAGCTGGTGCAATGTATGTTGCCCGGCATGTCGCTGGGGGTGGGGGAGAACAGCGACCCGGTGTCGTTGGAGACGTCTTTCAGGTGCTGCTGCCAGGCCCGCCCGCCTTCGGAAAGGCCGCTTGCGGTTACGTCAATGCAGTAGAGGTGCGAGATTCTCATGTCCGAGACAGGGATCGTCGCCACCTCGGCATTCTGGATTTCGTCTATGCTCTGGCCCTTGGAACTGCCCAGGCCGGGCTCTACCGAGGCGGCGCTGTTCCAGCAGTAATAATAGTCTTCGTCCGGCTCGGGGGAGCGGTAGATTTTGGCGGGATTCTCCCTGTCGCCTTCCGGCAGCCTCGGTATGAACATGAGGTCCGGAATGTAGTCGGCATGATACTCCCAGGTCTGGAAATAGTCCCAGCGGTAGTGCCACAGGCTGCCCGTGCCTTTGAGGTCCATGACTATCTGCACCACGCCGCCGGACTGTTCTGCGTGCAGATTGCCTATTTCCGGAGCCGGGCAGACGGCCGCCCAGTCGCTGGCGAACTCGGTGCCCTCGTCCAGGCGAATATTCAGCCTGTAGCTGCCTTCGGCGGGCGCGGACGCGGTGTCGAAGCTGTACACGCCCCTGTACTGGTAGGTCCCTTTCCAGACTTGTCCGGAATCGTGTTCAATGGTTATGGTGCCCCTGGGAAACTCCTTACGCATCTCCGACACGGCGGAGCCTATGGGGTACACGTAACCCAGGGTGATGCGGGTGGTTTCGCCTATCAGAATGTTGCCTGACACGACTATATCGTTGAACTCGCCTTCTCCGTTCTCTACGCTGAAGGGGTAGATGCAGCCTGTCAGGACAGACAGCAGCACTGCGAGGAATATGTGGGCTCTTGTGTTCATCAGAATTTCAGATTCAGGCTCAGATAAGGGATCTGGGTGGCGAAGACCGACACCATGTACCCTCTGACGTTGCGGCCGCCGGAGGTGGTGTAGAATACCGAATAGGCGTTCCTGCGCCCAGTGACGTTGTAGCAGCCTATTGTCGCCGACATGTGCGTAAAGGCCTTCAGGTAGTGTCCCGGCTCAATGTTGAGGGCCAGGTCGAGGCGGAAGTAGTCGGGGATGCGGTAGGCGTTGCGCATGGAGTACATGAGCCTTACGGCGTTGTCGTAGTAGAACTGCCCCACGGGCACGGTGACGGGGCGCCCGGTGGAGTAGTCGAGGTTGAAGGATATGCTGTAGCGGTGGGTGAACTTGTAGTTGCCCACCAGCTTCACATCGTGCGGTTTGTCGTGGGGAGCGTTGTACCAGGCACCGCCGTTGATGGTTTCGGGGCCGCGGTCCTGCATCTCCTGCAACAGCGACCTGGACCATGTGTAAGACAGCCATCCGGTGAGGCGTCCGGTCTGCTTGCGCAGCATGAGTTCCACTCCGTAGGCCTTGCCGCGCGTCTGCACCAGATCGTCGGCAAGGTGCTCGTTCATGCTGAGCACGGCGCCGGACTTGTAGTCAAGGCAGCCGGTCATGCGCTTGTAGTAGCCTTCCAGCGACAGGTCGAGGGTGCTTCCGAATATGGTCCAGTAAGCGCCTGCCGCCGCCTGCCAGCCCTTCTGCGGGGCGATGTCGGCACCGGCCAGCTTCCATGTGTCCATGGGCGATATGGCGGAAGTGTTGGAAATCAGGTGGATGTACTGGGTCATGCTGTTTATGCCGGCCTTGAGGGAGAAGTTGGCAAGCGGTGAATACTTGCCGCTCAGCCTGAATTCGGGATTGAAGTAGAACTTGGCCGGCGAGAAAGCCAGGAAGCTCGAAAGCCTTATGCCGCCCTCGGCGCTCAGCACTCCGTCTTCGCTCCGCCACTCATCTCCGGCATACAGCGACGGCTCCAGGGCCGTTTCGAGCGCAAGTGTCTTGGGCAGCACCGCCGACGATTCTATGGGCACAAGCGTGCCTGGGCTGAGGGCGTAGAATATTCCGTCGCCGCCCCAGCTGAGGCAGTGGGAGCCCCGGCGGTGTACGGCACCGGCCCTCACGAAGCCTTGCCTGATCTGTGTGGACAGGCTGAAAGCCCCGAGGGGGTCGGTGGCGTATCCGCGCTCGAGCGTGTTTGAATATTGGTCATAGCCGGCTGAAACAGTGAGGCTATTGTCGGAGTCGGGTTTGCGGGTCCATTTGGCGGCGATGTCGAGATTGGAATAGCGGAAGGTGGTGTCGCCCCGGAACGAGAAGCCGTCGCGCGACCAGTAACCGCTGATTTTCAATGTGTTGATATCGTCGAATCTGTGGGTGAGACCCAGGTTGACGTCGCTGAAAGAGGCGTTGCCGCCGGCATATCCGCTGTTGCGGGGGATGCGCTTAAGCAGCCAGTCGGAATATGTGGTGCGCCCGCCCAGCACGAAGGTGGTCTTGCCTTTCACGATGGGGCCTTCGAGCGCCAGGTGGCTGGTCAGGATGCCCAAGCCCAGCGAACCGTGCAGGCGTTCGGAGTTGCCCTCCCGGGTGCTAATGTCCAGCACGGAAGAGATGCGCCCGCCGTAACGGACGGGGATGCTGCTTTTGTACAGCTCGATATCGCCCACCACATCGGTGTTAAATGCGGAAAAAACGCCGAACAGGTGCCCCGGGTTGTAGATTGTGCCGCCGTCGAGCAGGATGAGGTTCTGGTCGGAGGAGCCGCCGCGCACATTGAAGCCGCTCGAGGCCTCGCCCACCGACTTGACACCAGGGAGCGTGAGCACCGTCTTTATGACGTCTCCTTCTCCGAATGCCGACGGCACATGGGTCACCGTGCTGGAATTGAGCTTTTCCAGGCCCATTCCGGCCCTGCGGTGGTCGGCCATGCCGTTGGCGGTCACGTAGGCGCTCTGGAGGGCGGTCACCTTTTCGCGCATCAGTACGTCCAGGACGCCGCTGCCGTTGACAATCACGTGAATGTCCATGTCTTCCATGGAATACTCCCTGAAAGTCAGCAGGCCCGCTCCTTCGGGGAGATTCAGCTTCCAGCGTCCTTGCTCGTCTGTGTAGCAGTAGGCCTTGCCGCTGCTGTCGGTCACAAGCACAGCCGGAACAGCCTCTCCGGAAGCCACGTCATGCACGGTGCCGGACACCTCGAAGGGTGCCTGGCCGGAGCCCTGGCGCCCGATTTCGTAGGTCTTGTTGCGGTAATTGGCAATGAGGGCCTCCTGCTCAATGGCCGCCAGAAGGGCTTTGCGCTCGTCGCTCGGGGCGTTTTTCGAAAACCACCCGGCAGGCAGCGAGCTTTCGGCTGAGGGGCCGAGCTGCGCGGCTTTGCGCCGTATCTCTTTGGGTATGAGGGCGTCGGGAGCTTCTTCCGGGGGCAGGGCCGCCGGAGTCATGGCGGCGCGGCGGGAACGTCCGGGGTGGATCTGCTTGAGCCCTCCCCGGCGCTCGGCATAATAGTAGTCTTTTATGCGGAAGTAGGCTATGATATTGTCTTTGTACTTAGGGTCGTCGTAGCCTATTCCCTTGGGCCCGTTGTGGTCGCCGGGTTCGCGGAGGAATTGCTTGCGGCGCTGCATCCACACTCGGCGTCCGGAATCGTCCAATGGCACCAGGAAGCCCTCCGGGGCCTCTTCCATGCCGTAGTAACGGAGGTTTACGTAGTTCACTCCGCCAATGCTGATCCAAGCCGTGAGCGACTGTTCCGCCGCCACCGGTGCGGAGAAGGTGCTCTCCTTGACCAGCAGTTCCTGGGTATGGGCGTTGATGTTGAGCAGGTCTGCGCTGAACCGGGTGCCGTTGAAATACACCGTGCCGGCGCTGTAGTCCGGGGTGCTCCAGAAGTAGTGGCCGTTGAACGGAAAATTGTACTCTGTGAGCGTGCGCCCCCTGTACAGGGGCGTCTGTGCTGCGCATACCGTACCCAGCGCAAGCAATAACCAGACAAACAGCCTTCTCATGGTATAACTTTAAACATGCGTTAGACGCAAAAATGCGACGCAGGTTTAAAGCTCTCTCAAGCTAAGTGCGAATCCGCCTCCGCGCGCCATTCGCACGCTGATGCTGTCGGCGGAGGTGACGGTGCTTTTGCTTATGGTATATGCCGCAGGTGCAGTGTCATAGTCGGCATCGGGAGCGTCTGCGTAAAGCACAGCTTCGTACTTCAGCGCAGGGCCCAGGAAGACCAGGGCCACGGTGGTCTCATGTGCGTTCTCGCCGCATACTCCTCCCACGTACCATACGTCCCTTGCCCTGGCCCCCTTGAGGTCGCGGGCAGTGGCTCCCTCGGGCAGGGCATACACGAAGCGGGCGGCTCCCGAAAGCATGTCCTTCTTGCCGTCAGGCAGGCCGGCGACGCCCTGGGCCGCCTTGTTGAGGGTCTCGATCCTTGGCTTGCGGGCGCATACTATGTATTCTCCGGGTTCGGCCTCGAGGTAAATGCTCTTTTCCCAGTCAACGGCGACATCTTTTATGAACTGGAATGCGTCGGGGAAGCGGGCGTAGTTCTCGGGCAGGTCCGCTGCCATCTGCAGGGGCGAGTAGAATGTGACATAGAGTCCCAGCTGATTGGCGATGGTGTGGCGCATCTTGCCGCTCTGTCCCGGTGCCGCGACGGACATGTCCGTCTCGAAGATGCCAGGAGTGTAGTCCATTGGACCGCCCTGCAGGCGCGTGAACGGCAGGATGCTGGTGTGCCCGGGGTTGATGTGAGCCCTGTACTCAGTGCCCATTGCGGACTCGTTGCCTATGAGGTTGGGCCATGTGCGGCACAGTCCCGTGGGACGCACCGCCTCATGCGCGTTCACCATTATGTGGTACTCGGCGGCCTTGCGGACGGCCAGCAGGTAGTGATTGATGAGAGGCTGGCTGTAGTGATGCTCGCCGTAGGGGATTATGTTGCCCACGTAACCGCTCTTCACGGCGTTGTAGCCATAGCGGCTCATGAGGGCGTAGGCGGCATCCATGTGGCGCTCGTAATTGATCGTAGAAGACGACGTTTCGTGATGCATGACCAGCCTTATGCCCTTGGAGTGGGCGTAGGCGTTGAGTGCCGGCAGGTCGAAGTCCGGATACGGGGTCACGAAGTCGAACACATAGTCTTTCTGGCAGCCGAACCAGTCTTCCCATCCCTCGTTCCATCCTTCGATAAGCAGGGCGTCGAAACCGTTCTCTGCGGCAAAATCTATGTAGCGCCGTACATTTTCGTTATTGGCACCGTGGCGTCCGTGGGGTTTAAGCTGCTTGTAGTCAGTTACTCCCAACTGCACCGAAGGCAGGTCGTAGGTGTAGCTCCACTCGCTCTTGCCGGTGATCATTTCCCACCACACGCCCATGTATTTTACCGGATGGATCCAGCTGGCGTCTTCGATAGCGCAGGGCTCGTTGAGGTTGAGGATAAGCCTGGAAGACAGAACTTTACGTGCATCGTCAACGGCCATGACCGTGCGCCATGGCGTGTGGCAGGGAGCCTGCATGCGTCCCTTCACGCCCTCGGCGTCGGGGGTGAGCCAGATGCGCAGGGAATGCCTGTCCCCGTCCACCAGCAAGTTGGCGGTGGGATAGTTCACGACTGCGGCCTCGTGTATGTTGATGTAAAGGCCGTCGTCCGTCTTGAGCTGCAGGGAAGTCTGCACTCCTTCGGTGTCGAATCCGGTGGCGGATGCATTATGCAGGCGCGTGGACTGGGAATACTTGCGTACTTCGCTCAGGCGGCTGCGGGTGTAGTTGTACTCTTGGGTGTCGTAGTCGCCGCTGATCCACCACGCGCTGTGGTCGCCGGTCAGGGCAAATTCGGTAAGTTCTTCAGCTATATTGAAATAGCGTAGTTTGTTCTCCAGCGGGAACTCGTACCTGAAGCCCAGGCCATCGTCGTACAGGCGGAAGCGCAGGTTCATCTTCACCCCGTCTTCGCGCACCAGGGACACCAGCATCTCGTTGTAGTTGTTCCTTATGTCGCGCTCCTCGCCCCATACCGGCTGCCATGTTTCGTCTTTGGAATCATATTCAACGCCGGCAATGCTGAATCCATCTTTCAAGCTCGTGCCGTCGCACAGTTCGAAACCCAGAGCCGACGGCTCTATGACCGCGGCGCCGCTGCGGCCGAGCTTGTAGCAGGGGGCTCCGTCTTCCGTGAGTGCGAATGCCGCTTCCAGCAGCCCGTCGGGACTGCTGAGGGTGTTGGAGAAGTCGGGCGTTGCATTATTGGCGCATCCTGCGAGCAGCAGTGTAGCCGCCATTGCGTTCAGTAGGTACTTCATAATTAATGGTTTATCGTACGAATTCGGCCACGAGGGCGCTGCGGGCGGGGATCTCCAGGCCGTCGCGCAGTATCACCGGCTGTCCGCTCACCACGTCCTTGGCCGTGACCTGATGGTCCACGAACTCGGAGTAGTGGCTCCAGTCGAGGACGCGTGGTTCGGAGTTGTTGTTGATGTACACGAACACGGCCTCCGTGGGGGTGTAGCGGAAGTAAGAGTAGGCGTTGTCGGTTATGTTCACGGCGCCAGTATTCTTCCGGTGCAGGAAGTGCAGGGTCTGTCCGTGCTGCACTGCCTCGCAGCCCTTGCGCCAGTTGAAGAGCCGGGCCGTGTAGTCGTGCAGTTCGGAGGCGCTGCGGTACATGCCGCCCGCCGAGGCGCGTCCTTCCGGAGTGAACAGGTTCACGCCGTCACCGTGCCAGCCGCCGGGGAAGTCTATGCGTTTGGCTCCGTCGTGGCTGGGGCAGTCTTTACGCTCCAGGAACATCATCTCGTCGCCGTAGTAGAGCTGAGGGATGCCCCTGAGGGTTGCAAGCATGGCGATGGCCAGTTTCATGCGGGCGGGGTCGGAGCGCAGCACGTCTCCGGTGCGGGCATGGTCGTGGTTGGCGAAGAATATCATCATGTTGCTCAGATCTTTGTATGCAAAGTCCTGAGCCAGAACGCTGTACACCCTTGTCATGCCCTCGCTCCACCAAACCTGGTCTTCGCACAGGGCCGTGACCATGGCGCTCTGGAGGGGGAAGTCCATGATGCAGGGGAGGTTGCTGTCGAAGCCGTTCGTGTTGGGGTTGCCGGTCTGCCAGTAGGCGAGCTGGGGAATGTTCATGTCCCAGCACTCTCCCACGATATTGATCGAAGGGTATTCGCTACGGACGGCCTTGCACCAGGCGGACATGGGCTCCGGCTCGTTGTAGGGATAGGTGTCAACGCGCAGTCCGTCCAGGCCGGCGTATTCTATCCACCAGACGGCCCACTGCTGGAAGTAGCGGAGCAGGAAAGGATTGTCCAGGTTCATGTCCGGCATGGAAGGGACGAACCAGCCGCTCTCCTGGCGCAGCCTGTCGGTCTGTGCGGCGTGAGGGTCCATGTACACGGAGAACAGGGCGTTCATCTGCGTGTACTCCGGGAAACGGTGGATCCAGTCTTTGAAAGGTGTGTCTTCCATCCACCAATGTGCTGTGCCGCAGTGGTTTGTGACCACATCCATGATGACTTTCAGGCCCTTGGCGTGTGCCGCCTGCACATATTCCCGGTAAAGGGCGTTGTCGCCGAAGCGCGGGTCGATGTGGTAATAGTCCGAGCAGGCGTAACCGTGGTAAGATTCCGCCGGCTGATTGTCGAGCAGCAGAGGAGTGTTCCATACGGCGGTGGCTCCCAGGCCGGCCACGTAGTCCAGGTGGTCTATCATGCCGCGGAGGTCTCCTCCATGGCGGGCCACAGGGTCGGTACGGTCCACCCTGTCCGGGGTGGCGGGCACGGTCCACGGCAGTGCGGATCCGTCGTCGTAGTCGCCTCCCGGCCAGCCTGAGTCGTTGAGCTCGGTAGAAGAGGCAAAGCGGTCAGGCATAATGAGATAGATCATATCCTCCGGGCCGAAGCTGCCACGCGAAGCGCTACCCTCGACCCTCTCCTGCAGAAGGTAGGGGTACTTGAAACTATCGCTGCCGTTATTGAACACCAGCCAGTATTTGCCGGGCGCTGCCTTCGAGCCTATGGCCACATCTACGAAGAGGTAGTTGGGGCTGTCTGCCTTGCTGAGCCCTGTGACCTGCACTCCGTCTTCTCCTTCTATGCTCACAGTGCAGTTCGAAATGCCAGGGCCGTAAATCATCAGCTGCAGCGGGGTTTTCATGCCTGTCCACCAGCATGGAGGTTCCACCCGCACCAGTTCACCGGCCGAAGCGTCCCTCACCGAGTCGGGATTGAACGCCTGCTTGCAAGCTGTGGTGAGCAGGAGCGCACACGCCAGCAGGGAGAAGCTTAACTGTCTTGCTTTCATTGCTGTACGTCGTAACCCCATGCGGCAAGGGTCCTGCCGTCGGGAAGTTCAACAGCGTCCGGGGTGAGGTTTGCCCAAACTGATACGGTGTTGTCGGGGAGCACCCTGCGGAAAGCTAAGACGCCCTCGGGGACTCCCTCTATGTATTCAAACGCCCCGCCTTTCTCTCCGGCGCAAAGGGCCGGATTGTTGTGCTTGAGCACCACCAGGCTGTGCCAGAAGTCGGTCCAGCTGTTCTCGCTCCAATCGGTGATGGGGTCCTTCTCGAAGAACTGCAGACGCCTGTTCAGGCCTATTTCTTGTCCTGTGTAGATGAGCGGCTGGCTCTTGGGCAGGGTGAAGCAGAGCAGTGCCATGACCTGGGAGGCATCTCCCATGCGCTCGAACTCCGTGCCGGCCCATGAATTCTCGTCGTGGTTTGATGTAAAGCACAGGCGGAAGGCGCTGGAGGGCGTATTTGCCGCATCGCGTGCGATGTAGTCCTTAAGGTCGGAAGCGTTCTTCTTGCCCTGGGCTATATCGTTCATGATGTGGTGAAGTTCCCATGCGTAGGTTGCGTCGAAAGCCGTTGCAGGGTCGCTCAGTTCGGGCTTTTCAGCTTCGGCCAGCAGGTAGGCCTGAGGGTAGTCGCGTCTGATGCCGGGAAGCACGCTGAGCCAGAACTTGGCCGGCATTTCCCCTGCGGCGTCGCAACGGAAACCGTCCACTCCCTTATCGAGCCAGAAACGCATGCAGCTGTCCTGTGCCGCCCACACCGCCTCGTTCTCGTAGTTGAGGCTGCGGGTGTCGGTCCAGTCGTATTCCCAGATGGCGTTGCCCAGCGAGTCGCGCTCGTAGAAGTCGGCAGGACGGCTGTTCATCCACACGTGGTCGGGAGCCGTCTGGTTGGCCACCCAGTCCAGAATCACTTTGAATCCGTATTCGTGGGCCGCATTAAGCAACTCCTCGAAATCTTTCATGGTTCCGAATTCAGGGTTGACTTCCCTGTAGTCGGATATGGCATAATACGAGCCCAGGCTGCCTTTGCGCTCCACTTCGCCGATCTTGTACATGGGCATGAACCAGAGCACATCCACAC
>ODAI014079965.1_pt1 | contig 13687 bp, 8 predicted proteins | sample 1539321 | NCBI WGS metagenome assembly ODAI01 (sample SAMN02144231, study PRJEB22623) | gut metagenome | biome: sheep rumen | host: Ovis aries | place: New Zealand
GAAGAGTATTCGACGGAAGCCAATGTGTACAAGGAAGGCGCCAACCGCATCAACGTCGAGATTCCGGGCGTTACCAATGCCGATGAGATCCTTGAGGATCTCGGCACACCGGGTTCTCTGTATTTTATCGCCGAGAAGGATTCGGACGGCAACGCAAGTTACCACTATGATCAGACAGCAGGCGAGTATGTCCTCGATTATACGATCGAAGAACTCGAAGCCAAAGGCGCGATCGTCTGCACAGGTTCTGATGTTGCGGATGCTCAGGGTGGAGTAGATTCCTCCGACACTTCAGGCAACAAGTATGTCGTTTCTCTGGAGTTTACATCTGAGGGCACATCCAGCTTCGCCGAAGCTACATCCAAGGCGTTTTCAGCCGGCGAATCTATCGGTATTTACTATGACGGAAGATTTGTCTCTGTTCCGAGAGTCAACGCTGCCATCACAGACGGCAAGGCTGTCATTGAAGGCATGGATTCCATCGAGGAAGCAAGAGAGCTTGCATCCTTCATTCGCATCGGCGGTCTGAAGCTCACGCTGAATGAGATTCGTTCCAATGTCGTCGGTGCTCAGCTTGGCCAGGAAGCAATCCGCACATCCCTGATCGGCGGCGCGATCGGTCTTGCGATCGTAGCAGTCATCATGATCATTGTTTACCTTGTACCGGGTATTGTCGCCGCATTTGTTCTTGTGCTTTATGCGGCAATCATGCTCGTACTTCTCAACGCGTTCGACCTTACACTCACCCTTCCGGGTATCGCAGGTATCATCCTTTCCATCGGTATGGCGGTCGACGCGAACGTTATCATTTATGCCCGTATCCGTGAAGAAATCACTGCGGGCGGCGGAGTCCTCGCGGCTATCCGTTCCGGTTACAGCAAGGCTATGTCCGCGATCATCGACGGCAATATCACGACTATGATCGCTGCCGCAGTGCTCGGCGCTCTCGGCACCGGTACGATCCGCGGCTTCGCGATGACTCTTGCTCTCGGTGTCGCGCTCTCCATGTTCACAGCGTGTGTTGTCACAAGATATATCGTGTATGCTGTTTACGCGGTCGGCGTGCGCAATCCGAAGTACTGGGCAAGAACAAAGAAAGAGCCTGCATTTGATTTCATCGGCAGACGCAAACTTACATACGGCATTGCCGCTATCGTCATTGCGGCCGGTCTTGTCGCCATGATTTTCAATGCTGCCAATGGCAGACGTGCCCTCAACTTCTCGCTTGAGTTCCTCGGCGGAACTTCAACGACAGTCGGATTCAATGAGGATTACTCACTGAGCGATCTTGACGAGCAGGTCAAGCCTGTTGTCATGGACATCACAGGCGACGCCAATGTATCCATGCAGAAAGTCGTCGGCAGCAACCAGGTCATCATCAAGACGAGAACACTGGATGTCGAGGAGAGAATTGAATTAACGACAGAGCTTGAGAATAATTTCCAGGTAGATTCCGAGAGCATCACGACAGAGAATATCTCGGCAACGGTCGGCAAGGAGATGAGGAACGCGGCTATACTTGCGGTCGTTATCGCGGTCGTCCTGATGCTTCTCTATATCTTCATTCGGTTCAAGGACATCAGATTCGCGACATCTGCCGTCATCGCCCTGCTGCATGACGTTATGATCACACTGACAGCGTACGCAATCCTGCGCATCTCTGTCGGTAACTCCTTCATCGCAGTCATGCTGACGATCCTCGGTTATTCCATCAACTCCACGATCGTCATATTCGACCGTATCCGCGAGAAGCTCGGCGGCGCAACAAAGCACAGCGACCTCAGAGCAATCGTGAACGGCGCAATCAACCAGACGCTGACGAGATCCATCTATACGAACCTGACGACGCTGGCATCCATCCTTGTTCTCTACATCATGGGTGTAGCCTCCATCAAGGAGTTCACGCTCCCGATGATGGTCGGTATCGTGGCAGGTACGTTCTCGTCCGTATTCCTGACAGGTCCGCTCTGGTATCTCATGCGCACCCGTCTCGGCAAGGAAGCCCAGGAATTCAAGGCTGCGGAAGCCAAAGCCGCTCGCATCAAGGCTGCCGAGGAAGCAGGCACAGCGCCCGCTAACGGCGGAGTGAGAAGCGCGAGCAACCCGAACGTTATTCGTAAAAAGAAAAAGAAAAAGTAAATGTAAATAAGTAAGCTGCCGCCAATCCGGCACTGCCTGCGTGATGTGACAGTGCCGGGGAGGAAGGCAGCTTTCTTTTATCAGCGGTCCCTTTGGGCCGGGAATCTTTGGAGCGCGCCTTCGCAAACCAAAGACTGCAGGGGAAAGACAATGGAAAAATGGGTGGTCACAGCCAAACGGGCTGATTTCAATGATATCGGGCGACGCTTTCATATCGACCCGGTAATCGCAAGATGTATACGAAACAGGGACGTCATCGGTGACGAGGCGATTTTCGAGTATCTCCACGGGGATCTCACATATTTGCACGATCCCAGGCTTATTCTCAATATGGACAAGGCGGTCCGTATTTTGAGGGAGAAGATAGCCGAAGGGGCAAGAATGCGGATTATCGGCGACTACGACATAGACGGCATCATGTCGTCCTATATCCTGAAGCGCGGCCTTACGGAACTCGGGGCAAATGTCGACATCATGATCCCGAACCGCGTCACCGATGGTTATGGTATCAATGAGAATCTGATCAGGGAAGCATATAAAGACGGAATCGACACGATCGTGACCTGTGACAACGGGATTTCCGCGGGACCGCAGATCAGGGTGGCGAAGGAGCTCGGCATGACCGTGGTCGTCACCGATCACCATGAGGTCCTTGCGGTGCCGGAGGCGGCGGACGCGGTCATAGATGCCAAGCAGGAAGGAGATACCTACCCGTACAAGGAGATGTGCGGCGCGGGTGTTGCCTGGAAGCTTATTCTCGCTCTGGGCGGAGATCCCGCGTATGACCTTCTGCCGTATGTCGCTTTCGCGACGGTCGGCGATATTGTCGATCTGACCGGGGAGAACAGGATCCTGGTCCGGGAGGGGCTGGCCAGGCTGCACAGCATAGACAATCCCGGTCTCAGAGCGCTAGCCCGGGAGTGCAGGATAGAACTTTCGAAGATCGATACGTACCATATCGGTTTTGTGCTCGGTCCCTGTCTCAACGCGAGCGGACGGCTGGATACGGCCATGCGTGCCTGCGCACTGCTTGAAGCCCGCACCGAGGAGGAGGCGGGCAGGCTTGCCCGCGAACTGAAGGATCTGAACGACAGCCGCAAAGCCATGACAGAGGAGGGCGTCGAGCTGGCCTGCGGCAGAGCGGAGGCGGAAGGTATTGTAAACGACAAGGTCTTTGTCATTTTTCTTCCTGAAGTGCACGAGTCTCTGGCCGGGATCGTAGCGGGTCGTGTCCGCGAAAAGTACAATCATCCGGTCTTTGTCCTCACGAGGGGAGAGGAGGGCGTGAAAGGTTCAGGCAGGTCGATCGAGGGGTATCCGATGTTCGATGCTCTGGTCGGAGTATCTCATCTGCTGACAAAATTCGGAGGTCATCCGATGGCTGCGGGACTTACGCTGCCGGAAGAGAACATCGAGCTCCTGCGAAGGGAACTGAACGAGCAATGTACTCTCTCGGATGAGGATTTTGTAGAGAAAGTAAAAATCGATGTTCCGATGCCGGTCTCCTATGTGACGGAGGAGCTTATAGAGCAGCTGTCCCTCCTCGAGCCGTTCGGCAAGGCGAATCCGAAGCCAGCATTTGCAGAAAAGGGCGTCGTCTGCGCGTACCCGAGGATCTTCGGCGCAAATAAAAATGTCGTCAAGGCGAGGATACTCACCCCCTCCGGGAGACCCGGCCCGGACCTCATCAGTTTTCGAGACGCGGAAGCCCTGAAGGCCGCTATAGATGAGAAAGGATCGCTGTCGATCGTGTATTACCCGCAGATCAATGAGTATATGGGGATGCGGACGATACAAATCGCAGTCACACGCTTCATGTGACATGGCAATCCATTTTAGTGTTTTCATGAACGCGGTAACGTGCTAAAATTAAATATTATTATGGCGGCGTGGTGACGCCTGTCAATTATATCCAAGGAGGATGAGACAATGGTCAGAGAAAGACTTGAAGATTATGTGAGAACTATTCCGGATTTCCCGGAGCCGGGTATCATGTTCAGAGATATCACTACTGTACTGTCCGATGCGGACGGACTCAGACTTGCTATCGACGAGATGGCAAAAAAGCTTGAAAATGTGGATTTTGATGTGATCGCCGGCGCTGAGTCACGCGGTTTTATTTTCGGTGCTGCCCTTGCCTATAATCTCCACAAGCCGTTCATTCTGGTCCGCAAGAAGGGCAAGCTTCCGTGCGAGACAGTTCAGCAGACATATGACCTTGAGTACGGCACAGCTACGATAGAAATCCACAAGGATGCGGTACAGCCCGGCGAGAAGGTCGTTATCGTCGATGACCTCATCGCGACAGGCGGAACCGTGGAAGCAGCTGCGCAGCTCATCGAGAAGCTCGGCGGCGAAGTCGTTATGATGGTATTCCTCATGGAGCTGGCAGGCCTGTGCGGAAGAGAAAGATTGAAAAAATACAACGTAGAGAGCGTGATCTGCTACGAAGGAAAATAATCGTATGTGATCCGCGTCCTGGGGAGTTATTATGGCGGATGAGATAAAGAAAGAGGATCTGCACGTTACAGAGACACTGCTCACATCGTCGGAGCAGGAACTTTATATGCCAAGGGATTTCACGTCTCCGGAAGAATTATATCGGGAGCTTGTTGAACTTGTGCTCAAATACCATCCGTCCGACGATCTGAGCATGATCGAAAAGGCATACAGGACAGCGAAAAGCCAACACAAGAATCAGCGCAGAAAATCGGGGGAACCGTATATTATTCATCCTCTGTGCGTTGCGATCATTCTCGCTGAGCTCGAGCTTGACAAGGAGACGATAGCTTCCGGTCTTCTCCACGATGTAGTGGAGGACACCGAGATGACCAACGAGGATATTCGCAGGGAGTTCGGCGAGGAAGTGGAAATACTGGTAGACGGAGTCACAAAGCTTGGTCAGATCGGCTACCAGGCCGATAAAGTCGAGGTCCAGGCAGAGAATCTGAGAAAGATGTTCCTCGCTATGGCCAAGGATATCCGGGTCATACTAATCAAGTTGGCTGACCGTCTTCACAACCTGAGAACGCTTCAGTACATGAAGCCGGAGAAGCAGCAGGAAAAAGCCCGCGAGACGATGGATATCTATTCACCAATCGCCGGACGTCTCGGTATCTCCAAAATCAAAACTGAGATGGATGACCTATCGCTCAGGTATCTGAAGCCGGATGTCTATTTCACTCTTGTCCAGCAGGTGGATGCGAGAAAGACCCAGCGGCAGGCATTTGTCGATAACATTGTCCTCGAATGCAGGGAGAGGCTTGAGGAAGTCGGCATCAAGCACTATGAAGTCAAGGGCCGCGTCAAGCACTATTTCTCCATCTACAAAAAGATGGTCAATCAGAATAAGACGATTGACCAGATCTATGACCTCTTTGCGGTCAGGATCATCGTGGATACGGTTCCGGAGTGCTATGGCGCTCTCGGCCTCATTCACGATATGTACACCCCCATGCCGGGGAGGTTCAAGGATTATATTGCGATACCGAAACCGAATATGTACCAGTCGCTGCATTCGACAATGATCGGTCCGGGGGGAACCCCGTTTGAGATACAGATCAGAACATTTGAAATGCACCGAACGGCTGAATACGGTATCGCTGCCCACTGGAAGTACAAGGAAGCTTCGAACGGGATCCAGATGTCCGGGGAGAAGGAGGAGGAGAAGCTGGCATGGCTTCGCCAGATCCTTGAATGGCAGCAGGATATGTCGGACAATCATGAATTCATGTCGCTGCTCAAGTCGGATCTGGATCTGTTCACGGACAACGTGTACTGTTTCTCGCCGGCAGGCGACGTCAAGTGTCTGCCTGCAGGTTCCTGCACAGTCGATTTTGCTTACAGCATTCATTCGGCGGTCGGCAACAAGATGGTCGGAGCGAGGGTCAACGGCAAACTGGTACCGATCGAGTATCGTCTGCGCAACGGTGACCGCATAGAGATCATTACATCTCAGAACGCGAGAGGCCCGAGCCGCGACTGGCTGAAGATCGTAAAGAGCACGCAGGCCAAGAACAAGATTAACCAGTGGTTCCGCAAGGAACTTAAGGAAGACAATATTGAGCGCGGTAAGGATCTTATAGCGCAGAATATTAAGGCCAAAGGGTTTGCAAATGCAGATCTTCTGAAGAACGATTACATGGAAGCGGTCATGCAGAAGTACGGCTTCCGGGACTGGGAGTCGGTCCTCGCGGCAGTCGGCCACGGCGGACTGAAGGAAGGTCAGATCGTCAACAAGCTGATCGACATCTACAACAAGGAGCATATCAAGAACGTCACCGATCAGGAAATCCTTAATGCCGCGACGCACACGAAGGAGAAAGTTCCCTTAGTCGGCCGCGGCGGCAAAGGCGGAATCGTTGTTGAAGGGCTGCACGATCTGGCAGTGCACTTCGCAAAATGCTGCAGCCCGATTCCCGGCGATGAGATCGTCGGCTTTGTCACCCGGGGCAGAGGAGTGACGGTGCATCGCACTGACTGTATCAATATCATGAACATGTCGGAGGAGGATCGGACGAGACTCATCGAGGCGGAATGGCTGATGACAGACGCAGCTAAATCCGACACGTACGAGGCAGAAATCAACGTCTACGCGCAGAACCGGACAGGTCTCCTCGTCGATATCTCCAGGGTGTTTACAGAGCGCAAGATCGATATCGGATCGCTCAGCTCCCGCACGAATAAACAGGGGACAGCGACACTCGAGATGAGTTTTCAGGTCCACTCCAAGGATGAGCTTGGGGCTGTGATTGCTCAGATAAGAAAGATTCCGAGCGTCATTGATGTGACGAGAAAGATCGGATAGGGAGATAAAACTTCCCTATCCGATACTTTTTTCGACTCTTTAATGTATAAATATCGGCAAGAGAAGCAAATTTAATCTATGAGGAGTTTACAATGGCAGATATGAAGATTTACGCGCTTGAGGTCGGAATGATCCGCACCAACTGCTATCTTATACTAAATGAGGAAAGCCGGGAGATGATTATTGTCGATCCGGGAGATGACGCGGATCACATTTGCAATAAGATCCGCGATCTGGACGGCAGACCTGCAGCCATCTTCCTCACCCACGGTCACTTTGACCACATTCTCGCGGTCAACAGCCTGAGGGATGCATACCCTGAGATCCGCGTCTACATCGGCGCAAAGGATGCGGCTATGCTGAAGGATGACAGCCTCAACTGTGACTGCTATGGCACCAGAATCACAGTCGAGCCGGATCATCTTGTCAGCGAGGGAACGGAGATCGATCTGGCAGGCTTTCACTGCACCGTCATGCACACGCCCGGCCACACAGCCGGCAGCGTATGTTACTACTATGAGGAGCAGGGCGTTCTCTTTGCGGGTGACACTCTGTTTTTCAGGAGCTACGGGAGAACAGATCTGCCCACGGGAAACAGCCGGGACATGGTGATGTCATTAACGCGCCTGCTCACAGAGCTGCCGGACGACGTCACAGTGCTTTGCGGTCATGACAGGAGCACAACGATCGGATATGAAAAGCGGGTAAAAGGATTTCAATGACGCACAGCTGGAGGGTTTATGAAGGTCGGTGTAAGACTGAGCAGAAATGACTTTATGTATGATATGCATTCGCTCGTGAAGGCGTTTTTTCCGGACGATGATGTCAGTATATATACGGAGGATGAGAAGGAAAAATGCAGCCTGCCGAAGGATCTTGAGTTTTTTGTCACCATACCCGACTATGAGGACAGAAAAGAGACAAAGGACCATCTGAAGCGCTCGCTCTATAGGACTCTCTGCGATTATACGGGTCATGAATTGCCCTGGGGGACACTGTCCGGCATTCGACCGACCAAGATTCCGATGAAGATGCTGGAAGAGGGCATGTCGGATGCGCAGATCACAGACAGCATGATGGAGACATATCTTGTCTCGCGGGCCAAGGCTGAACTCGCACTTGAAGTCGCAAAGAATGAAAGGCGGCTTCTCGGGAACATCCCTACGGGCGGGGACAGCATGAGTCTTTATCTGCACGTTCCGTTCTGCCCGTCGATCTGCCTCTACTGTACGTTCTCCGCGTCCCCGGTGTCTCTGTGGCAGGATCGGATGGACGAGTATCTCAGCGCGGTCGAAAAAGAGCTCTATACGAACGTTCACTGTAAAGAGCTCCCGGAGACCGTTCTGCTGCCCGACCGCGGTCCGAAGAACCATATTAAAAAGCCTCTGCGGCGGTATGATCCGCCGGCAGAGAAGTTCCCGGCACCTGTCACTTTTTACGTCGGAGGAGGCACGCCGACAGCACTCACAGCGGATCAGCTGGACCGCCTTCTGACCGCGGCTGAAAATACATATGATCTTGCAAATTGTGCCGAGCGCACTGTCGAGGCCGGCCGCCCTGACTCAATAACCAGGGAGAAACTCGAAGTTCTAAAAGCCCACGGGATCAACCGCATCTCCGTCAATCCGCAGACTATGAACCAGAGGACTCTGGATCTCATCGGAAGGCATCACACTGCCCTGGATACGAAGAGGGCTTTCGCACTCGCCAGGGAAGTCGGGTTCGACAACATCAATATGGATATCATCCTTGGCCTGCCCGGGGAGGAACCGCAGGATGTCGAGTACACATTGCAGGAGATCGAAAAACTGGGTCCGGATTCTCTGACCATCCACTCACTTGCGGTCAAGCGGGCTTCAAGACTCACGAAAGCTCTGAAGGAAGCCCACAGATCCGGTGAGACGGAGGATATGAGCCGCTATGCTGGCCTTCAGTTCGTCAATTCCGAGACGATTATCAACATGGCTTATGCGTATGCGCGGCGTATGGGCATGTTCCCGTATTACCTATACCGTCAGAAGAATATGAAAGGCGGGCTGGAGAACACAGGCTTCGCGAAGCCCGGCAGAGAGTGCCTCTACAATATTCTGATCATGGAGGAGAAGCAGGAGATCCGCGCTTTCGGAGCTGGCGCGTCGTCCAAGACCATATCGCCGGACGGGCTTATTGAGCGGATCATAAACCCCAAGGATGTGAAGACCTACCTCGCCAGGATGGAAGCCGAATAATTCAGCCCGGCTGCCCGTGAGTTCGAGACCCGGCGCAAACATCATCTTCATCGAAAAGCGCAGGTCCTACCCTGCGAGCTATAAAAATGCTTACGCATTTTTGATCTCTCGGTCGGACCAGCAATGCTTTTCTCACGAAGATGGATGCTTTGCTGCCGTTAGCGAAGTGCAGGGGCAGCCGGCTGCGCACAAGTTCGGGACCCGGCGCAAACACCATCTTCATCGAAAAGCAAGGACCTTCACTGTTAAAAAGGTATCGGCACTTTACATTAATACTCTCAGATGGTATGATTTAAAGCTGGATGCCCGCGGCATAGCAGTTCTCAGTATCGTGGAAGACTATGGCTAAAATCGTAGATTATAATCTCACAGAGGAAATTGCACACGGAATATATGTGAGCCGCCTTGCGCGTGAGGTCGCGAGGGAACTTAATATGCCAAAAGAGCAGGAAGATCTCGTTGCGAAAGCCGGTCTTCTCCACGATATAGGTAAACTTCGGCTTGCCAACTACCTGTATTCGGACGTGAGACCGGGAAGCCCGCTTGTCGTCGAGGAGATGAAATATGTGCGCATGCACCCGGTGATCTCAGCCCAGACCCTCAAAAGCTATGGGGTGGGCGAGGATGTGTGCCGTATGATCCGCCATCACCATGAGAATTATGACGGCTCTGGCTATCCGGACGGACTGTCGGGCGAGAAGATTCCCATGGGAGCCAGAATCATCCGCGTGTGTGACGTGTACGCGGCCCTGACTTCTGACCGGCCCTACAGGAGCCGTTTTTCGGAGGAGGAGACGATGGCTCTGATGATCGAGGATATCAGCTGTTTTGATCTCCGCGTATTTCTGGCCTTTGAGCGGGTCGTGCACAGAGTCGGGACATCCTACAAGGTCGATATCCCTGATTCGGACGAGGAGCTCTGTCCGGCACTCGCGGTCAGGAACAGGAGACCTTACGTGCGGTACGCGAGATGGAAGCCTTCATCCAGGCATGCGGAAATGTCCCCTGAGGGCGGGCAGAGCAAGACTACATAAAGAAAGAGGAACAATTATGGCACTTAAGAAAAAGCCGGTCAACGGCATGAAGGATATTCTTCCGTCCGAGATGGCGGTCCGCATGTATGTGACGGAGCTGATCCGCAAGACCTACGCGGAATTCGGTTTTTCATCGATCGAGACACCGGCGGTCGAGCACATCGGGAACCTGCTCTCCAAGCAGGGAGGAGAGAATGAAAAGCTGATCTTCAAGATCCTGAAGCGCGGTGAGAAACTTGACCTCTCCAGAGCTACAACAGAGGAAAACGTGACGGACAGCGGTCTGCGCTACGACCTGACCCTTCCGCTTTCAAGATATTACGCAAATCACATGAACGAGCTGCCGGCTCCGTTCAAAGCCCTGCAGATCGGCAGTGTATGGCGTGCAGACCGTCCGCAGAGAGGACGCTTCCGCCAGTTCACACAGTGCGACATCGATATCCTCGGCGATCCGTCCTATCTGGCTGAGATAGAACTCATTCTCGCGACGACGACAGTCCTTGGAAAACTCGATTTCCACAATTTTACGATCCGCATTAATGACAGAAAGATACTGAAGGCCATGGCCTCAAAGGCAGGCTTTGAGCCGGCGGATTACGACAAGGTTTTTATCATCCTCGATAAGATGGATAAAATCGGACTTGAAGGCGTGAGAGAAGAGCTGCTCGAGAGTTATCCCGAGGAGAAGGTGACAGCATACCTTGCCCAGTTCGACGAGAACGTCGACCCGGCAGTCCTCATGGAAGGCTCACCGCTTCCGGAAATCATCTCCGTAGTCGACAAGGTCAAAACGGCTGATTTCAGAGTCATGTTCGATCCGACCCTGGTCCGCGGAATGAGCTATTACACAGGCCCGATTTTTGAGATCGCTATGGATGAATTCGGCGGCTCCGTCGGCGGTGGCGGGCGATACGATGAGATGATCGGCAAGTTCACCGGCCATGACACACCGGCGGTAGGATTTTCCATCGGCTTCGAGCGCATTATTATGCTGCTCCTCGAGCGCGGATTTGAAGTTCCGGACGCAAAAGAAAAAGTTGCGTTCCTTATCGAAAAGAAGATGCCTTCCGAGAGGCTCGCTGATGTATTTGCGGAAGCTCAGAAGGAGAGGGATGCCGGAAAAGCTGTCGGGATCTCTATTATGAAGAAGAATAAGAAATTCCAGAAAGAACAGCTTGCGCAGGAAGGTTACACAGACATCAGAGAGTTTTTTGCTGAATAATTGGAGGATATAATGGCTGAATCAATGAAGGGTCTCGTACGCACTGCAAGATGCGGCGAGGTCACAGAGGATATGATCGGAAAACAGGTGACACTCATGGGATGGGTCGCAAAGAGCCGCAACAAGGGCGGAATCGTCTTTGTCGACCTGAGAGACCGCACCGGCATCATGCAGGTCATCTTTGAGGGAAATGAGAAGGCAGCTTCTCTGCACAGCGAGTACTGTATCGCGATCACAGGTACTGTGAGAAAGAGGGAAGGCGCTGCAAATGTGAATCTTAAGACAGGAACGATGGAAGTCGCTGGCGAGTCTCTGCGTATTCTGAGCGAATCGGAGACACCGCCGTTCCATGTTCTTGACGGTATTGACACGAGAGAAGATCTTCGTCTCCGCTATCGCTATCTTGATCTCCGCCGTCCGGAGCTTCAGAAGAAGATTATGTTCAGGAGCCGCCTTGTGGCGCTTGTCCATGAATTTATGAACGGAGAGGGCTTCCTCGACATCGAGACGCCGGATCTTATCGGCAGCACGCCGGAAGGAGCCCGCGACTATCTCGTTCCCAGCCGTGTGCATCCGGGATGCTTCTATGCCCTGCCGCAGAGCCCGCAGATATTCAAGCAGCTGCTCATGTGCTCCGGCTATGACCGCTACTATCAGATAGCAAGATGCTTCCGCGACGAGGATCTCCGCGCTGATCGTCAGCCGGAATTTACACAGATCGACATGGAGCTCTCCTTCGTACAACAGGAAGACGTCATGGATGTCAACACCCGCCTGATCGCCTTTATTCTTGCCCGTCTGCCGAAAATTTACCGTGACCTCGGAATGGATGAGTCCCTCGCTGTCGCAGCGGAGAAGGCTGCAAATAAGGTCGCTGCCGAAGGCATTGAGAAAATGCCCTGGAAGCAGGCAATGGACCTCTACGGATCCGACAAGCCGGACCTTCGCTTTGGAATGCCGATTGTTGATGTCAGCGATGTCGTTAAGGACTGCGGCTTCGCTGTGTTCACCGGGGCACTTGCCTCCGGCGGCTTTGTCCGCGGCCTTAATGTAAAGGGTCAGGGCGGAATGGCAAGAAAGAAGATCGACAAGCTGACCGAGGTCGCGAAGACCTACGGTGCTAAGGGCATGGCCTATATCGCGATCAAGGACAACGGCGAAGTCAAGTCTTCCTTCAGCAAGTTCATGACGGAGGATGAGATGAAGAATCTGATCGCCGCTATGGACGGCGAGAAGGGTGACCTGCTTCTGTTCGCAGCCGACAAGTACAAGGTCGTCTGCGCCGCGCTCGGCGCTCTGCGTCTCGAACTCGGAAAGCAGCTGGGGCTCTACGACGAGCGCGAGCTTAGATTTGTATGGATCACCGAGTTCCCGCTTCTTGAGTGGTCGGATGAAGAGGGACGCTATATGGCCATGCATCATCCGTTCACGATGCCGGTCCTTTCTGACTGGGAGCATGTGGACGAGGATCCGGGCTCTGTCCGCGCGGAAGCGTACGATATCGTCTTAAACGGCACGGAACTCGGAGGCGGCAGCGTTCGAATTCATATCGATGAGGTGCAGGAGAAGATGTTCGAAGTCCTCGGCTTCACGAAGGAGAGGGCGGAGGAGCAGTTCGGCTTCCTTCTCACGGCATTCAAGTACGGTGTTCCGCCTCATGCGGGACTTGCCTACGGTCTCGACCGCATGGCAATGATCTTCACCGGTTCCGACTCGATCCGCGACGTCATCGCGTTCCCGAAGGTCAAGGATGCGTCCGATCTCATGATCAAGGCTCCGGGCAATGTCGATGAGAAGCAGCTCAGGGAGCTCTCCATTGAGGTAGTCCTTCCTGAAAAAACTGAATAAGAATACCGGTCTTATAAGGCTGCCGCGCTGCGGCGGCTTTTTTTTCATGCGGAAAGCCTCAAAATGTGAAAAACAGTTGTATATTTTGAGTGGCTTTGACTTTGCAACGATAAAAAAGTGTGCTATCATAACAAAGATTATGTAATACTATTGTATAGGGCAAATGATGCCTGGAGAATGTAGAGGGCGTTTGAATGGCTAATGATCCACAGATCAACGACAATGTCAGTCCGGATATGACAAGTCCGGATCCGACAGCCGGCACAAAACAGCCCGGAAGGGCTGGCGGTAAGCACACCGGCAGAAAAAAAGATGAATATTTCGATTATCATGATGCGATGATACAGATCGAAATGATTTTCCAGAGCCATATCCTGTCCTACGGCTTCAAGGAATACTCGATAGAAAA
>ODAI012172679.1_pt1 | contig 13686 bp, 5 predicted proteins | sample 1539321 | NCBI WGS metagenome assembly ODAI01 (sample SAMN02144231, study PRJEB22623) | gut metagenome | biome: sheep rumen | host: Ovis aries | place: New Zealand
AACATACTAGTTGAATAAGAATCAGTCTGTGCCATTGGAGATAAATTAGATATAACTTCATTTAATAAAGTCTTAAATGGAGTTGAACTACCACTATTGTATAATCCCGTATTTCTTAATACAGCATGAGTATAATCTAAATAATTAGACTCTGGCTTATCAGTTAATACTGAAACATAAGATGCTTTAGCAATTGTATATTGAATAGCAAGATAATGAAATTCTGGATAATTCTTTATGTTTGAATCAGTTATTTTTCCATTTAAATTCTTATCTTGTCTTTGATAAGCATTAAGATAATACGTTTTTGTTGTATCATTTACCCAAGTTGTAACATCAATTTGAGAATTATTAGAACCATGTAGTGTAACAGAATTAATATAAGATTGATATTGGTCCCCATATGGATAAGTTGTATTTGGATGTCCAAATGCAACCTTGGCAAATGCACCAACATTTACATTTCCATATGAATATTCTAATAATTTACTATTTGCAGCTGTGTAAGTCTGAGCATCAACTATTGTAACATCATCAAGAACAAGATAAAGAGTCTTATTCTCTAAATTTGACTGAGTCTTCATAACTGTATTCAAATATACTTTATAATCTGTTGAATCTCCAATTTGAGTAGCCAAATTTGTTTTATTCAATAAAGTCTTCATTGGACCAGCGTTAGGATCGTTAAAAGCAGTACCATTTATAGAATAATTTTTATATTCAGGACCATCAGCGTACTCAGTATAGCTCTTGAAATTATAAGCAAGGTGTTCACTATCGGCACCATATACAGTTTGAACAACATCATATAAAGCACTTGCACCAGTAGATTTTACATATAATACACTAGTATTTGTTAAATTTGTACCAGTGATTGTAATAATACCATTACTATAAGTAGAAGGTATAACATTAGTGCATTGAGCATCACTATAAATTTCTATTCCAGTGTTACTACTTACTAATAGACGAGTATCTCTTCCTGCTGTTATACTAATAGCTTTTGTATCATTAAATGTTAATCCAGCTGTATATACTAGAGTTTCTCCACCAATTTCAAATAACTTTTGATTATTTATCATTTGTTGAGCATCAGCTGCACTTATATTATTATCAGTAATAACTTTTAATAAACTTGCATAAGTCTCTTTATCACTTGATGCAACTTGAATTATTTTTTCTTTACAATCTAATACACCTTCGCCTACATATAAACTCTTTAAATAATTATATAGTTTGCTATTAGTAGTATTAGCTGTATCTCTTAATAATGTATTTAATGGATTATCAGAATTAATCTGTTTGTCTGAATAAACACCAGTTGAGATAAAATCATTAAATCCAGCAACATCATTTAATACTGAGTTTGTTGTACCAGTTAAACCTACATTTGATGCAATTGATGAATATCCATCAGGAATATCAAATATATCATCAAAATGATATGTGATAGTAAAATCACAATTATTATGTCTAGTGACTTGTTGCCACCAAACCTGCTCTGTTACAGTATAATCTCTCGAATAAACTCTAGTGACAGTAAAACTCTTACCATCGCTAGCAATGTTAACTGTACCGGTACTATCTGCTATACTATCTGTCACAGCAACGCTAGTTACTCTACCATTAGATACAGTAGGTGTAATTTTGATTTCATTATTATTAACAATATTTTGTTGTCCATTATCAGTTATTTCAACATAATAATAAGATCTTAATGTGATAACACCAGTATTTGCATTAACTGCAAAATTAGTACGTTTCATTCTATCAATTGCAGTATAGTTATTATAAGTGTAAGTAAAGGTAGCATTATATGTTGTGTGGAATCTATATGATGTATTAACAGGATTTAAATAATCAAATGTAGATTCGAACAATGCTTTATGAATAATATTTGAGAAATTTGAATCTGTTACAAAATATGTATTAAATAAAGAATTAATAATTTCTCTTTCATCATTAGATATTGTTTTGCCATCATATTGTGTCAAAACACCATCAAGTTTTATCAAATCTGACACAGCATAATTAATATATCTAGATGTATAAACATAATTATTTTCTCCAGCTTTCCAAGTAAACCAACGAGTACTTGATCTATTTTTATATACACCTGTAGCATATGTTGGAGAATATAAATTTGTTGCACCACAGACATAGTGTCTCTTTGCATGCGCAATGATAAAATCTGCCCATTGAGTTAATGTACCTGTAATATAATGTCTATTACCATTTGAATCTGTAACATACCAATAACCTCTCAAATTCAAATTTTGAGTAAAATATTGATCATTACCTACATGTCCATTACCATCTGTAGATTTAAACTTAGATATAGCTCCGCCATTAATATTATATGTTTTATTATCAACTGTAATAGTTGGATCTGCTTCATTCAAAATGCCTTGTGAGTTATAAGTACCATATAAATAAGAGCCAGTAAAGTCTGTTGTTCCATTTGTTTTAAACCATGTAAATGCATATTTTGCATTACCATTAGCAGTAATATCGACACCACACATTTGGTTATTTGAGTCAGTATCACCATATTCATATAGGAAAATTCTATAATCTGATACATATCCTCTGTTATAGAAAGATTGCCAATCAGCTAAAGTCGAGAAGTCCATAATAGCTTTATAGCCAGTACCACCATACTCAGTTGGAAGAGCTGAATCACCTAGCAAGTATGGAGATTTTGACTTTGGATCACCACCGCTTGCATTTTGATATGGACCATAGAAATATGTTTCTGGTGTAACTTTAGTCGTATATGAATATTCAAGGTTAAATTGATTATAACCATCGTCATGTGGTTCAGTAAATGATTGATAAGTGTTTCTATATTCTGTAGCTTTAAAAAATTGTGTTGTTGTTATCTTACTATTAATATATGTTTGGAAAGTTCTTGTATTTTTTATTTGATTCCATAAAGCAACTCTTTCATTAATTACAGTTGCATCAGAAGATGATGCGCTCAATTCAGCTACATTTTGAATTTCAGACATTGAATCTGCTGTATAACCATCTTCTCTTAATCTTTCATAAAGGTTATTATCACTTTCCATTGTATCTAAATATGTATCAAATTGAGTCGCGTTAGTTGAATCAATTATATTTTCAAACAATGCTAATTTATCAGCACTTGTTAAAGTACTATATCCATTAATAGCCTTTAATGTATCCGAAATGTTATCTACATCTATATTTAAATATCTATATAAAACTTCATAGAATGTAGCATATGTAGTTTCATCTAAATTATCGAAGAAATCAGTCAAAATTTGTTGTCTTATTTGTTCATTATTTAAATAAGTAAAATAATTATTGGAAATATAATCAACATAATTATTAATTAATTGAATTTTAACTGAATCATCTAAATTAGTAATTAATTCATCTAAAGCTAATTTAATTGTGCCTGCATCACTTTCAAGCATAATATCAGCTAATAACTTTGTATAACCATTTTGATAGCTTAAAATACCATTTAATTGATTAGAATAATTTGCATATCCTTTTTCATCTAATGTAGTTAAAATAGAATTTAAGTTTTCAGATGAAATATAAGATGATTGATTAGTAAATATCTTATCAAAATAATTCATCAATGTAGCTGTAGATAAATTATCTGTAACATATGCATCTAAAATATCTTCAAGAACAGTTTGAGTAGCAAATCTCATCCAAGATGAACCTGAAATACTATTATAAATATTATTATAATTAATAGCATTACTTGTTGTAGTTACTTGAGTTGATGAGAATAATTTAACTATGTTAGATACTTGCATAGCAAATTCGTTTGCTGCAGCACTATAAGCACTATCTCTCCAACCAATCTTATCTAATAATTCACTATTAATATATTTATAAGGAACGAATTCAAAATAGTCTGAAATGAATTTATCAGATGCGTAGTGATCAGTATCTAGACCAATACCATTAACAGCTTTCATGAATGCAAAGTTATTGTTGAATGCACCATAATATGTACCAGTACTAATCTTTTCAGTACCTGTTGCAATTGGAGCATATTGAACATATCCAGCTAAGTATGTATCAGGAACATGTTCACCATCTACGATAGGAGAATATGATGAATACATTCTATCTCTATCTACAGTAACTGAAGGTGTTGCTGCTTCTGCACCTACTAGAGGTATTGTTCCATTTAATCCAATTAAATATCTAATAGTAACAAATTTAGCATTATTATTTAAATTGAAGTTTAATACACCAAAGATAGAACCAATATAATAATCTTGTTGGAATTGAATTAATGAAGTATGTAGATTAGTTGAATCTGTTTCATCTAATGCTTTAAATTTAGCATAATTTAAATATGTAGTCTTATTACCGTTGAAGTCATCCATACCTTTAGATAATACATAAATATTACCATAATCCATTGTATTAGCTAAAGTAACTTTATTAGCATCATTATTAACTTCACTTGCAAATCTATCAAAGAATAATAGACCGAAAATACCACCAGCTAATTGATTAGAACCAGCTACACCATAGTTAACAACGTTAATAGTGTTTAATAAACCAGAACCAACTATACCACCAGATGCAGATCTAAAGTTAGTTGAGGCAGATGATATTTCATTTTGATAGAAATTATATGTATAAATACCACCATAATTAATAGTAAATGATACTATTTGTTTAGTATGATTATTATTACCACTATATGAAGTTAATGTCGCATCATTATTAACATCATTTCTACCAATGATACCACCAGATGTTACATATGCATATTCGGCATCAGTTTTAACTTGAGTTGTAGCACCAGATTCGAAATATGATGTATAACTTGATAAATTTAATGCTTTTATTTCACCATTATTAGCACTATTTAAAATGTATGCAGCTTTACCAATATTTAAACCAGCAATACCAGCTGAAATAATTTCATTCTTCTTAGTATCTTTAATGAAGTTTGCAGCAAATACATCACCTAAGTTAAATGTATTTGTAATTACAGATTCATTATCATATGTAATACCTGAAGAAATAATATTACCATAAATTACAATACCATTATATGATGATGACCAAACTCTACCGTTTGTAATACCACCATTTGATGAAACATTATCATTAGATGTATAAGATACACTTGATAAATTTGTATTATCTACTGAAATATCACCATTATTAATAGCATTATTTAAAGAACCAGTCTTCTTTGAGTTATAAGTTGTAGTTAATGGATTAAATTCATTTAATTCAGAATCTGTATATCCGTTTATATTCTTATGACAAATACCAGATAAATATAAATTTGTATATTGTAAAACAGTGAATGTAAATTTAATATCTCCACCATTATAAATTGTATTTGCTGTACATGGTTCAGATACTTCATCCATTACACCTACTAATATAACATTAGTATAACCATCTGTATTACCCATTGACACAGTAGCATTGAAAGTAATATTACCTTCATTTCTTACATCAATAAAATCAATATATTTACCAATAGTTGCACCAGTAAATGTTAATGTTTCTCCATTGATTGCATCATATGTATAACCTGAAGTTTTAGTATTAACAACATTTATATCTCTTAAGTTATATGCAGTTCTTAATGTAATAATTGCATCAGCAGAATCTCCATTAATTGCATTTAATAATGGAGCATAATTGTGTACTACATTTGCATTAACACTAAACGCATTTAAATTAGTCTTAGATTGAGTAGTTGAACCACTAAATTTTTGTTGATAAGCTAGGTTATATAAACCTGAAATTTCAGAAACAAATCCATTCTTATTGAATACATTAATACCACTTGTATATTCTATAGTATTAGAATAACCAGATGCATATACAATATTGATATTTGCTCTATTAGTCATTGAAGATGCTCTGTAAATAATGTTACCAGATTTAGTCCTATTAGCTGAAGGAATTATACCTGTATTAGCAATTGCTGTAGTTATAATATCAGCATTTTCAATACCAGCAACATAAGTTTTATTAGTAGAATCTCCACCAACATATATATTCATTTCACCTTGGTTAGTAAAATATTTTACTTGACCAGATTCATTATTTTCATGAACTGTACTAGATACACCTAAATGTCTACCAATAATACCTGCAACATATAATTCAGTTGCTTGATTATAAGCTGTATTAGATGAACCTATATTAATTGTACCTACATTTTCAAGTTCATATGCTTCATCTGTATAACCTGCACCAATAACACCACCAATTTGAACAGGAGCTGATGCGTTATATCTTAAAGTCATATTAACACCTGATAAGCATGACTTAACATCACCGAAGTTATCATCAACATAACCAACGATACCACCCATAGCGATACCTTTAGTCTTTGTAGATGTTGATATAGCAGCAATACTAATATTATTAGCTGTATAGCTACCAGATGCTGTTGAATTAGAAATAGTACCATCTGCAGCTAAAATACCAGTAATACCACCTAAATAGAATTCTTTTATATCAGATGTTTGAGTAACAGTTAATTTAACATTAACATTATCAATAATACCTTTTTCAACATAACCAGAAACAGCACCAATTGCTTTAATGTTTGTTGAAGTCTTAACATTAGCTAAAGCAACAGCCTTAGGCATTACATTTAAGTTAGATACTGTACCTGTCAAATATGGGAATAAACCATATGAATCGATACCTGTTGTTACAACCATTCTCTTTTGATCTATTGCATCAAAGTTATAAATAGTTGGATAAGTTGATGTTTGGCCATTAGATAATGTTGGCTTAACACCATAAGTTCCACTAACACCAGTGATAGTCGATTCAATCAATGTATCATAATAATAAGCATAAGGATCGATATTTAATAAGTTAATATCACCTTTAACTAAATATGTTACAGAATTTGAAGCAAAGAATGGGTTAACATTCATCATTTCATACATGAATAAGAAATCATTAACATCATTAATATCTGCTTCATATTTATTTGTTGTTGAATTTAATGCTATATCGAAGCCTCTTAAGCTTGGAGTTTTATTTAAATAATCTCCTGAAGCATTCGTTTTATAGAAATATTCAGAAATTGTAGATGGATAATCTTCTGCTGTATACCATCCATCTGTATAATTAGCATTTAAGCTATTTAATGTATTACAATAAGTACCATAGTTATGGCCTTCAAATGATAATGGAATAAATGTATCTCCATATTCTACTGTATTTGAAATATTTGAACCAGTACCTGTACCAATGTAACTTGAAACTGTCTTATCTAAATAAGAATAATTTGAAATTGTACCAGAATTTTCATAAATACCTGGACATATAATTTCATAATCATCTACTTCGTAGTTAGCTGTTGTACTAACTGCAAAATAACAATTAGAAAGCGTTCCTTTATTTTCATAAGCAAACCCAGCAATACGATAACCACCAGCTGCGTTTATACCATTATGGAAATCGTCTACTTTTCTTAAGTCTCTATAATAAACATTAGAAACTGTACCACTATTACAACCAACAACTTGGGCAACACCACCTAAGTCATCCATAATAGATGACATTTCAACTGTTAATGTTAAATTTTCAGATTCAACAATACCTAGGTTTTGTAATTTACCACCAGCCCCAATTTGAGAGAATGTAGCAAAATACTTCATTCCATCATATGGGTTGTTATTACCACTTGCTTGTACCAAACCTTGAGTAATATCTACTAATTGTAAATTTGTAATTTCAAATCCTTGACCATCAAATGTACCAGTAAATGCTGTATTCCATCCAATTGGTCTAAAGAATGTTGAATTTGGATTAGTTCTATTAGCAAAGTTAATATTAGATGTTAATACATAATTTCTCGTTAGGAATTTTTCAGAATTGCTACCATCACATTGTAATGAGAAATTATATAAATCATCAGCGCTTGAAATTCTAATAGTTTCAGTACCACTAGGATTAGAGATAGCTTCAGCCATAGAAACTGTTGTAGCAGTTGCTGAAGGTGTATCACTTGTAATATGTGGCTTATCACTTAAATAAGAATCTGTTGTAGGATTGAATTGAGATTCATCACCTGAGGAACCTTGGAATATTAAAACCAAAGTAACGACAGTAATAGCTACTGTTAATAATGAACTTAATATTATAGTTATTAATTTTCTTTTACTTAATTTTTTCATACAAGGAACCTCCTTTTCTAAAAATTTTTATTTTCATTAGCTTAATATTGTAGGATCGATGCCCCATAAAGCTTCAACACGGTTTGCCTGAACAACGTCGATTGTAAATGATACCTTTACCTTAGTGATTGTTGATCTTGCTTGTGAAGATGTATCGTTATAAAAATAACCTTTACTTACATCGAATGTATTTGTAATAGACTTAAAATCACCTGTTTGTTTTCCAGATGGTTTAGTTTCTTGAGCAGTATATCTTTCTGGAATAACAACTGTCTTTAAATAAGCTATATTTTTACTTTCATCGTAATACCAGTTTTCATCCGCAACAGCGAATGGTGATTTACCATCTATTTTATCTTTTGAAATGATAGTTTTTGTTGAATCACTATCAGTTGTAAATCTTTCTGATTCCCATTGATCTTGGATATGAATTCTTACATATACTGGGATTTCAGGTGTAATTTCAAATTGTAAAGCAATTTGTCCTAAGTAAGGCATACTGTAACCACCAGCAGCATAAACACTTTGATAATACTTATTTCTTACACTTGCATAAGCTTCAATTTTATCTGATTCACTTGAATCTAGATCAATTGTATTTGTGATAGTTTTCTTACCAGCTGTTTTATCAAAAATGAATAAGCTTAAACCATCCATACCAACAACAACTTCATAATTAGATCCACCAGAATCTATAGTTGCTGTTGCGATTGTTGCAGCTTCATTAGCTGGAGTATTAAATGTGAATGATAATACCATATCAAATGTTGCATCTGTTGTTGTACTAGTTAATTGTAATTTAGTATCATTTGCAATTGTATCAATGGTAACTACTGCATTTTTACTATTATATGCTGTTGCTCTTGCAGCACTTATTTTTAAATTATCGTTAGCATCTTTATTCACTTTTAAGCCTTCAACATTGCATACTGAATCAGTTCTTAATTTACATTTTCTGAAGAATTCAGCATTAAAACCTTCTTTAGATGAAGGGGTTGTGTATTCTTGTTGATAAGAAACTATACTTCTACTATTGATTTCAACTCCACCAATAATAGAATCTCCTTCTTCTACTGTTTTAGAAAATCTAAAAGCTGCATAAACAATAAATATATTTGCCACCAATACAGCAAATATTGCTGTGATGACACCAGTAATTAATAATTTATTAAATTTTTTCAAATGTCATCACCTCTTTTTAATTAAGATTGATTTGATGATTGATTTGCAGAAATAATTATTGAGAATGGATATTCGTTAGTCGCATTATTCAAGAAATTATTAGATGCATTATCAAATGGTTGAACTCCATAGATGTAAACATAAAGTGAAACTGTACCACCTTTAGTTGCTGCAGTACCATCATTAACACCTGTTGCTGGGTTCAATCTTGTTGCGTGCATATAATCATTAGATACTGAATTATTACTTAAATAAGTTTCTACTGATGCACTAGTAGAAATATCAGGCAATTCAGTATTAGTGATTGCACATGTTACATAGGCTCCAGTTGTTACAGTATCAATTGCAGTAACTGCAGTTGAAGTTAATGTAATATCACCAACATAATATAAAGTGTTAACTTCATAATATTGAGTGTTTGCTACATATCTCTTAGCTAATGTGTATACACCATTTTCAAGTGTATAATACTTACCAACATTAAAAGCTGCCTTAGTTAAACCCGTAGGAGCTTGTTGATATGTACCAACATTAAAGCTTAATCCATCAGCATCTATTTCAGATACATAAGTTGTTGGATTAGGTGCTGCACCATTAGTAGATGTAACAGCTGTTATTTTGTTAGCACCACTTACAGTACCAATAGTAACAGTTGACACACCTAAAACACTTCTAGTGAAATATGTTGTACCAGAAGTATACTGAGTAGCCTTAGTATATCCAGTTGTGTCCGCATATGAATAATAAGCTAAAGCGTCATCAGTGCTAAAAGTAGCATCTCTTGTGACAGTTGCTTTAGTGTATTCATACACTGTAATAGTTGTGTTGTTTGATATCGTTGCCGACAATGTATATGGTTGAATGTTTTGTTTAACATTCAAATCAACATATGCATGTGAATAATTTGTGATATCTAGTGTTATCACTTTTGCCATAGTGTTGAAGTATTTCCCTTCATTTTCAGCATCTATATCAAAAAATACAACATCTTTAATTTCAAATTCTTCTTGATTGTATAAGCCAGATTCATCAATTTCATATTGAAGAACTAAACCATCTGTGATGTAATCAACTGATTTAGTTTGTTCTTGATTGATATACCAAGCAAAAACTATAACTGAAGCAGCTAAGATTAGTCCGCCAATTACAAGGCTTATACTAGTAATTAATTTTCTTCTCATAAGCTACCTCCTTAACTTTGAATTGAAATAGCTTTGATGAAAAGCTCTTGATACATATAGAATTGGTCCATATCGTCATCATCCATAAATGTGACTGCGAAATAGTAATATAGTGTAGTTCCACCATATACATCGTAATCTGTAAGTAATGGATCTTTGATATCGTAAATGAAATCAGCTTCAGTGATATCATCGATATCAGTTACGGCACCAGTGTGAAGTGTTTCATTTGGATCATCTTCTGATTCTCCAATGTATTGCCACTTAAAACCATTTTCTATCTTTAAAGTCTCTGCAGAAACAACATAACCAGATTGTTCTTGTGTAATCTTATAAAGAGCTTGGTTTGATGCATCGATTGTATCGACTCTTACATAAGATGCACTTGAACTAGTTGGTTTTCCAGTAAACTTATAAGCATCTACTCCGTTATAAGTTATAAATCCGCCTTTTGTGTCATCATATGTTGCTTTAACATAGTTGTTGTTAACTTTTGATTCAATACCAATGAAATTTGCATTGATAGTTAAATCAGCTTCAGCAGAATTTTCAATTGCTAATTCGAAATAAGTTGTAGTACCAGGTAACCATCCTTCAAAATTTAGGTCATCTTCTACATCTTCCCAACTATCTCCATCCCAGTATCTTAAACTAGTCGCCAAACCATTATCAGCAGTATTAGCAATAACGCCATGTGCTTCAGCTTCTTGGTTTACTACATACCAAGCAAACATTGTAGCAATCAAAAGTCCTAATGTAACCACAGTTGATGCAGCAGATAATATTAAGTTTAGTTTTTTCATAACTGCATCACCTCTTTTTTTCAGTAATGTAAATGAAATTCAAAACATGAAATTAAATGGCCTTTTTAATTTCAATTTTGATCTGTTAAATTCGAAATAGTATCCTTTACAAAGTATTATACACCGAATTTAACATTTTAGCAAGTTTGTTAATATAAAATATTAAAACCATCTACCACTAAGAAATGTGTTATAGAAAAATAAAAAGCCAGTCACATTTCTGCAACTGGCTATCTTTTTTAATAAAGACCCTATAGCTTTGCGTCACAAGATTACTCTTGCTTTGCCTTTGGTAATGTTATTATATCAAAGATATACGCTATTATCAAGTATTTTTTTATTTAGGGCTACCTAACAATTGACAATAATAACAATACAAAGAATTATATAAAACTAATTTTTTCGTTAAAAGTGGCTTACCTAAAAGATTTTTATGTAATATTTCACTTAAAATATATGATTAAAAATTAATTAAAAAAATTTTTTGATTTTTTAGAAATTTTAGTATGTTTTTAGATAATTTTATAGATCATCTTTATCTAATTTTATATCATCATAAGTATCTAAAAAAGAGTGAATTTTTCCATCTTTTTTATATCCTATAATCTTATCTAAATTTACATTTGAAGCTGCTGAAAAAATATTTTTTTCAACATTTTCGTTGTAATTTTTTCTTAATTCTTCTATTAAATTTTTAGTAGTTAATCTCTTACTAACATTAATTTCATTATCAACTGAACATGCTTCTGTAAACCTACAAGCACACATAATGAATCTTAATTCATTATAATTTTTCCATGCTTTTATATCTTTTTCTCTAATTAAATACATAGGTCTAATTAGTTCCATTCCTTCATAATTATCACTATGTAATTTAGGTAACATAGTTTGAAATGAACCTGTATTTAACATATTCATTAATATAGTTTCAATAACATCATCATAATGATGTCCTAATGATATTTTATTACATCCAAGCTTTTTTGCTATATTATATAGAGCCCCTCTACGCATTTTAGCACATAAATAACAAGGATTGCCTCCAGCATTATTTGTTATTTCAAATATATCTGTATTAACTATTTTTGCAGGTATATTTAATAATTCTAGATTATATTTAATATGATTAAAATTATGTTCATTATATCCAGGATTCATTACTAAATATGTTACTTTAAATTCAAAATCTGAATGTTTTTGTAATTCTTGATATAATTTAGCCATTAGCATCGAATCTTTACCACCAGATATACAACAACATATATGATCATTTGGTTTTATTAATTCATATTCTTTAATTGCTTTAATAAATGGTGCCCATAATCTAGATCTATAAGTTTTAATTATTGATCTTTCAATTTGTTGGAGTTTAGTCATTTCTCTTTTCATAATAATACCTATTTTCTATTAACTCGTTTGTATTATAATTATTTAATATAAAAAAATCAATTATAAATATTAGTTTTAGTAATGAAGTGTATTAAAGTTAATAAATTTTCTAAAAGTTAATAAAATTATTGAAAGTTAAGTAAAGTTAATAGAAGTTAACAAAAATGTTGAAAGTTAAATTCAAAATAGGCTAGCAAAATAAAACTAGCCTACTTTAATTATATTATTAACTTTTAATATTTTTAGATAGTCGATTATAAATGATAATCTTTCTTTTACATTCTTAACACTTACTTTATATTTTTTATCTAATAAATATTTGTTTTTAATTTGCATAACTCATCTTTATTATTGTTTAACAATTTAATAATAGAATTATGGTTTGATAATATAGTTATATCATATAAATGCTTCAACTGTTTATCCAAAAAACACCCTTATTCACAAATCGAAACAAATCTAGTTAACAACTTCGATATAAATATATCACTTACAATAATACTTTTGAAACGAACTTCTTGGTTTATCTGGTATTGTTAACAATAGTTTTCCTTTATCAACTAGAGGTTGAACAATTTGTGACATAACATGATTTTTGCTTAAACCAACAAATGCCACAATTTCTTCTCTAGTTCTTGGAACTTTACAAAAAGTTAATACTTTTTCTTCATATGAATCATTCTTATCATCAAAACACTTTCTTATAATTACTTTAAACTCTCCATATTTCGAAATAAAAACTGGGGCAGGCATTGCATTATCTAGCAGTTCTTTTCGAATAGTTGGAATTCCAGAATATCTATTTTCAGTGACATGTAAAAGTTCTAATATATTAGAAATGATTATATTCCTTGTTTCAGGTCTAACAACACCAAGTTCATTAATAGAGACACCACCATATAAACTACCAGGATTTGTAATCTCTATTCTATCAGTATAAATCTCAATGCTGATAGGTGT
>ODAI010376045.1_pt1 | contig 13680 bp, 10 predicted proteins | sample 1539321 | NCBI WGS metagenome assembly ODAI01 (sample SAMN02144231, study PRJEB22623) | gut metagenome | biome: sheep rumen | host: Ovis aries | place: New Zealand
CGCCCATTCAATCGGTCTATTTCCGTGTTCTCAAATATAAACCGTACCACTTCCTTTAGAGCTTCTGTCGTAATTCCCATATTCCAGTACTCCGGATTCACTCTGTATCCTATATCACCCATTCTGGCATTTTGGATATCAAATACCGCAATCATGCCTACTACTTTATTGGATTTCTTCAATATAATTCCCCAATCAAAATCAGGAGAAGGTTTTCTTTTTACCCAAGGGCGGGGATCAGGGCCAAACATAAGTTCAGGATTTCTCTCGTTCTTGCTTGCTTTTCTTCCCCAATATGTATAGATTTCATCTCTCCCCAGCCACTCTTTTAAATCAGCCACATCGTTCTTGTTCAGCGTACGAAGAATCAATCTTTCCGTTTCAAGAACTGGTTTATTGATCTCATAATCTTTTAACATAGTTTCCACCGTCAAATTCCGGTTTAGCCAGCTGAATGCCGTTCTGTGAAGATGTGAATCCGGCACGGCTTTCTTCGGAAGGGGGGCTGGGGGAAACCCATTCTTTGGCTTCAAAGAATGGGTTTCCCCCAGCAATTTCTTCATATTCTCAATGATGGAACAATCTCATCCCCGTAAAGGCCATGACCATGCCGAACTTGTCGCAGGTTTCGATGACCTGGTCGTCCCGAATGGAGCCGCCGGGCTGGGCAACATAAGAGACGCCGGAGCGGCGGGCGCGCTCGATATTATCGCCAAATGGGAAGAAGGCGTCACTGCCCAGGGACACGCCGGTAATGGTGTCCAGATAGGCCCGCTTTTGCTCCCGGGTAAAGGGAGCGGGCTTTTCCGTAAAGAACTTCTGCCAATTGCCCTCGCCCAGCACGTCCTCGTCCTGGTCGGACAGGTATACGTCGATCACATTGTCCCGGTCTGCCCGGCCCAGGGTAGGCAGGAAGGGCAGGTTCAGCACCCGGTCGGACTGGCGCAGGTGCCATTTATCGGCCTTGTCACCCGCCAGCCGGGTGCAGTGGATGCGGCTCTGCTGGCCCGCGCCCACGCCGATGGCCTGGCCGTCGTAAGCGTAACACACGGAATTGGACTGGGTGTATTTGAGGGTGATCAGGGAAATGATCAAATCCCGCTTGGCTTCCTCGGGCAGTTCCTTTTTCGCGGTGGGGATATTTTGCAGCAGCGCTTCGTTGATTTCAAAATTGTTTCGGCCCTGCTGGAAGGTGACGCCGAACACATCCTTGGTTTCCACGGGATTGGGAACATAGTCCGGATTGATTTTGACGATGTTGTAATTGCCCTTGCGCTTGGATTTGAGGATTTCCAGGGCTTCATCGGTGTAGCCGGGGGCAATGATGCCATCGGACACCTCCCGCTTGATGATCAGGGCGGTGGTCTTGTCGCATTCGTCGGACAGAGCGATCCAGTCGCCAAAGGAGCTCATGCGGTCGGTGCCCCGGGCGCGGGCATAGGCGCAGGCCAGGGGAGAATCGTTCAAGCCCGGAATGTCGTCCACAAAGCAGGCTTTCATGAGCTTTTGAGACAAGGGCAGGCCCACGGCGGCGCAGGTGGGCGACACATGCTTAAAGGACGCGGCGGCGGGCAGGTTCAGCGCCGCTTTCAATTCCTTGACCAGCTGCCAGGAGTTGAGCGCGTCCAGAAAATTGATGTAGCCGGGACGGCCGCAGAGGATTTCAAAGGGCAGGTCGGAGCCGTCCTTCATGTATACCTTGGCGGGCTTCTGGTTGGGGTTGCAGCCGTATTTCAGTTCAAATTCCTTCATGGTGGGCGGCCTCCTTACTGATACTTGTTGACAATGCGGGTTTCCGCTTCGCCGGTTTTCACGTCGATATAGCGCACGAACAGGGAAATCTTATTATCCTCGTTGAGGTTTTCCCAAATGGCGCTGGTAAAGGCGTCGATATCGTTGACGGTTTCAACCTGCTCCGGTTCGCCCTCAAAGGAAGGAAGGGGCTTTCCGTCGCCCACATAGGTGTGAATGAAATGGCCCAGGCCCGGCACGGAGGCCAGGTCGAAGGTGAAGCGGTTGCACTTTTTGCCTTCGCCGTCGGCGCATTTGAGAATGCTCATCTGATACCAGTAAGAGGCGTTGAAGTGCAGCAGGGCGCTGATGCGGGGGGTGTAGTTGGGCTTGTCCGGCTCAAAGCCCCGGGTGCGCAGGGCGTTTTCAAAGGAATCGTGCTTCTTTAAGAAGTCCCGGATGGTGTCGGTCTGGTCGCCGTTGGTGACGATCAGCTTATTTTTCAAATCCCGCACCGGGGCGTAAATGATCAGCGACGGGTCTTCCACCTTGGATTCGTCATAGGGGTAAATCATCACGTCGTTGCCCTCCGCCCGGAACACCCGGTTGCGGCTGTTTTCGCTGCGGCCCATGATGAAGTAAGCGGTCACGGCCCGGGTTCCGTCGGGGGTGGTGCCCACGACGATGCCCCGGCCGGGGTAAACATTGGAAGCCAGGAGAGAGGCAATGGTGGTTTTCTGCATTTGAGGTCGGCCCCTTTCTATGTGCAGCGTACAGAATACAATTTATATGACTCGCGTCCAATTTGTGAGCTGACGTTTCTGCTCTCTGTACGCTGTGTTCTCGTTGTGTTTACTGCTGTAAGATTTCCTGTGCCGCAAGCTCCGCCGCCTGGGGCAGAAGAAGCCATTCCGCCTGCTCCATCACCCGGCGCTGGAGGATTTCGGGGGTATCGCCGGGCAGCACGTCCACGGCCTTTTGAAGAATGATCTCTCCCCCATCGGCGATTTCGTTCACATAATGCACCGTGGCTCCCGTGACCTTGACCCCCCTGGCCAGAGCGGCTTCATGGACATGGAGCCCATAGAATCCCTTGCCTCCAAAGGCGGGCAGCAGGGCGGGATGCACGTTCAGGATGCGGCGGGGATAGCGGCGGACAAAATCCTCTGACAGGATGCTCATGAACCCGGCTAAAATGATCATGTCCGCCTGGCATTGGCGCAGGCAGGAAAGAAGCTCTGCTTCAAATTCTGCCTGGGTATGGCCTTTTCTCTCCGCCACAAAAACGGGAATGCCCGCTTTTTTGCCCCGCTCCAGCGCGTAGGCGTCGGGCCGGGAAGAAATGACGCCGGAAAATTTTACGTGGGGCAGCCTGCCCGCCTGCCCGGCGTCAATCAAAGCCTGCAAATTGGTGCCGCCGCCGGACACCAGCACGGCGCATTTTGCCTGCTTCACTTGAGGATCACTCCTTCATTGCCTTCCACGATTTCGCCCAATGCGTAGCCATCCGGGCACAGGGCCAGCACCGCGTCCACATTTTCAGGGGCCACGGTCAGCGCCATGCCCACGCCCATGTTGAAGGTGTTGAACATATCGCGCTCGGGAATGCCGCCCTTTTCCTGGAGGAAGCGGAAAATCTCCGGGGTTTTCACGTTGGCTTTCGTTACCTGGGCGGACAAGCCTTCCGGCAGGGCCCGTGGAATATTCTCAAAGAAGCCGCCGCCGGTAATGTGGGCCGCGGATTTGATCAGCTTCTTTTCAATCAGCGGCAGCAGATCCTTGACATAAATGCGGGTGGGAGTCAGCAGTGTTTTTCCCAGGGTGCTTTCCCCAAAAGGCATATTCAGATCCAGCCCGGCAATAATTTTCCGAACCAGGGAAAAGCCGTTGGAATGCACCCCGGTGGAGGGCAGGGCGATCAGCTTGTCGCCGGGCTTTACCTGCCCCTTATCCAGGATATTCTTTTTATCCACCACGCCCACGCAAAAGCCCGCCAGGTCGTATTCATCCTCCGGATAAAAGCCCGGCATTTCAGCGGTTTCCCCGCCAATGAGCGCCGCGCCGCTCTGCACGCAGCCCTCGCACACGCCGGATACGATGGAAGCGATCTTTTCCGGGTAGTTTTTTCCGCAGGCGATATAGTCCAGGAAGAAGAGCGGCTTGGCCCCGCAGACGATCACGTCGTTGACGCACATGGCCACGCAGTCGATGCCCACGGTGTCATGCTTATCTTGCAGGAAAGCCAGCTTGAGCTTGGTGCCCACCCCGTCGGTGCCGGACACCAGCACGGGTTTTTCCATCCCCTGCACATCCAATTCAAACAGGCCGCCAAAGCCGCCCACGCCGCCCAGGGCTCCCGCCGTCATGGTGCGGGCGATATGGGCTTTCATCAGTTCCACCGCTTTGTAGCCCGCCGTGATATCCACGCCGGAGGCCTTATAGGATTCGGAAAAGCTCTTCATTCTTTGGGCCGCCTTTCGCTCTTTTTGTATTCAAACCGGGACTTGGCCTTTTTCTTGGGCACAGGGGTGGTATAGTGGCCGGAGAAGCAGGCGTCGCAGATACCGCCGCAGGTGCAGCCCTCCGCCAGGCAGGGCACGTCCGTCAGGTCCAGATAGCCCAGGGAATCCACGCCGATGATTTCCGCGATTTCGGGAATGGAATGGTGGCAGGCGATCAGATTGTCCCGGGAATCAATATCCGTGCCATAATAGCAGGGATTCAGGAAGGGCGGCGCGGTGACACGGAAATGCACCTCGGTGGCCCCGGCGTCCCGCAGCAGGCCCACGATGCGCTTGCTGGTGGTGCCGCGAACAATGGAGTCGTCAATCAGCACCACCCGCTTGCCCCGCACCACGGAGGCAATGGGGTTCAGCTTGATGCGAACCTTGTCTTCCCGGCTCTTCTGGCCGGGGGAAATGAAGGTGCGGCCGATATAGCGGTTCTTGATAAAGCCCATGCCGTAGGGAATGCCGCTTTCCCGGCTGTAGCCGATGGCGGCATCCAGGCCGGAGTCCGGCACGCCCACCACGATATCCGCGTCCACGGGATGCTTTTTCGCCAGGAACGCGCCCGCCCGGACCCGGGCCTCATGCACGCTGGCCCCGTCCACCACGGAATCAGGCCGGGCAAAATAAATATACTCAAACACGCACAGAGAGGGGGTGCAGGTGCCGCAGTGCTCCCGGATGGAGCGCATTCCGTCCCGCTCAAACACGATGATTTCCCCGGGCTCCAGATCCCTGACCAGGGTGGCCCCCACCGCGTCCAGGGCGCAGCTTTCGCTGGCCACCACAAAGCCGCCGTCGGGCAGGGTGCCAAAGCACAGGGGCCTAAAGCCATGGGGATCGCGGGCCGCCAGGATCTTGCTGGGCGACATGACCACCAGGGAAAACGCGCCCTTGATGCGGCGCATGGCGCGGCAAAGGGCCTCCTCGATGGAGGGGGCTGTCAGGCGTTCTTTGGTAATAATATAGGAAATCACTTCGGTGTCGGAGGTGGTGTGGAAGATGGAGCCGTCCATTTCCAATTGCTCCCGAAGCTCAAAGGAATTGACCAGGTTGCCGTTATGGCACAGGGCCATGGGGCCTTTAATGTGGTTGACCACGATGGGCTGGGCGTTGGCCCGGTTGGAGTTGCCGGTGGTGCCGTAGCGCACATGGCCCACGGCCATATCCCCCAGGCCCAGCTTCTTCATTTCATCCGGGGTAAACACATCGTTCACCAGGCCGGTGTCTTTATGGGAAGTAAACAAGCCGTCGTCGTTGACCACGATGCCGCAGCTTTCCTGGCCCCGGTGCTGCAGGGCGAACAGACCGTAATAGGCAGTGGAGGCCACATCCCGCTTTTCCTTGGACAGGATGCCGAACACACCGCATTCTTCACGCAATTGACTCATGGATTATTCCCCCAGCAGCCGGCGCAGGATTTCCTGATAAGCGTCCTCCACGTGGCCCAGGTCGCGGCGGAAGCGGTCCTTGTCCAGCTTTTCATGGGTGGTGGAATCCCAGAAGCGGCAGGTGTCCGGGCTGATTTCGTCGGCCAGGACGATCTTGCCTTCCTTGGTCTTGCCGAATTCCAGTTTAAAGTCGATGAGTTCAATGTTGACTTCCCGCAGGTATTCGCTCAGAATCCGGTTGATCCGGAAGGAGTAATCGGCGATGAGCTTGATTTCTTCTTCCGTGGCCCATTCCATGGCCAGGATATGGTATTCGTTCACCATGGGGTCGCCCAGCTCGTCGTCCTTATAGCAGTATTCCAGAACGGTTCGCTTCATCTTCACGCCCTCCGGCAGGCCCAGGCGCTTGCTCAGGCTGCCCGCGGCGATGTTGCGCACGATCACTTCCAGGGGCACGATCTTCACCCGCTTCACCACGGTTTCCCGATCGTTGAGCTCTTCCACATAATGAGTGGGGATGCCGTTCTTTTCCAGCAGGCGCATCAAATGATTGGTGACCCGGTTGTTGATGGCGCCCTTGCCCAGGATGGTGCCCTTCTTCAGGCCGTTGAAAGCGGTGGCGTCGTCCTTGTAGGACACGATGCAATAATCAGGGTCGTTGGTGGCGAATACCTTCTTGGCTTTTCCTTCGTACATCTGCGTGGTCTTTTCCATGGTGGAAATCCTCCTTTTCATCTGTCCGTTATTCTGTTGATTGATAAAGATCAGGGTGCGGCGTTCTCTTTTTCATTTCAGCTTTTCCGAAATGGCCCTGTCCTTTTCCAGCACTTTTTGGCTGGCTTCTTTGCGCATGTTCAGCAGTTTTTCATAGAGCCCCCGATCCTCCACGGCGATGATCTGGGCCGCCAGCAGGGCCGCGTTCTGGGCCCCGTCGATAGCCACGGTAGCCACCGGAATGCCGGAGGGCATCTGCACGGTGGAAAGCAGCGCATCCAGCCCGTCCAAGGTGGAGGATTTGATGGGAATGCCGATCACGGGCAGCACCGTGTTGGCGGCGATGGCGCCGGCCAGATGGGCCGCCTTGCCCGCCGCGGCGATCAAAGCGCCAAAGCCGTTCTCCGCCGCGTTCAGGGCGAAGGCTCTGGCCTCTTCCGGGGTGCGGTGGGCGGAATACACGTGGGCCTCGAAGGGCACGCCCAGCGCCCGCAGGGTATCCGCCGCTTTTTCCACCACAGGCAGGTCGCTGTCGCTGCCCATTATGATGCCGACTTTTTTCATAGGTTCCTTGGCTCCTTTGCGTTCTTCTCCCCGAAAGGGCGAAAGATCAATGGTTCCGCGGCAAAACGCCGGGTTAAATATATTATACCATGGCGGCTTCGCTTCTGCAATAGAAAACCTGAATTATTTTATAAATAAAATAACGAACGTTCGGATTTTTACCTGATTATCTGGTAAAATAAAGTAATAATTTATATGTTATTTCTAAATTGGCCTAATTTTACGAACATTATACAATGATTCCAAATGACGTTTTTTTCCCTGATTCTCCATGCGTATCTTCTTGCAGGCGCTTCTTTCCAGCATAATTGCGGAAAAAACAGGCATATTGAAAGATGATTCTTGAAAATCGGAGGAAGGGTATGAGAAAAAGGAAAGAAAGGCTTCGGCGCTTCTTCGGGGCCGCGCTGGCCCTCGTCAGCGCGTGGATGATCTTTTCCCCCACCAGCCAGGCCCTGCGGGCGCTGCCGGAAAACTACCGGATGAGCGTGGGGCAGCGCTACGCGGTGAACGTAGGCGCGGCGGCCTTGAGCAGCCAGGATGAACGGCTGACCCTGAGCCAAAACACCCTGGTGGCCCGGGAAGAAGGCGAAACAGAAGTGACGGTGAACCTGTTCGGGCTTTTGCCCATTGGCCGGATGCGGGTCACTGCCGGAAGCGAACGGCGGCTGATGCCCGGCGGCGCTGCGGTGGGCGTGGCGCTGGCTACCAAAGGGGTACTGATCATCGGCGTGTCGGACGTATCCGGCAAAAGCCCCGCCCAAAGCGCCGGGCTGAAAGCCGGAGACGTGATCGAAACAGTAAACGGCCAGACGGTGACCAGCAGCCAGCATTTGGTGGATCTGATTTCCGGGTCGGGCGGATTGCCTTTGCAGCTGACTTACCAGCGAGACGGAACAAATAAAAGCGTCTCGTTAAAGCCCGTGCTGGACAGCGCCTCCGGCCAGTACCGCATGGGCGCCTGGGTGCGGGACAGCACCGCCGGGGTGGGCACGCTGTCCTGGTATGACCCGGAAAACGACGCCTACGGCGCCTTGGGCCACGCCATCAACGACAGCGATACGGGAAAGCTGCTGCCCATCCGGACGGGGGCCCTGCTGCGGGCGGACATCGTGGATATCAAAAAAGGGCAAAAAGGCCAGCCGGGCGAATTGCGGGGCAGCTTCCTCAGGGATCAGACGGTGCTGGGCAGCATTGAGGAAAACACCAGCCTGGGCATTTTCGGCTTTTTGTCCAGCCCTTATGTGAATCCTCTGTATCCAGAGGGGCTGCCCATGGGTTTCCAGGAAACAGTGCAGCCCGGCCCCGCCACCATCCTGTCCACCATCGACGGGGAGGGCATCAAGGAATACGCCGTGGAAATCGTACAGGCGTCCCGGCAGATGACGCCTTCTCCCAAAAGCATGGTCCTGAAAGTCACCGATCCTGAATTGCTTGCCAAAACCGGCGGGATCGTGCAGGGCATGTCCGGCAGTCCCATCCTCCAGAATGGCCGGATCGTGGGAGCGGTGACCCATGTGTTCGTGGATGACCCCACTCATGGCTATGGATTATATATCGAATGGATGCTGAATGCCGCCCAGGCCATGGACCAGGCGGCTTAACAGATGCAACGAAAATGGCGCTGCCGAAGCAGCGCCGTTTGATTTGGCTCAATAAAAAAGTTTGTGGGGGGAACCGCTCTTTGGATGCCAAAGAGCGGTTCCCCCCACACTCCCCTCCGAGAAAGCAATCTACGATTTGATAAACACCGATCTTCTTTTTCAATGCTTTTCGGAGGAAAAAGCCATAGATTGATTGGTATCCCACAAGATTATATATAACCTTTGTGTTTGAGTTCATTTTGTTATTCCCGGTATTTCCGGGCACACTCGTTGACGATGGCCTGCATGGCGTCCATCTTTTCCAGCATATCCTTGGCCAGGGCGATCTGGCAGCGGGTACGGATCAGGTTGTGCTTTTCCTTTTTTACGTTGAAATACTTGTCGCCGTTGATGTAGTCGTCCAGGAAACGGGTGGCCAGTTCGCAGGCCAGCACGAAGCAGGAAAGGCCCAGGGTGGCGATTTCGTTTTCGGTGAGGGTTTTGGCGGTATATTTGAGGAAGCCTTCCGCGAATGCCCAGAAGATGTTCAGGTTGATGCCCGCCTTGTCATAGTTTGTGGAATCCTCCTCCACAAAATTAGCGGCGAAGCGGATGGCGTCGCCAAAGTCGTGGCCCACCAGGCCTGGCATGACGGTGTCCAGATCGATCACCACCAGGGCCTCGTGGGTGGCTTCATCGAAAAGAACATTATTGATCTTGGTATCATTGTGGGTCACCCGCAGAGGAAGCTGGCCCGCGTTATACATATCGGTCAGCTGGCAGGCTTTTTCCTGCACGGAAATGAGCCAATCCAGTTCTTCCTTCACCTCAGCCACCCGGCCGCAGGGGTCGGCCTGGGCGTCCAGCAGCAAGGTTTCATAACGCTTGCGGGTATTATGGAAATCAGGAATGGTGTAGAAAAGGCGGCTGGCGTCAAAATCCGACAGCAGCATTTGGAATTCCCCAAAGGCCGCTCCCGCGTTGCGCACCACATGAATGTCGTCCACCGTGTCGAAGGTGACAGAAGGCACATAATTGCAGATGCGCCAGAAGCTGTTTTCCTCGTCCATGAGGTACGTTTTCCGGTTTTCCCCTTCTTCGGTGTGGTGATAATGCAGGCTGACCTTCTCCGGTGCTTTCTGCCGGATATATTCCGTGACCAGGTCGATATTGTCCATGAGCTGGATGGGATTGCGGAACGCATAGGTGTTCACCCGCTGCACCAGATAGGATTTGATCTGGGCCATGCCCGTGCCGTCGTCCCGGACGTAATTGGCTTTATAGGTACGGTTCACGTTGCCCTGACTCACTTCCTCATAGGAGAAGAAGGGGCCCTGAATATGAAACGCTTCCCCCACCTGCTGCAGCTTGCGCGCCATTCGCTGATCCATGCTTGCTAACCTCGCTTTGCTTTTCACCGTTCCGGTTTTATGATCTGGAAAATCTCCGACCATATCATACCTGATTTTTCCTGAATTGTCAACTGTATGGCCTCCGGCAAAGCAAAAGGCGGGCAGCCCTTCCTCCACCGTTTGCGCAGGAAGCGGAGCCCGCCCTGATTTGCTTTGCTCGCGCTATCTCAGATTATTTCAGGTGCCAGATCTTATCGTTATATTCCCGAATGGTACGGTCGGAGGAGAAGATGCCGGAGCAGGCGGTGTTGGTGATCGCCATGCGCAGCCATTTTTCGCGGTTCTGATAATCCGCGTCCACCCGGCGCTGGGCCATGGAATAGGAGCCGAAATCCTTGAGGACGAAGTAAGGATCGCTGAAGAGCAGGTTATGGTAAATATCCTGCACCACAGCAGGGTTATCCGGGAACAGGGTGCCGTCGATGATCTGGGTCAGAGCCTTGCGCAGCTCGGCATTGTTCTCGTAGATATGCATGGGAGAATAGGTGCCTTCCCGGTAGAGGTCCGCCACCGTATCGGCCCGCATGCCGAAGATATAGATGTTGTCCAGGCCCACCTGGTCGTGGATTTCCACATTGGCGCCGTCCATGGTGCCGATGGTCACCGCGCCGTTCATCATGAACTTCATGTTGCCAGTGCCGCTGGCTTCTTTACCGGCGGTGGAAAGCTGCTCGCTCAGATCCGCGGCGGGAATCAGCCGTTCAGCGGCGGACACGCAATAGTTCTCCAGGAAGATGACCCTCAGGAGCTTGCTGGCCCGGGGGCTCTTTTCGATCAGCTTGCTGATGGCGATGATCATGCGGATGATCTGCTTGGCCATATGATATCCGGGGCTGGCCTTGGCGCCGAACACGAACACCCGGGGCGTCATGGTAAAGTTGGGATCATCCATGATGCGGTTGTAGAGCACCAGGATATGCAGGGCATTGAGCAGCTGGCGCTTATATTCGTGGAGACGCTTGGCCTGCACGTCCAGCATGAAGTCCGGGTCGATGGTCTGGCCCTGCTGGCGGGAAAGGAAATCGGAGAAGATTTCCTTGTTCCGTCGCTTGATCTTTTCAAATTCCGCCTGGAACGCGGCGTCCTCCCGATAGGGAAGCAATTCCTTGAGCTTTTCGGGCTCCTTGATCCAGCCATCGCCAATGGTGTCCTTGATCAGTTGGGTCAGGCCGTCGTTGCAGCTCATGAGCCAGCGGCGGTGGGTGATGCCGTTGGTGATGGCGCAGAACTTCTTGGGCATGAATTCATAGTAATCCCGGAAGGTGTCTTCCTTGAGGATTTCGCCATGGAGCTGGCTGACGCCGTTGACGGAATAGCTCATAGCCACGCACAGGTTGGCCATATGCACCTGATCATAGGCAGTGATCGCCATCTTGGCGATGCGGGGGTCAAAGCCGTTCTGATAGTGATCGGCCAGGCGCTTGCACACCCGCTCGTTGATTTCCTTCACGATCATGTAGATGCGGGGCAGCAGGCTCTTCATCATCTTTTCGGGCCACTTTTCCAGGGCCTCGCTCATGACGGTATGGTTGGTATAAGCCACGGTGTGCTGCACGATCCAGCTGGCCTCGTCCCAGCCCAGGCCCTCTTCGTCGATCAGGATGCGCATGAGCTCGGGAATCGCCAGGCCGGGATGGGTGTCGTTGATATGCACGGTCATCTTTTCCGGCAGCAGGCGGAAATTCCGGCCAAAGCGGCGCTTGAAATCCTTGATGGCGTACTGCAAGGTGGCGCTGGTAAAGAAGTAATGCTGCTTTAAGCGCAGTTCCTTGCCCTCGTAATGGTTGTCCTCTGGATAGAGCACCTTGCTGATCACGGAGGAAAGCTCCTCTTCCTGCAGGGCCTTGGTATAGTTGCCGCTGTTAAAGGAATGCAGGTCGATGGCCTTGGAGGAGCGGGCGCGCCACATGCGCAGGGTGTTCACGGTTTCGCAGTTGTAGCCTGCCACGGGCATATCGTAGGGCACGGCTTCCACGGTATAGTAATCCCGGAGCCGGTAAACGGTGCGGCCGTCCACATTGGTCTGGTCCACATTGCCGCCAAATCGCACCTCGCACACGTCTTCCATGGCGGGCACTTCCCACACGTTGCCGTTTTCCAGCCAGTTGTCCGGCGCTTCCACCTGCTGGCCGTCAATGATACGCTGACGGAACAGGCCCAGCTCATACCGGATGGTGCAGCCCATTGCGGGCATTTGCAAAGAGGACAGGCTGTCCAGGAAGCAGGCGGCCAAGCGGCCCAGACCGCCGTTGCCCAGGCCGGGTTCCGGCTCCTCCCGCAGCACGGTGCGCCAGTCCACGCCCAGTTCAGCCAGGGCCTGGCGGTATGCGTCGGTGGAGCACAGGTTCAGCACGTTGCACTGCAGGCTGCGGCCCGTCAGGAATTCAACGGACAGATAATACAGCCGCTTGCCGGTAGAGTGCTTGTCCTTTTCCCGATACTGCACCCACTTTTGCATGATCTGATCCTTTACCGTGGAGGCCAGGGCGAAATAAATCTGCTGGGGCGTGGCGTCGGCCAGGGTGCGGCCGTTGTAGCGCTGCAATTTACCAATAATGGATTGTTTAATGGATTCTTTATCAAATTGCGTGGTCGGCATGCTTCTTGATCCCTCCTGAATTATCGCAATGGATAGATACGCAAAATTGATTATACCATGTTTTTCCCTGTTCGCCAATAGAAAAATTGGGAGAACGCTATATTTGAAGCATTCTCCCCAAAAAGGAATCGGAAGTTTATTGAATCGGCACAAGGAAATGGAGGCAATAGACAATAGGACGGGCGTGCAGAATGCAGATACATAAGCTATGACAGGATTGCAGACAATCGTGGGAAATGCAAACGGATCTGAAAGCTCTTATTGCATTGCATCGGGTGGCGGCTTTTAAATTTCCTGCTCGGCCTGGGCGGCGGCGTCAATGGTGTCCACCGTCGGCGCGTTTGGATAATCGGTGGTAATGGGCATAGGCAGGGACTGCATATAGGCGTGCATGGCTTCGGCCACGCGCTTGGCGTTGGCGACGGCCTCCACCACGGTGCGCGCGCCGCTGGTGGCGTCGCCCGCGGAGAACACGCCGTCCCGGCTGGTGTGGCCGTCCTCGTCCACAGTGAGCAGGCCGCCCTTGCCGGTATCAATGCCCTTGGTGGAGGACACCAGATTGCTTTCCGCCCCCTGGCTGACGGCGATGATCACGCCGGTGCATGGATACAGCTTTTCCGTGCCGGGCACGGGGCTGATCCTGCCATCCTCACCCACCTGGCTGTCAGCCAGAATCACGCCGTCCTCCCGGATTTCCACGGTGCATTTGTTCATAATAAAGTCCACGCCCTCCAGCTTGGCGTAGCTGGATTCATACTGGCTGGCGGTCAGGGTGTCCGTCAGGTTGACGCAGGTGACGAACCGGGCGCCCTTGCGCACGGCGGTGCGGGCGCAGTCCATGGCGGAGTTGCCGGTGCCGATCACCATGATCCTCTCCCCCAGCCGGAACGCGTCGGGGCTGGCCAGATAATTGATAGCATAGGTCACATGGCCCAGGCTTTCCCCCCGGACGTTCAGCTTCCTGGGCCGCCACAGGCCCGCCCCCACGAACACGCTCTGGTAGCCGTCCCGGAACAGATCGTCAATGGTGATGGCGGAGCCGATGTAGGGGTTGGGCCGGAATTTGATGCCCTTTAATTCCAGATGCCGGTACGCCATATCGTCCAGCACGGAATCCGGCAGGCGGAAATCGGGGATGCCGTAGCGCAGCACGCCGCCGATTTTGTCCCGGCCGTCAAA
>ODAI010511620.1_pt1 | contig 13680 bp, 9 predicted proteins | sample 1539321 | NCBI WGS metagenome assembly ODAI01 (sample SAMN02144231, study PRJEB22623) | gut metagenome | biome: sheep rumen | host: Ovis aries | place: New Zealand
GCATTCTTCCTGAAATTTGCAGATGATTATGCAAACAGTATAGGAGATAATATACGTCCGTTTACTGTGGATACATGGGAGAGAGCATATACAGAATGGGAAGATAAAGGCTTTGTTTGTTGATTTTTTGCAATCATATTATATTATCTAATAGAACGTCTGAGGAGGAAATTGGAATGGAAGCAAAGAAAAAGGGAAAATACTGGACGGCTTTTTATGATCCTGAAACAAATAGGTATTTTGCAGAAATAATGTATATCAGTCGTGAGGGGATGGAGGATTACAAATATGAAATAACTCAGGAAATATTTGATAAACTAGGTTCGTTTGACGATGATTCAGATAATGAAGAGCTGATCAGGACCGGTGAAACGACTTATTCATTTGCAAATACGATGTATGGTACTCTTGGACCTGAGAGATTAGTTTGGAACGAAGAAGCGAACGAGGCGATGGAAAAGGCTGAAAAGAAGAACAGATAAGACAAGTTTAACCTTTATAAAGATAACACCGCGCAGTCCGTTGATGAGACAGCAAAGCTCATAGAGGATTTCATCAGGCATAATTGATAATAAGAGATCTTCAGCTATCAGCCGGTGAGCCGTAATTTATCAGCAGAGAGAAAAAATCAGTAAAATATCTAAAAAATAACAGACAAATTTGTGAAAAGTGAACGAAAGTTCATATTTTTCACTTTTAGGGGTTGACAAATCAAAAAGTGAGTTTTAAACTATAGTCAATCCATGAGGGAGTAGCAAGCTGACATATGTGTTAGGAGTAAATCATCATCTCGGCTAACGCCTGGTTTGCTTTAAACTGCGAGACTTATGTATGCATGTCATACATGTCTCCCTTTGGGTCGTCTTATATTATTAAGATTTTTTTAGAGCAGGTATGACAAACATGCCTGCTTTTTTGCGTGATAAGCGAATGAAAGCTCATTAAAGCAGGTAACCTATATCAAGTAAAGGAGAGAATGCAAAATGAGTTTTGTGGAAATCAAAGGTTTGAAGAAAAGCTATGGCGAAGGCGAGGCTAAGGCTATGGTACTGAAAGGCGTGGATATCGCGATAGAGAAGGGTGAGCTTTGTGTGCTCTTAGGTCCTTCCGGGTCGGGAAAATCCACGCTTCTTAACATTATCGGAGGCATTGATAATGCCGATGAGGGCTATGTTTCGATCAACGGTGAAAAAACAGCTGACATGAATGAAAAGAGGCTGACCATGTACAGAAGGAATCATCTTGGCTATGTATTCCAGATGTACAATCTGATCCCAAACCTGACTGTACAGGAAAATATCGAGGTAGGTTCTTATTTAAGCAAAAAGCCCCTGGAAGTAGGCTCACTCCTAAAAACCTTAGGGCTTTATGAGCACAAGGACAAGCTCCCTACCCAGCTTTCAGGTGGTCAGCAGCAGAGGACTGCGATAGGCAGGGCAGTCATAAAAAATCCGGACATACTTCTCTGCGATGAACCTACAGGTGCACTCGATTATAACACTTCAAAGGAAATCCTGGCACTTTTGGAAAGAATAAACAAGGAATACGGAAATACGATCATCATGGTTACCCATAATGATGCTTTAAAGTACATGGCAGACCGCGTGGTAAAACTTCGCGACGGATTGATCTCAAGCAATAAGATAAATGAGAAAAAACTGTCTGTAGAAGATCTTGAATGGTAAAAGAGGTGAAGCATATTATGAAGAATCCCATGAATAAAAGGCTTTTGCGAGAGCTTAAAGCCGATATCGGAAAATATCTTGTCATATTTTTATTTATCACTATGGTAGTTTCGGTAGTTTCATCCTTTCTGGTAGCCAATTCGGGAGTCAGAGAAGCATATGACAGTCTGCTCGAAAATAATAAGGTTGAAGACGGACATATCAACTTTAACATCGTACCGGACGATGAATTGCTTAATGCAATAGAGGATAAGGCAGACCTGAAATTCTACAGAGCTGACTACTTTGAGGAAGATCTGAACGGAAAAGGAGTATTGAGGGTATACGGCTTAAATGATGAAGTGAATATCCCTCAGGTGACATCGGGCAGATTACCTGAAAACGAAAATGAGATAGCACTTGACAATCTGCACTCATTACATATGGAGATAAAAGAAGGGGATACAGTGACAGTAGGAACAAAACCCTTCACAGTATCAGGTCTTGTGGCGCTTCCTAATTACAGCTCCCTTTTTAAGTCCAACTCGGATATCATGTTTGACTCTGAGAATTTCGGAGTGGCATTGCTTACTAAGGAAGGATTTGAGAAATATGCATCCGATCATGAAACCATAAGCTTTGCCTGGCATTATGAACATGCACCGGCTTCGGACAAGGATAAGCAGGAAGCTTCCGAAAAGATGGTCGAAGCATTAAGGGATGAACTGGTAAAAACTAATACCGATATAGTATTTCGTTCCATGGCAGGTGAAAAAGGACTTACCATGCTGGAAGTAAATGACATGCTCCCGGCATATGAAAACCAGTCGATAAATTTCGCAAGAGAGGATATGGACGGTGACTCCTCTGCCATAATCATGTTCCTTTATATAGTAGTGGTGGTCCTGGCATTTATCGTATCGGTTACTACGGTAAATACCCTCTCAAAGGAAGCATCGGTCATCGGTACACTAAGAGCCTCCGGATACAGCAGGGCTGAGATGATCAGGCATTATATGATCCTGCCTCTCATTGCGTTTACGGCAGGTATGCTCGTAGGTAATATATTCGGCTATACTGTGATGAAACAGTTTATGCTGAACATATATTTTAAGATGTATTCGCTTGGAAACATCAAAACCCTGTGGAATGCGTATGCCTTCCGGATAACTACGGTTGTCCCTATGGTGATAATGGTGACCATCAATTTGCTGATACTCGTGCATAAAATGAAACTGGGTCCTTTAAAGTTCTTACGTCGTGAGTTATCAAGCAAAAAGAAAAAGAAAGCCATGAAATTAAACGGACATATTCCTTTTACCACCAGGTTCAGGATCAGAATAATCCTGCAAAATATGCCCAATTACATCACGATGTTAGTTGGTATAATACTGGCCGGTGCAATCATCATATTCGGATTGATGTTTGAGCCCCTGTTAACGGAAGTTTCAAAGCGTATAGAGGATACTGCGATAAGCCGTTACCAATATATTTTAAAGACTCCGGAAGAGGCGGGAAATACAAGTGCGGAGAAGTTTGCACTTACTACGTTCGATACTACTCAGAAAGATTATAAGACGGATGGGATATCGGTATATGGGATAGTGCCTGACAGCCAATATGTGAAGGCGGAGATCCCTGAGGATAAGGTGTTACTATCAAACGGCTTTATGGAAAAATACGGATATAAAGTCGGAGATACGGTTAGCCTTTACGATAAATACACCGATAAAACCTATGACTTTTCTGTGGCGGGTGAATACCGGTATGAAGCAGCGCTTTCGATATTTATGAATCTGGACGAATTCAATAAGAAGTTTGATAAAACACCGGATTATTACAGTGGATATTTCTCAGATGAAGTGCTCGACACGCTCGATGACGCAAACATCTACATGACATTGGATAACAAGGATTTCGCCGGATTTGCCAGTCAGCTGTGGGATTCATTTGCGGATTTCATGGGACCCGTAAAGTGGTTCGGAGTCATTATGTTTGTGCTTATGGTGTATCTGCTGGCAAAACAGATAATAGAGAGGAATGCTGTAAGTATTTCCATGACAAAGATACTCGGATTTACCGGAAAAGAGATAGGCGGCCTGTATATAGCCGCTACTTCGATAGTGGTCGTAGCAGGGCTGCTGCTGGCAGTGCCTGTGGTTTCGTGGCTTATGAGACTAATATTCAAATATTATCTGTATAAGAGGATGAGTGGGTATCTGCCCTATGCCATAAGCAACGACTGCTATATACAAATGGTGATCATCGGTATCATCAGCTATATCGCGGTTGCCGCTCTGCAGTTGTTAAAAATCCACAGGATACCTATGACAAATGCTTTGAAGACGATTGAATAAGCTAGAATTGCAATTCATAAAATGTGATAAAATATTAAAAAGTGGCTCATAAAATGTGAATCATTTGGTTGAAGTGGCTAATGTTTTGTGATATAATTAAGAACTATTCTGATATTTCATACGGGATAAAGCTTGGGGATTTTAATATAGGCCATACAAATAATATTTATACTTTCACGTATTTCTGTGCGTTCAAAATAAAGGAATATCTGAGGACAAAGGATTAAGGTAAGAATTGTATGATCATTAATACTGGACAGAGAACAGATATACCGGCGTTTTATGCCGAGTGGTTTGCAAACAGGATAAAAGAAGGATTTGTCTGTGTACGTAATCCTTATAATCCAAACCAGGTAAGCCGTTACAGACTCGATCCGGCTGTGGTTGACGTGATTGGTTTCTGCACCAAGAACCCTGCACCTATGTTCCCATATATGGATCTATTAAAAAACTTCGGACAATATTGGTTTGTGACACTGACTCCGTACGGTCGTGATATTGAACCCAATGTTCCGGATAAGCATCGGTTGATAGAGGATTTTAAAACATTATCCGGAATAGTGGGAACAGATTCCATCGGATGGAGATATGATCCGATCTTTTTGTCTGACAGATATACATCCGAGTACCATTTGCACGCATTCAGGCAAATAGCAGAAGGCTTAAAAGGATATACGAAAACAGCTGTGATCAGTTTTATCGATCTCTATCCGAAGGTGAGAAAGAATTTCCCGGAGGCAAGAGAAGTTTCGCGGGAAAATCGGTTAGCGCTTGGGAAAGAAATCATAAAGATCGCATCTGAATGCGGAATGATAGTAAAACCTTGCGCGGAGGGTGATGAACTGGCCGCATACGGAGCGGATTGCAGCGGATGTATGAAGATCAGTGATTATGAAAAGGCGATAGGTAAAAGGCTGATAGCACCTAAGAAAAAGGGCGCCAGAGCAGAGTGCGCATGCTATCTATCCTGTGATATAGGAGCTTATAATACCTGCATGCATCTTTGCAAATACTGTTATGCTAATGCAGAACCGGCAGTAATATATGCACAGAATAAATTACATGATCCGGCTTCACCATTCCTGATCGGAAACTATATGGATGGAGATAAAGTACATGACGTACCGCAGGAATCTTGGATAGACCGGCAGGAAAGTTTGATTAAGATATTGACTTGCCAGAAAAAAGGGGTATAATGGACGATGGGGACGGGGTTAGTGGTCCATTTTTAACAGAATATGATTTATGAGGACGGTTCTAAAGTTTATATAAACTAAGGAACCGTCCTAATAATTGTAAAGAAAATATTTGGTAATAAAATTATATGATAAATAAATCAAATAAGGAGATGTCATGAAGAATGAAAAAGAAGTTACCGGTAATCATTGCATTTTTAATCGCTATTGCAGCGATAGTAGGTACAGTTGTATTTTTAGTTACAAAGTTTTCCGATGATAGGGAAAATGATACTGAACTTACAGAAAAAGAAAATGATACCAATGTTGCTGATTTTGAGGGGGATAAAAAGGATGAACCTGGGGAAAATGATGGTTCTGATGGATTAGGTAATTCTGAAAAAGAAAATGAAACAACAGATGATCAGAATGTTAAATATGAGGATTACAATGGAACTGAGGTAATTGTTGTATCTTCGGAAAAAGTAGAGGAATCTAAAAACAACAAAACTACTGAGGATGTTAAAAATGAACTTAAGGATCGTGGATTTGAATCATTGCAGATAACATCTAAATACAACATCAAGGGTGATTTTGTATCTGAGTTTAATCAAAATAAGGATACGGAGGAACTGCATCCTACATATGATATGGTTTATAATTCTGATAAGGGAGATCAATGGTTTATATATTGTTATGGTGGGCAATTTTTTGCTTTTCCAATATCCTATAATCAAAACTCGGGCCGGGATGAATATCTCATTATTTCTGAGAAGGACAGTATTATGAGTTATGATTGTATGAGTAATACATACAATGAAATCATACCTCAAAAAACAGACTTGATAATTCGTAAAGTGGACAGAATTGATAAAAACACACTTGATTCATTGACATCGGAGGTGTTAAATGAAAATGATTAAATTAAAAAGATTTATGGCATTATTCTTAGGAGTGCTTATTATAATTTGCAGTATTGGGGAACTGGAAGTAGAGGTTGAAGGAAAATCCAAGAAAAAAACAAAAACAAATAATGACGATGATAAGATCATAGTAGTATCACTTGGTGATTCATATTCTTCAGGAGAAGGCAATATACCTTATGGTTTTGGTATGTCAAAAGAAGAGCTTGTTAATAATCAAGATGTTTTTCGTGATTGGGCGGCTCACAGATCACCTGTTTGCTGGGCTGGTCAGTTGAAATTTAATGCTCCGGGTTATGATGAACCACAGAGTCTTAAAGACCATCATTATTATAATGCAGATGAAACAGGTAATGACACAATACAATGGTATTTTGCAGCTGCCAGCGGAGCGGTTACCGATAATCTTTTTTTGCCTCAACTTAAATTTGTCCATCAAGATGAGCGTGATTATTTTGGAAACCAGACATTTTATTTTGAGAATGTATGTGTTCTTCCTCCACAAATTGATATTATCAAGAAAAACGATCTCTATGGTAAAGTTGATTATGTTACCTGTACAATGGGTGGAAATAATATAGGTTTTACGGAGATTATTGGGAATGCTGCGATTCCTTTATCATCGATTATTGACCCTAACGGACTTGAAAATCTAATGATCGATGCATGGAATAAGTTTTATGTGCCGGATGGAGTAAGAGATCAATTAATGGACTACTATCGTAAGATAGCAGTAGCGGTAGGACCTCAGGCAAAGATAATTGTGGTAGGATACCCTCAATTAATTGGAGATACTGTTTTTTTCTTTGATAAGTATGATAAATTAGTTATAGATAAAAATCAAGAAATATTTGATGCAGAATTAGAAAATATTGTTGATGATTTAAAGTTAGAAGGCTTGAATATAGAATATATCTCTGTTTATGAAATGTCTAAGAATCATGGAATGGAAGCATATATACCTTGGATAAATGGGATTACTTTTAGAAGTGAATTCACACAGGATCCCGATGAGAGAAGTAAATCATTTGATATTATGAGTGCTATAAGTTCATTTTCTGGACATCCCAATGCGATTGGGCAGAAAAAAATGGCAGGTGAAGTACAAAAATATATTGATAGCCTTAATGGAGATCACAGCAATCATTTTGTACAGAGTGATGAAAACAAGATGGCATATCAGGCATACCTTGATTATATGCTTCAAAATAAAGAGAATATTTTGAGGTATGATTGGCATGCGCTTGAAGGCGCAAGGTTTATAAATGCTATTGATGAGGCAAATAGTAAAAAAAATATTGATGAAGATTCTAATTATTATTCCTATTGTATGAGTGATAATAAGAACAGAGGATGTTCATTATGTGATGTAACAGGAGATGGTTTCCCAGAACTTTTCACCATACAGGTTCCTTCTGAAGGTGAGAATGCTGATCTTCATGTGATGAAGTATAATTCAGAAACAGATGAATTGGTTGAGATACTTTATATTTCTGATGTTGACAATACTGCCGGTCATGCAAAAGAGAAATCAGGTTTCTTTTCTATTGCAGTTAATGAAAAAAATATTATTTATTATCATTTGAGCCGTTATGATACAGGTATTAATGTTTATACCTATGATGAAACTACCGGCTTAATGCTTCCTAACGATAGTATTACTGAACCGGATATTAAAAGTATTGCTATATTAGAAGCAATGATATTTAATGCTCCTCATATTAATGTCAGACTTGAAGGATTAAATTTTGGAGAATGCTGTTTAAAGTTAACTACAAGAATTACAGGTATGATTCCTGAAGTCAGATACAAAAATTTCCCGGAATTAGATGAAAATATAGTTCAGGAAGCAATTTACAATTATATTATTAATGAATTGAGTGATAATGTTTCGGATAGCTTTAGTCTTGAAAATTTAAATGTTGAAAGGATCAATGAATCTGCAGATTACAATGAGGATATAAGTAAGTACTATGTTGAGTCGGATAGAACAAATATATTTAAAGTGGACTATACTGATAATAAGGGAATACTATATCACTTCTATGTTACAGGTATACAAAGATCAAATTGTCCAGGTTTAACATATGTTGATTATGATAATACTAAGGAGTCATCAAAGTATAAGAGTGATTCCGATATACTAAAAGCAATAGATACTGGATTAGCTTTTTATGTACAGGATTATTATAATAAAAAAGATGTTCCTGTGGATAATATTGTTTCTTTAAATGATGAAGGATATGTGGTATTCGGTCATTACGAGCAGGACAATAATGCAAGTAATGGACCGGAACCTATCGAATGGGAAATACTTGATGAGAATGAAAACGGAAAACTTCTTATAAGCAGATATGTTCTTGATAGTATTCCGTATAATACTGATCATAAGGAAGTTACATGGGAGACTTGTACATTACGTTCGTGGTTAAACGATGGATTTTACAATTCTGCATTTAATTATGATGAACAATCACTTATAACTACTGTGAATAATGAAAATGCAGATTTAGTCGCTGAAGGTGGAAATGATACAGCTGATAAGGTATTTTGTTTGAGTCTGGATGAAGCCGCAAAGTATTATAAATTCAGTTATGATCAGTATTCTTATTTTGGTTTTTGCAAAAATATTATTACAGAACCTACTTCTTATGCAAAAGAACGTGGTGTGTATACTAAGACATTAACAAAAGACGATAATAATGTTGGTTATGCAGAAGCTCCAAAAGGGTATATAGACGGATGCATAGGAAAAATGGGTGCAGCATGGTGGCTTCGTACTTCGGGATATTTTAATGAAACAGCATGTGCGGTACTGCCAAACGGATATGTTGGTGCTGATTACGAATTTGGAGTTGGTTCTTCTACTTACGGTGTACGTCCTGTTATATGGTTAAACGTAAAAGATGAAGATATATCAAAAATATCTGACAATAATATAAAAAATGAAGACATAGATAATGACAAAGACAAGGATAACGACAAAGAAGTAGATAAAGAAGACGAAAAGAAAAACGAACAGAAAGACAGCGAAAAGCAGGACGACGAGAAAAAGGATACCGAAAAAACTAAAAAGGGAAAAGAAGGTTGGATAATCGAAAATGATTATAAAAACGGCAAAAACCTTTTCCCGGATAGTTATATGAATAATATCGATATCAGAGTATATGATTCTCATGCTTACCTGATATATGCACTTGATTATACCTGGGAAGATGCAAAAGAATACTGTGAAAAACTGGGCGGACACCTTGTTACTATTACAGATGATGATGAACAGAAAGCTGTTTATTCATATGTGAAGTCAAATGCTCCTGATACTGATTTATGGATAGGATGCAGTGATATTCAAAAAGAAGGAACCTGGAAATGGGTTACCGATGAAAAATTTGAATATAATAATTTTGCCAAAGGTCAGGGGGCAAAGTGCAGTGCACCCGCTGTGCAGGACTATGGTGCGATATGTAACGGTAAAAGATCCGGTACTGTTGGAGGAGTTAACTATTCTATAGCAGCAGGTGAATGGGATGATCTTAATAATGGTGATCATACGCAAAAAGGTTATTTTATCTGTGAATGGGATGATTACGACTCATTAAAGAAATTAATCGGAGCAGATTCATTAAAGATTAAAAAGAGTCCGGAGAATAAATCTGAAGGGTTCAGGTTAACAAGCAAAGGAGTATTTGTTATGGATACAACCCTTTTCGGATGTACTCCGGCTGAAGTAGAAAAAAAGATCGGATATGATATTCCTGACACATTGGAGTGGGAGTTTGACGGACCTGACCTGAAAGTTTCCTGGCTTGATGGTTACCGAGGGTTTAATATTGGGCTGTTCTTCCAAAATGGTAAACTAAAATGGTGTGCATATTCACCGGAGGGTTTATATTGGGATGATAAATTATGGCAGAATGCTCAAAGTGTATATGGTAAAGGGTATATGGACGATGATAATGATGGACATATTTGGATTGGTAAAAACAAATACCGTATTTTAGCATATTCATATAATACAGACTCGGGTGAAAAAAGAGATGTATTGAGACAGTCAGTATATGCTTCGGATTTTGTAAAAAATTGATTTAGATTAAGTTGATGGGGGATATAAAAATGAAAAAAAGATTAATCTTCTTATTATGCTTTGTGTTGATCATTACCACTTTAAATGGGTGCGATAAAGAAGATAATAGCACAAGGAGAGAAAGAGATAAAAGAAGAACAACAGAAAAAAGTTCTGAAGAAGAATCATCATCTACTTCAGAACAAAATACAATATCTGACGACTCAGAAATAAAAGAAGAAAAGGTTGAAAGAGATACACCACCAGTCCTTTTAAAAGAAACGTATTATTTTTCAGATGGCAGTAATAAAAAAATCTGTATTGAACATTCAACAACAATATACAAGTATAATAAGGATGGGCTGTTTATCAGATCGAATCAATACTTTACGTCTGGAATAAGTACTGAGTCGCTCGAAAAAATAGAAAATGATGATTGGTCACAAAAATATGTGGAGTATGATGAGTCGGGAAAACTTATAGCCACTCTTAGGGATGATGGAGCAAATACGAGATATGCCAATATTTATGTCTATGATAGTAATGGTAATTTAATAAAAGAGTATTACAATCTGGATAAAAGTGCTACTCTGTCAAACATTATAGCTGATAATGTAACAAATTACACATATGATGAAAAAGGAAATCAAATCAAAACTGAATATTGTAGAATTAAATCAGATGGAAGTGAATCTTGTTATCAATCTGTAGAATATGAATACGATGAAAGAGGTAACCAGATTTCAAAAGTAATAACAAGTGATCCAGTATTATCTACTACTTTGTATAAATATGATGATAACAATCGTATGATCAGTGTTGAATCCAAAGAAAAGGGTACAATTTATGAAAAACTGGATGGATACGGACATAGAACATATTTTAATGATGAAAACTATTATTGCGCCCATGAATTTGATAAAGATGGCAGATTGATCAAGTGCACATATACTGCTCCTGCAGAAAATCACTATACATATATTACTGAGGAGTATAATGAATGGGGTCAAGTAATAAAATCAACGAAAAGTACTTTTTATAAATGGAAAGTAAATTCTATTGCTGACATTCAAAAACCTGAAGAAAATGAAGTTGTAACATATATTTATGGCTATCCGGAAGATTTTGACTTATCAAAATTGGTTTCTGAAGATAATTTTAAAGTTGAAGCTTCTGATATGATTATAGATGAGGCTGAATATAACAGACAGCTTGAAACCTTGAATAAATAAAAGAATTCAGTATCCACGACCACTGATAAACAGAGTACATTACTAAAGGATAGTTCAAAAGTTTATATTGACATTTGATCAAAGTTGGCAAATCTTGATTTTAATTCTGGATTTGCCAACTTTTTGTTGCAGAATTCAATACTATGTAATACTATAAATTAAAAGGAGAGATAGGTGTAGATTATATATGTGGAGCATCATTTAGTTATCGTGGAAACGCTTGAAATGTTTTCGAGGTGACATTGTCTGATAGAACTGAGGGTAAAAAAATATATGCAGAATGGAAAGATAAAGGCTTTATTTGTTGATTTTTATGGAACCATCGTGCATGAGGACGGTGAGGTTATAAAGAAGATCACAGATATAATACAGAAAACAGGTGTTGCAGAAGATAAATCAGAGATAGACTCATTCTGGTGGAAGGATTTCCAGACCATGTTTCAGAATTCGTATGGAGACACTTTTGAAACACAGAGAGCATTGGAAGAAAAATCTCTTGAGCATACATTGGCTAAGTTTCAATCTACAGCTGACGCAAAAGAGTTAAGTAATCTCATGTTTGAGCACTGGGTAAAGCCACCGATATTTGAGGATTCAAAAGAATTTTTCGAAAAGAGTCTGCTGCCGATATATATAGTTTCTAATATCGATACGGATGATATAAACCGGGCAATAGAATATCATAACCTGAAACCGGCCGGCATATTTACATCGGAGGATGCAAGAGCATATAAGCCCCGAAAGGAACTGTTTGAGCTGGCTTTGAAGAAAACCGGCTTATTACCGGAAGAAGTGATCCATATCGGCGATTCTTTAAGCAGTGATGTAAAAGGAGCATCCGCTCTTGGAATTCATACGCTTTGGCTTAACAGGTTTGGAAAAGATGTACCTGACGGAGTTAAAAGTATTTCTTCTTTACTAGAGATTTTTAAATAAGGAGTGAACTATGGATACTAATGAAATGACTGCAGCAAAAGTAACATCTGAGACTGAATCACGCATAAAGGGTACGGGTAAATTGCTCTTTTTGATAATAGGACTGGTGATCGGTGCATGCGTGACAGCGGTATTTGTTCTAAAGCTGAAGGGTGGTTTCCGAAAACTTGAAGGGAAAGGATATGATACACCTGAGGAAGCGGTCCTGGCATATGCAGAATATCTGAAAGCAGGGGATTTTGATAATATAGTCTCTACATTTGCTATGGAAAGTTATGTAGATAATTACAGTGTAAAAGAATACTACGACCGGATACGTGCTTTCTCGCCGAACGTTATAAACGTCGGCCAGCAGTATGTGAAGCTCGGATATGATTCGGATCTTATTACATCGATAAATCTAGAAAACAGAAAAGCTTATATTTCCGGAAACGTGTTTAGACAGTGCATCATACCGATGTGCGCTAAAATAGATGATGATAACCTGAGCAGTACATTTACGAAAGGTATTCCGTATACGATAGGCGATGAAGAAAAGCTGGATGCAGTGATGGATTTTATAAACAGCTCTCCGGAATTCGAGGATATGAAGATCGGAGAATGCCTGGATGTATCAAAAATCAATCCTGATTATCTGAAAGGGCTGAAGGATTCCGTTAAAAGAAAAGAGAAGGAATGGGGCGGTGATATAGAATACGTCTGCTTGGAGCTGAAAATAGACGGAGAGGATTATGTTTTGTGTATGACCTGCGTATGCTATGACGACAGGTGGTATAACGCTGAATTCAGCAATTACTATGGAATGATTTTTGCTGTTCCTACTTCAGCCGGAGGACTGGCTCCCGGGAATATGTTTGAAGAGCTTAAGAAATAATTCTAAAAGGAATGTTTAATATATCATGATACTCCAAGATATAAAGCGAAAATTCAGACTTTCAGATGCATTTGAGGACTGGGAGGATTACAGGCAGCTGCTGACCGGTATGGTTATAGATGCCGGCGACGGTGATAAGATCAAGACTGTAACTGTGATCGGTGCAGGATACTGTAATGACATAGATATAAATACCTTAAGCAGTTATTTTAAAGATGTCGCACTGCTTGACTGTGACTTTGAAGCTCTGACTAAAGTTAAAAACGGCCCGGGTGAGGGAGAAGCAAAAGAGATAAAACTCATTCAGGCACCCCTTACAGGCATAGATGAATCTGATATTTCGGTATTCTGTGATGTGACTCTTGCGGAACTTCAAAGATACGGAAAACAGCTTACCAGGCTGAGCTTTGAAGAAGTGATCATGACCAATCTGGTTAAGCTTCTCAGTAAGATTTA
>ODAI012444826.1_pt1 | contig 13680 bp, 17 predicted proteins | sample 1539321 | NCBI WGS metagenome assembly ODAI01 (sample SAMN02144231, study PRJEB22623) | gut metagenome | biome: sheep rumen | host: Ovis aries | place: New Zealand
AATCTCCTGTTGAACATATGTTCGAGTCAAAAACTTCCCTACATCGAACACACTCGAACACCTCGAACATCGCATAAATGTTCGATATGTTCTACAGTCCTAACATGATCTATCCTATCGCTATAAATACAAACTATTACAATATATATTGTTATAAAATTTTAAATATTACTACAATAATAGTTGTAATATAATATAGATGATAGTATAATTTATTTAAGGTTAGAGAAAATATGAATTTCTAATCTAAATAGAAAGAGATTGGAGGTATAACATGAAAGTAACAATTTATTTTATTTTATTCGGCACAGATGAGGAGTGCATACACCATTGGACATTTTTTAATAATGAGATGGATATATCATTTTTAACAGAGTGTTGTTTAAAACTTTATAGACACGAACATAGTGCAGTTATTAAAAAGATAGAGATAGAGAGGATTTGAGTTATGATCATTCTATACATAATTATAATATGTAGCATTATAGAGTTGATAGTATTATTATTAGGAAAGGAGGATTTTTAGTATGACATTTATACCGGATGTAAGAACAGACAAAAATTATAATCAAAATATGTTAACAGATAATGATAAGTTAACTATTAGTGGTTATGATATGGCAGTAGATGCATTAGAAAATGCTTTAAGTAATTTAACATTTTTAGATGATGATATGAGTATATCATCACATCTATTAAACTATAATATTCATAGTAATGAAGATAATAAAAAAGTTACATTATTAGAACACATTACTAGATTATTATTAGAGTCGTTGGAATGTTCAAGAGATACTATAGTAGTTTCTATGTTAGACGAGTACGAGGAGGAGTAGTATGATAGATGTAGAAATGAAAGAGATACCCGAGTATGAGTTATTTAGATACAAAATAGAAAGAATAGGTATCACTCGTACTAAATTAGCAGAGATATTAAATATCTCTTATGATGATTTAAATAACTATCTGTATGGCAGATCTAACACCATGACAGATAGAGTTAAGAGATTAATGAGTGGACTATTAGATACTATTGAAAGTATAGAGTCTGTATATAATTTTAAGGAGGATTAACAAGATGAATAAAGTTATAATTTTAGGTAGACTTTGCAGAGACGTAGAGGTAGAAGAGGTAGGAAAAGGTAAAAATGCTTTCTCTAAAGTTTGGAATTGTGTTGCAGTAAGAAAGAATGAGGATCACACAGACTTTATTAACTTTACCGCATTTGGTAAAACTGCTGATATTTTAGGTGAGTATACTAAAAAAGGTGATGCAGTAATGTTAGAGGGACACATCGATGTTAATACAGTAGAGGATAAAAAAGGAAACAAGACTACATACACCTCTATAGTTGCAGATAGAGTAGAATTAGTCGGAGGTAAAAAGGATGAGTAAAAAAATATGTGTTTGTATAAGTGGACACTATAGTGAATGTAAAGAGTTTAACTCATTAGAGGATGTTATTGAGTGGGCAAAAGAAGAGATTAAAAAAAATGCTCCATTAAAAATAGGTGATATAGTAAGAGTTATTGATACAGGTAAATGTTGTTCTAATTTATCTAAAGAGAGTTATTATAATTTATATTTAGATAGCCCATATGATGTTGGAGAGTGTTTAAAAATGGCATCTCAAATAAACCATGATGGATTAGGTTATTTAGACGATATTAAAGAGTTACCGAACGATAAATTTGAGGTAGTTGCACTTTTTAAAGACACTAAATACTATATTGAATATGTTTTAATAAAACCACTTAATAATTATATTTATCATGATAATGTTATGTATCATGGTTATTATATCATAGCAAAGGATGGTGTTGAAAAATGGCAATAGATCTAGAAAGAGTAGAAACCTATATTAAACTAGGTTTTGATAAAGAGGATGCAGTTGAGAGAGTCACTAAAGAAATGAAAGAAGATGCAACTAATGCAAATAATGATCCAGCAACTACACCTAGTACACCCGAGGTAGATTTAACAGGCTATGTTAAAAAAGAGGATGTTGATGCAATGATAGAGGCTGCAGTGACAAAGGCAGTAGAAAAAGCAAATTTAAATAATGCAACTGCAACACCTCCCGAGGATAAACCATCTTTAGGTGATTTGATGAACAGATTTTTTTAAAATAGAGGGAGTCTTTAGACTCCCTTTTATAATATGAGGAGGTGTAGTATGGCTGATAGTAAAAAGAAAAAAGCCTATAGAAAAAAAGCAAATCAGATAAAACAGACTAAAAAGACAGTAAAACAGATTAAAAAAGAGATACGCTCATTAGAAAAAACACTTGCTAAATCATATAAAGGTATGCGTAGTAGTCGTGATAAAATGATACGTAAAACAGAGATTTATCAGAGATATAAAGAAATTTTTAAAGTAACTCCGAGTGCTATTAAACCTAGACACCCATTATCTAAAATGCGTAAAGCAGAGTTAGAGGACTATCTAGATATATTAGAGGGTATCTATAGGACAAAGGGTAGAACATTAACCGAGTTACAACAAAGAATGAGGACAGAGAGGAAACAGGCAAGAGAAAAAGGTGCATCTAAAGATTTAATTAAATTTATAGAGAAAAATTTAGATATGTGGGATAAATTTATAAATTCACGTTCATTTAAGGACTCGGTAGGCTTTTATGCATATGAGTCCGATTTATGGGATAAGTTAAGAGAAGCTAAAGAAGAGGATAAGAGTGAGGTATTTAAACAATGGTTAGATGAAAAAGAGATAGAGTGGAGTGAATACTTTAGCGATACAGACGAGTTAATACATTACTCTGATTATGTAAATAATGAAAATTGGAAAGAGATATTAAACAGACTTGCAGAGGAGTGGTAAATATGCTTTATACAGTTGACACATTAAATTATAATGAGTTTTTTAGTGATATAAAGAATAGTAAATTATTTAAAAAAAGAAAAAAAGAGGAGTACATAGCAAATAGAATTATAAGTTGTGATTTAGAGACAACTTCCATAATTTATAATGATGAAAAAATTGGATTTATGTATTTATGGGGCTTTTCTTTTTGGAATAAGTATATAATAGTAGGCAGACGATGGGAGGAGTTTACCGAGTTTGTAGGTAAACTCTTAAAGTGGTTAGATGAAAATGTAATAAACATAGTTATATACATACATAATGCATCTTTTGAGTTTGCTTTTATGTATCATTTTCTACAAACACTAGGTGAGGTAAAATACTTTGCTACTGATAAAAATAGAGTATTAGACTTCAGTATAGGTAAGATAGAGTTTAGATGTAGTTATAGACTAACTAATTTATCACTCTCTAAAGCCTGTGATAAATTTAATACTAAAACACATAAATTAAATATGGATGATAATGATTTAGATTTAGACTATTCTATTATAAGGACTCCTGAGACACCAATACCCGAGGGTAGTAGAGAGATGAATTATTTTATTAATGATTTAAAATCAGTAGTAGAAATAGTAGACAAATTAATGGTTATGTATAAAGATAATATTATAACCATACCACGTACTGCAACAGGCTACATACGTAGAATAACACGTAAAGCCTGCAATGTATGGAGTTATAGAGGTTGGTTTAAATCTTTAGAGTTGCCATTGGATGTTATGGAGTTATGTATACTTAATAAAAAAGGTGGTGATACCCATTGTAATAGATTTAAATATGGACAGGTTTTTAAAGATATAGACTCATACGATATTAAATCGAGTTATCCTTATCAACTATTAACTAAATATTTTCCTGTATCTACTTTTAAATTAAAAGAGGATTTTAGTGAAAGATTTGATTATTATTTAAGAAAAAAATGTTGTCTATTTTTAATTAGATTTGACGAGTTAGAGGTTAAACCATTTAATGATATGACTATAATATCTCGTAGTCACCTAGTTAATGAAAAATCAAACACAGTAAAAATATCAGATAATGGTAGAATTGTTTTAGCAAAAGATTGTACGCTATGTTTAAACGAGGTTGATTATTTCAATTTGCGAAAATATTACAATGTAAAAGGTGAACATATAATAAAAGGATATGTTGCAACACGTGGTAGACTCCCTAAAGAGTTAAGGGATATTATATTTCAAGTATTTAAAGAAAAATGTGATTTAGAAAAATATAAAGGTACTGATAAAGAGTATTTGTATTCTAATAAAAAAGCAGAGTTAAATAGTATCTATGGGATGATTTTAACTAGTATATTACATGAAAAATACACTTTAAAATATAATGATGATAACGAGTTGGAGTGGAGTGGTGATAAATTAACAGATGCAGAGATACGTGAGGAGTTATCTAGTTACTTTGAAAAATATGCACATTTTCTATACTACCCTATAGGATTATATGTGGTTTCACACAGTAGAACAGATCTTTATGAGTTATGTGATTGTTGTCGCAGGCATTTATACCACGACACAGACTCATGTAAGGGTTATGAGTGGGATATGAAAAAGTTAGAGGAGTTTAATAGGAAGAGGAAACAAAAATGTATAGATAACAAGATAGACTATAAAGGTATTTATATAGGCACTTGTGAACATGATGGGCACTATGATTTATTTACATCATATGGTGCTAAAAAATATGCATATGATATAGATGGTAAAATAGGTATTACTATAGCTGGGTGCAATAAGAAATGTAAATCACAACTTAAAAATATTTATGATTTATGTGAGGGTTTTAAGTTTAAGGATGCAACTAGACAGGCAGTTTATAGTATGAAAGAGATACGTGAGATAACTGTAGATGGATGCACTTTTACTACAGGTGGAGGAGTTTATATATGTAAAGGTGATTATACGTTAGAGTATTGTGACGATTATTATAAAAAGCTATGTTATACTATATACGAGGAGGGTATATTAATATGAGAAAAAAAGATTATTTTATTAATGTACAAGATTATTTTAAAGAAAATATTAATTTTTATTTTTTTATTGGAGGTAGAGGAATTGGTAAAACATACTCCACCATTCAATATCTAGATACACTAGATTTTTTTATTTACATGAGATATAGTCGCGGTGAGTTAGAAAAGGCGATAGGTAACACCAACAATCCCGAGGATAACGAATTTTATAAAATTGATCCTAATTATAATATTAATGAATTGCAGGATGGATTTTATGGAATATATAAGGGAGATACATTAAAAGGATATGGTGTATGTTTACAAACTTTTTATAAAGTAAGGGGTGTAAACTATGAACGCGCACAGGCATTATTTTTAGATGAGTTTATACCTGAGAAAAATGCAAGGAGAGTATTAAAAGATCCTAGTGATGCATTATTTAACTCTATCGAGAGTATTAATAGGAATAGAGAATTTTTTGATAAACCACCTATAAAAGTAATTTGTTGTGCTAACTCAAATAATATCTATAATGAGATTTTTGTAGCACTTAATGTTATACAGGATGTAGAGTTGTCATTAATAATGGAAGATAAAACTTTTTGTGATCCCGAGAGAGATTTACAAATAACCATACTAGATAGTAAAGAGGACTTTATTGAAAAGAAAAAGAACACCTCTCTTTATAGACTAACTAAAGGTACATCGTTTTATAAAATGGCATTAGAAAATGACTTTGCCTATAATGACTTTGATTATGTAAAAAACAATATGAGTATAATAGGTTATGTACAATTTTTACAAATAGATAATATCATGATATGGAAAAAGAAAGGTGATGATAGTTTTATATGCAAGTATACTAAAGAACATAGAAAGGATAAATTATTTATCAATAACGAGGTACAGATAAAGTATATTAATAAATATTATAGAGAGATATTTTTTACATCCATATTAAATAATAAAATATATTTTGACTCATACGAGATTAAGAAAAAAATTTTTGACATTTTCAATATTAAATGTTAAAATACTATTAGAGGGGCACTCCGTCTGTGACGTACCAACTCTCTGAAGGAGTGAGTGTGGTGTGGTAGCCTGTTTTTATAACACCCTCTATAATGTGGTTTAAGTATAGTTGAGTAGCCGTCTATACTATATTACTAATATACCCTAGTAGGAGGTGGGACACCGAACGGATTATTATAATATACACTTGTATAATTAGTTTCTATTATTTCTTGTCTAATTATAGGAGTGCATGGGTGCGACTCCCATAACCACAACTTGCCACCATGTGTGTCATGGTAATTTTATATTTTTCATCTCTTTATAAGCAACCGAGGGTACAGTAAATACTGTACCCTCTATTGTTTTATAATGTAGCAATAGACTTAATATAAAGAGGATAGTATCAAAATGATACTATCCTTTTTATTTTAGTTAAATCTCTTTTTATATACCGTGAGATTATTACTACCACTATTACTAATAACAACATTATTATCAACATTAGTTACCATTAAACGTGTTGTGAATTGTGGCAATGTTGCAACGGATAAAGCACGTTCACCAATTACAACATCGGTATAGTCTTGTGTCACACTAATTAAATTATTTGTAGTATTATTAACAAAGAATCTTGCGTGATTTAATGAATTATCAAGAATAACAATATCAATAATATCACTTGTTAAATCACTAATAGTGATACTTGAACTAGGTTCAACAACACCAACACGTTGATATATTGTATCTAAAACCGGGTTATCTGATAATATAGTATTAATATTTTCTGTTAAATATGTATTAACATATCCTCCAATATTTTCATTAATACTATCTACTTTTCTAGTAATATCTCCCACGAGTGTATTAATTCTACCCTCAAATAAATCTAACTGTCTTTGATAATTAGTCTCAAGTCCCTGTATATCACTCTGCATCTGTTCTGTAGCACTGTGAAACTCGTCAACAATTTCCTGCAACCTCTGATTAAATGTTGAATACTGTTCTAATAACCAATCGAGGTTTCTACCATTAGAGTCCCATTTTGGAAATTCATTTAAATATGCCATATTATACCTCCCATTTAAATAATTGTTTAATTTTTAAAGTTTCAATAACAACGCCTTTCATAACTGCACTACCACCACCTAGTAAAATAATAGGATTATTGTTACCACCTGTACCTGTTATCATAAAACTATCATTACTAATAAGAATATACTCACCATTTATTGATAGGCTATATTTATTTAGATTTGGTGTAAATACTCCATTATTATAATAGTAACCATATTCAATTTTTAATTCTTTATTATCAAAGTAATGCGGATCACCATAACCTACTGTTAAATAAATGGCCCCACCACCACTATCACTAATTCTCCATGTACCTGTAGGATTATCTGCGATGGTAACGTCTCTACAATATGTTACTGTAAAATGATTATCAGTACGATTTAATTTTAAAATGGCATTATATTGTGTAAATTCTGTCTCACTATTAGTACCAAACTTAATTTTAATCTCATAAAAACTATTGGTATCGGGTATAAAAGCAATATTACAACTTGAATTAGTAGCACCAAATTTAATACCATCTGTTGTAGTTTGTAAGTTTTGTACATTTTGATTAGGTATAGAGTAATTTCTAATTTTATCTAGTAAACTATTATTTTTAAAATCAAAGTCTACTAACTCTACCTCACTAGGTTTAGATGTATCTACATTAACATTAACCTCATCATATCCATCTACACCTGTCGGTGGTGTATATGTACCATTTTCTGTAACATTTAAAGTATTTAATACAGGTGGTATATCAGATACATTAACATTAACCTCATTATATCCATCTACTCCACTAGGTGGTGTGTATGTACCATTTTCAGTAACATCTAGGGTATCTAATACAGGATCACCACCACTAGTTTCAATCGGTATAATTGGTACATAATCACTAGGAGTATTAACCTCTAATACAGGTACATTATCATTAATCTCCGCCTTAATTATTGGTTTACTCATAACCTACCTCCTTTTTAAATTCTGCCCATTTCTTTTCATCAACTAAATTAATAGGGCAAGCTTTACCACATACATCATAGTGTCGTATGAGCTCCAATTTATGGCCACCATGTAAATATACATTGCGCTGGATTCTCTTGATTAAGTATTTTAAAGCTTTCATCTGAGCATCGCTAATTTCTTTATTCTTATAAAAATCACATAATTCAATGCTAATAGTATTTGCATTATTCCAGATTCCTTTTAGCTTCATACCTTTAGATTCTACAGCCCATGCAGTCCTATTAATATGTACACTTCGATATATTATTCCTTCACGATCTACGAAGAAATGAGCCGAAGCTCCTACTATATTATTATGAAAATACTTAGCATTATTCAAACTAGTATCACCATTATTAGCAGTAAAATGCAATGCTATGGCCCTTATATTTCTGATTCTTCTTTTTCTAGTACAATAATTATAAATATTAGAGAGTAGTGTTTTAATTCTCATTATCCACACCTCCCACCTTTTCAACTAATTGAGTTAATACTATTGTATTATTATTAATTGCCTCGGTTAGATTTTCTAATTTGTCAAATGCATTTTTATTAGCCTCTAATGATTTATCATATGCATATTTTAATGCATAACAACAAACAAAAAATGCCACTATAGGGAAACCTATTGTACTAATTAATGTTGTAATAGTCTGTGCATCCATTTTAATATACCTCCAATAATAACTCGTGTGCAAAACAACGAGCGATGTAATTATAAAAATTAAACTGTCTCAATTTCAATTCATTTGCTATAATCTCACTAGTTTCTTTAACACCTATATTACCATGTGCCCATATTTTTTTAGTATCATCTCCGAGATGCTCATTTAAATCATTTCCATCTAGATAGATATGCTCAAACTCACCCTCGTTTTTTCTAGTAGTGTTACTACTACCATACTCAATCTCTACCTCTGTTTTACGATTATTCTCAAAACTCGTTGTAGTAGTCTGTTTAGGTAAATCAACCTCGGTTTTATCGTGTGGTGCATAACCGGAGTCATTTTCAGCACTCACTTTATTTTCTGTAGTCTGTTTATCATCATAATCAACCTCTATTTTATCTTTACCACTAGGTGTCTCGGTTGTTTTTTCTTTACCTTTTAATGTTAAATCATTAGTATCTTTATAATGTGTGGAGTCTGTTCTCTTTGTACTAGAATTATACTCATCTAATATATACTCGTGTCTATCATAGTTATCAATAGGGTTGTAATTCATGTTTAATGCTATCCACATCATCCTAAAATTATTATATTGAGCATTGAAAAAGTCATTAACTAATAACTTAAATCTATCGGGATTGAGTCTCCTTGTATAAAGATCACAACCCTCCTCCATGATATAATCTATAACTATATCTTTATCTATTGGTGGTATCTCCTGTCCATCCTCCCACTCATTATTAAAAACAACTCCACCCTCAAAGAGTTTAATATCTTTAAATAGAGGTGACTCGGTTATTTGAAAATAATTATACATACCTGTTAATGTAAATCCCTGTAACTGTTTATACATCATTTTCACCTCCCTCGTTATTATCCTCTACCACTGTGGTATCGTCTGTCTCAACTAATTCAACAGTAACATTGTTACCTGTTACCTTATTAAAAGTATCTAATGCTTTTTTAATGTTTTCATATACTATTGAGATATTTGCAGATAACTCCTCATTATTTGCATTAACCTCATCTGTTATTAATCTCTCTTTTTTAGTAAGATTTGCATTATTAATACCAATCTCTGTTAAGAAATTATTAATAACTGTTCTACGTGCTACCAATAACTTATCGATAATACCTACTGTATCATGATTGGTAAATGGTTCTAAAATATGATCTTTTCTACCATCTAGTATTTTATTCTTATTAACTACTACTAATGGTTCGCCCTCTGTTGCCTGTGAGTATGCTAACTTAATCTCCTCCGCATCTGTTTTTCCATCAGCATAACCAACTAAATTAACATTAGCATTCATTAAAGCAATGTTTATAGATTTATCTATATTTGCTAAAACCTCACCTGTAGATTCAACTAAATCGCCCCATCCTAAATAGTCATCGAAACATTTAACTATAAATGCATCCTTATTAACTGTACCACCTAACTCATTAAAATACGTAGTATAAAATAACTTATATCCTTTTATGGTTTTAGGATTTAAATAAATATTTAAAGTCTCTACAGTCCATGGTGCAAAAACCCAGCCACCATCACTTTTAAATATACCTAAACTACCAAATTTAAATAATAACATCCTAAAAGTGTTTAAGTCCCACTCAAGATTACCAAAGTCAAACTTAAATTTAGAGTAAATTTTATTCCATAAATATCTACATTGATATAGATTATTAAAGTTGGAGACTCCTTTTACATTAATAGGGTGTAAACCATTATAATTAGCAGTCATCCTTTGTTCGTATGTACTCCAATTATCAACTGTCATAATAATAAAAACCTCCTTGCAAATAATTATTAACTGTATCTATTTCCTGTGGTGTAGCACCTGTTAATTTACAATGTGGACTCATACACTCTATATACGTACCATTATTACTAAAATTACTAATGGTATCATATTTCATGTATTTCTTTCCTCTTTCATGCCCAAATGTAAAATTTTCACTACCCATCACTTTTATTTCAAGTACCACCTTATCTAAATATACATTAGCAAGTCCCGAGCCACTACTTAAAGTAGTATATGAAATTGGCGGTGCTATTGCATCTATAATAACACCTGTAGGATTTAAACCAATAATATTACTAGCAATTTGTCCCACATTTTCAGTATATGCAGAAATAGGTACATCGTACCCGGCTACAAAATTATAAACACCTAGCACCATATATTTATTTTCACCATTATAGGTACTATATGCCCTAATAGTGCACTCACCTATACCACTAATTAAATCAACCTCATAAGTTAACTCTAATTTATCATATCTTAAATATTGAGGATTAATTGAGATACTGCCTATTAATGGAGTATGTAATATAACCTCTACAAAATTACTATCATAGTCTCTATAATCCATGTAATGTATATCGCTAGGTATATCTAATGTGATAATATCACCCCATCGTCTACCATTGGTCGTAGTAGCAAAATTAGAAACTGACATAGTTTCCAAATCTGCACAGGCAACACTCCACTCACCAACATAAACACTACTACTACTCCGTGATGTATCTGCCTTTGCAAATGGAAAAGATTTTACCATAGTTATATTATGTGATATTTGTTGAAAATTTTGAATAATAGTAGTAAAAATGTCATTACTCGTACAGAATACTCTACCTAATATAGAGGATGCATTTGCACTAGTTGTATAATAGAAATTTCCTACATCTGCACTAGTCCTAACTCCACCGCTACCATTAAACCCAAATACTGTAGTAGTTTCACCTAATGTAAATTTAGTAGGTTCTTCTACATTAATAGTAGTAACTATCTCACTACTAGGTGCAATTAAATTATCATATAAATTTACATCGTATTTAGTTTCATCATTAGTACGAGTAATATACCCACTATAATCAGCAATATCATCCTTAAAACTTGCCATAGGATCACGAGTTGCGTGTATCTCCCATCGATTATTATTTAATGAGATAATATCATCTATATAATAATATTTACCAAATGCTAACATATAATTATAATCTATAATATCATCCGCATCCGCATTATATGTAAAATTTAATACAGGATTTACTAAAGAACAATTTTCTTTTAATAATACATTATTTAATGTAATAGTAAAAGTTAGAGGTATCTCAGTAGAGTTTTTAACCTTTTTAAATTTTGCTAACTTAATAGTATATGCCATATATAACCTCCTTATTTTATTAAAGGGACAGGTACTATACCTGTCCCTCTGTTAATGATATATATTATATTTTAAGGAGTAACTAACTCTAACTCGCTCAAATCATATGTAGTGACATGATTTTCACCATTTAAAGTATACTGTACCTGTAGTACCTGTTGTGTAATATCATCCACTTTATAAATACCTGTTAAATCTGCATCTAATTCTACAAGACCTGTCTCCTGTGATGGATTTAGTCCCATCTTAATAGATGTAGCACCCTCCGGTACATTTCCAACTGTCATAGTGATAAAATAACCCTCACCTCTCAATGGACCGGACTCCCATCCTTCATTAAAAATTAATTTACCTGTGATTTTATTATCAGTAACAACAATATCTTCCTGTAGATCAGATGTATCTTTACCGAATACAACACCTTCATAAGGTGTAAGAGTAGTATCTGCTTTAGGTTTTCCACCTTCACCAATTACAAGTAAAATACCATTTTCTGTAATATCTGTCCATGGTTTACTCTGTGCGTTGTACCACGTGCAGAAATATTTACCACGTGGATTATAGATAGTATCTGTACTCTCATCGATTTTATACCATCCAACTGCATCCTTATCATGTAAGAAACCTAATACATATGGTATAGTAACCTCTTCACCCTCAATGGCGGTACCTGTAGTATCAATATATCTAGGTTTAACTTTTACACCTGTTGGTACATTTTCATTCTGCCAAAAATTAACTCCCTCATAACCACCGAGTTGTAACTCCTCCGGATGGAATGTGTTAGGTAAAACAAGTTTACTTGCCTTTTTAAAGAATGGATTGAAAAATACAAATCTCTGACTATCTTTTGGTGTATGTCTAGGAATAAGATCATAACCACCAATAGAGAGATGATTTTTAAAACTGTACTCTGTAAAGAAGTCTGATAAAATATCAACTACATACATTACATAAGCATAAAAACTCTGTAAATGTTTAGTAGTTAATTCTTTACGAGTATACTCTGTACCATACTCTTTATTATACATCTCTGCAACGTCTAACACTAGGTTATTTGAATAGAGTGCACCGGCATAATTAAGATAAGCACCTCGTCTCTCTGTCTCGTGTGCTTTTTCGATCTCGTTTCTCCACTGTACTCCCTGTCCTGTAATAAACTGTGCAAACTCGTTTTCATTTCTAAATACTACATTTAACTGTGTTCTTTCATATGTAGTAACACCTTTTGAAATTTCATTCTTACCAATAAAACAAGTTTCAACTGCTTTGGTTGGTATCTGTTCAAATGGATCTACAGATTTACCCTGTCCGAGACTCTGTGCAAGATTAGTATTATCTGCCTTTGTCTCAATAAGTCCATTATGTAGATATGAGATTTTACGCACTGCGTTACCCCATAGTCTATTATCTTCAGAAATAACTTTAAATTTACCCTCATATGGACGGATAGCAAAAATAGTAGTAGTAAACATCATTGTTAAAGCATTGTAAATAGTTTCGTGTCCTAATTTAGTTAACTTTTCACCTACTGCAACAAATGATGTACTATCAAATGCTTTGAGATTAGAGTCAGCACCCATAGTCTGATATACTAACTCATTAACTATCTCATATACATCTTGATTTGTCCAATTATTAGCCATAACTAACCTCCTATATTTTATTTTTAGATGTAGTGAGTTTTCACTCATGTAACAATTATTGCATTTATAGTATACAACTATTTTATGTTAATGTATATAAAAATTATATAGTAAAATATACAATATAGTTTGTATTTATAGCGAGTGAATAGATCATGTTAGGACTGTAGAACATATCGAACATTTATGCGATGTTCGAGGTGTTCGAGTGTGTTCGATGTAGGGAAGTTTTTGACTCGAACATATGTTCAACAGGAGATT
>ODAI013781083.1_pt1 | contig 13678 bp, 10 predicted proteins | sample 1539321 | NCBI WGS metagenome assembly ODAI01 (sample SAMN02144231, study PRJEB22623) | gut metagenome | biome: sheep rumen | host: Ovis aries | place: New Zealand
TACATGATGGAATTGCCCATCGGCTTGGAAGACAAGTTGGAAGGCGTCGTTGACTTGATCAGCCGCAAGGCCATTTACTTTGAAGGCCACGACGGAAACGAGCTCCGCTACGCCGAAGTTCCCGCCCACATGAAGGACGACGTCGAGAAGTATCGCCAGGAATTGGTCGAGGCCGCTTCTATGTTCGACGACACTTTGATGGAGCACGTTCTTGAAGGAACTGAGACAGAAGAAGAAATCATCGCCGCCATCCGCAAAGGCACTTTGGCCGAGCAGTTTGTAGGCGTGTTCTGCGGTTCCGCCCACATGAACAAAGGCATCCAGCCCTTGCTTGACGGCGTTATCCGCTACCTTCCCGATCCGACGGAAGTAAAGAACGTTGCCCTTGACTTGGACAACAACGAAGCCGAAATCGAATTGGTTTCCGACGACAACAAGCCGACTGTCGCCTTGGCGTTCAAATTGGACGACGGCCAGTACGGCCAGCTTACATACACCCGCATCTACCAGGGCCGCATCGTAAAGGGCGACGAGCTTTACAACACTCGCAGCCGCAAGCGCTTTAAGGTAGGCCGCCTTGTCCGCATGAACGCCGCCCAGATGGAAGACATCAACGAAGCCGGCTCAGGTGACATCGTTGCCTTGTTCGGCGTTGACTGCGCTTCTGGCGACACATTCACTTCTGGCGGATTGAACGTTTCAATGGCTTCTATGTACGTTCCCAACCCGGTTATCTCTTTGTCAATCAAACCCAAGGACAAGAACGCCGCGGCCCAGATGTCAAAGGCCTTGAACCGCTTTACAAAGGAAGACCCGACATTCCAGACATACATGGATCCCGAATCAAACGAGACCATCATCAAGGGAATGGGCGAGTTGCACCTTGCCGTTTACGTAGAGCGCATGAAGCGCGAATACAAGTGCGAGGTTGAGACAGGCGCTCCTCAGGTAGCTTACCGCGAGACAATCACAAAGAGAGCCGACTTCAACTACACGCACAAAAAGCAGACCGGCGGTTCGGGACAGTACGGACGCGTGGCCGGCTTTATGGAGCCTTGCGAAGAGAAAGAGTACGAGTTTGTCGACTCTATCAAGGGCGGCGCTATTCCCAACGAATACATTCCGTCTTGCGACAAGGGCTTTAAGCGCGCGATGCAGCAGGGCTCTTTGATCGGCGCTCCTGTAGTCAACGTTCGCTGCACAATCAACGACGGCCAGTACCACCCGGTAGACTCAAGCGACATCGCCTTCCAGACAGCCGCCATCGGCGCCTTCCGCGAAGGTTACGCCAAGGCAGGCCCTTGCATTTTGGAACCGATTATGAAGGTTTCAATTTCAGGACCGACTGAGTTCCAGGGAAATATGTTCGGCCTTATCAACCAGCGCCGCGGCGTTATCATCGACACAACCGATGAGAACAACACTTCTACTGTAAACGCGGAAGTTCCTCTTTCTGAAATGTTCGGCTTCTCTACAATCCTTCGTTCTTCAACACAAGGCAAGGCCGAGTTCACGATGGAATTCCTCAAGTACGGAAAAGTTCCTAACGCCGTATCTGACGAATTGCAGAAGAAGTATCAGGAAGAGCGCAAGGCCGCTCAAAAATAAGGAGACTTGCAATGGATAAGAATGATTTGTATAAATCAAGCCCGATTCGCTTTTTTGACGAGGCCTCCAACGGCGGCCTTAAGGAAGGCGAGCTTGGATTGATTACAGCCAAGAAGGGTCTGGGAAAGACTTCCGTTTTGGTTCAGTTTGGAATGGATTCGCTTTTGGCAGGAAAGCCCTTGGTTCATGTTTCTTTTGACCAGCATTCGTCAAACGTGATTTCTTGGTATTCTAGCGTATTCAGCGAAATCGCCAAGAAAAAGAACATTTCCAACGCTTCCGAGTTGAAGGACGAAATCATGCGCGACCGCACGATCTTGAACTTTAACCAGGAATCGTTCACTTTGCCCAAGGTAATCAACACTATCGGCGCCTTGAAGACTGGCGGAATCAACGTTCAGTCTTTGGTGATCGACGGCTTGGACTTGGACAAGATTTCCAAGAACGACATCGCCGCCGTCGCCGACTTTGCCAAGGACGAAAAGATTACCGTATGGTTCAGCGACACAAAGGAAAGCAACAAGTTGCTTGACAGCGTCCGCTCGGAAATCGTTTCTTACTTTGCCGTCGTGGCCCACATCGAAGCCGCCGGCGGAAACCTCAGCTTGAACGTTCTTAAGGAACATTCAAACGAGAATGTTGGCAGCGTAAACTTGGATTCCAAGACGATGTTGATGACAAAATAAGAAAAAAACGACGCTTTAAGCGCGTTTTTTTCTTGGCGATTTTCGTGACGACAGCTTTGCCGCGTTACAAAATCGCCTAAAAAAGCCGACTTGCTTTCGCAAGCGGCTTTTTTTTTAATACTTAAATCTCAAGACATTCCATGAAAGCTTTTCGATGTTCACGCTAAAGGCTCCGTTTTCGCCGTTGACGACGGGAAGGGAGCGGGGCGCGACGTTGTCGGGCTTTTCAAAGCTGTTGATGGCGTTGAGGTCGTTCCCTGTCAAAACGATATGTTCAATCATTTTCATCTGGGGGAAGTCGCGCAGCTCAAGCTTTAATTCCTGGCTTTGGTTTTTGTCGATGTTCAGACAGAAGACTGTGACTTCCTGCTTTTCTTCCGAGTGAACTACGGCCGTGGCCAAAACCGGAGTTTCGCCGTAGCAGGTTTCTTTTGTCGCGGCCTTGACCACCGGCTTTAACACAGTTCCGCGGCCAAAGACCGAAAGGTGCTTGAAGGGCCAGAAAATCGTTTGCCGAATGACGCTGCCGCCTTTCATCGTGAAGATTGGCGCGATTACGTTTACTAGCTGCGCGAGGCAGGCGATTTTAACGCGGTCGCAATTGTTCAGCAAAGTGATTCCCAAGCCGCCAAAAACCAAGGCGTCGAGCAGCGAGTAGCGGTCCTCCAGCAGCGCGGGAACTTCTTCCCAGCCGTGCGGCTGCTGCTTTTGCTGGTACCAAACGTTCCATTCGTCAAACGAAAGGTTCATCGTTTTTTTGCTGCGCTTTAAGGCCTTAACGTAGTCGGCGGTGGCCGTCACGCTGTGGATGAATGAATCCATTTCCACAAACGAAGCCAAGAAGTCGTCGTCGTTTCCAAGGTTCTCGTAGTACCTGTGCAGCGAAAGGAAGTCGATGTGTTCGTAAGTTTGCTCAAGGACGATTCTGTCCCATTCGGGGAAGGTGGGAAGGGCGGAGGAGGCGCTTCCGCAGGCGACTAGTTCCAGCGAGTCGTCAATCCACTTCATTATCTTTGCCGTCTCGCGGGCCTTCTTTCCGTAGTCTACCGCGTCCAAGTGGCAAATCTGCCAGGGGCCGTCCATTTCGTTTCCGATGCACCAGGTTTTTATTCCGTAGGGCTCGGCGTGGCCGTTTTTCTTTCTAAGGTCGCTCCATGCAGTTCCGCCCGGAAAGTTGCAGTATTCCAAAAGCTCGCCCGCTTCCCTGGGCGTTCCTGTTCCCATGTTGACGGCGCCCATTATTCCGGTTCCGGCTTTTTTGGACCAATCGTAAAATTCGTCTATGCCGATTTGGTTTGACTCGATTGTCTTCCAGGCCAAGTCCAAGCGCTTTGGCCGCTGGTCGCGCGGGCCGATTCCGTCCGTCCACTTGTAGCCGGAAAGGAAATTTCCGCCCGGATATCGGACTAGCGAAACGTTAAGCTCGCGGACAAGATTTATCACGTCCTTTCTAAAGCCTTGCTCGTCGGCTTCCTTGTGGCCTGGCTCGTAGATTCCTGTGTAAACCGCGCGTCCAAGATGCTCGATGAAAGAACTAAAAAGCCTGTCGTCAACGTCGGCGACCTTGAAATTTTTTTCGATGATAATCGAAGCTTTGCTCATTTGTTACCCCTTAGTTATCTATCTTCCAGGGCATAAAGAAGGACTTAAAGCCGCGCGGGCCAAGGTTGTCCTCGTCTTCCTTGATCAGAGCGGCCCAGGGAATTTTTTTGCGGAGCTTTGGACTTTTGTTTTCCGGGTGCGCGTCAAGCCAGTCGTACTTGTAAAGGCGAAGTCGCAGCGCGTTGATTCCGCTCAATACGACTCCGGCGGTTCCCGGAACCAAAAAGAAAATCATAAAGGACAAGGCCAGCAAAAACAAGTTGAAGAAAAAGACAAAGACGCTAAAGCCCGTGTTGTCAAAGAAAAGCACGAAGCATTTTTTTATCGTTTGGACAAAGCCGCGGCCCAAAAGCGCCCTTAGCGGAATGAACCACTGCAGCGCCAGCGCGAAAATCGCCTCAAAAAAAATCAGCGTCGCGCACAAGGCAAAGCCCAAGACTCCGCCGGCCGAAAAATAAACGGGGATTCCGATAAAGGCAACGACTACCAAGGCGCCCAAAAGCGCTCCGTAGCGAACCGCGTCAAAAAAAACTTTTGGGATTTGCCTAAAATACGCGGCGAGCGTAGGCATTTGAAAATTGGCGATGGCCGCGGCGTTCTCGCTGTTGGCCATGACCAAAACCATTCCCAGCGCCGTCAAGACGATAAAGGCAAGGCACGACAAGGGCAGCGCGAAAGACGATTCAATGTTGAACACGACGCTGAGGATAAAAAAGGCCAGCGCCGCGTAAAGGGTCACGATGATGTTTGGAACAATCAAAAAGAAAATGTTGTCCCAGCCGTCGCAAAAATTTTTCTTTAGGTAAAATCCAATCATAGAATCTCCGTCGCCCGCGATTTTAGGCTTTTAAAAGTCCGCGCGGTTTTGGTCTTGAAAGCCGCGCGTTTTTGGTCGGTAAGCAGTCTCAGCCCAGCGCGCCCAAAATCTTTTGCAATTTTTCTTTTCCGATTATGCGCAAGAAGGAGCCAAGGCGCGGGCCTTGGTCTTTTGCGATAAGGGTTTGGTAAAGCGCGCCAAAGAGCGCCTTGGATTCCATTCCCATGCTTGTCGCGACGTCGTAAATCGCCTGCTGGCATTCTTTGTCAAGCGTAAAGCTGTCCAGCTTGGGAACGACTTCGTCGCGCACTCGGCGGACGGCGGTTAAAAGCTCGTCGGACAATTGGGGCTTTGAGCCGTCGTCTCGGAGGGCAAAGCAAAAGTCCGGGGCGCAGTCGGGAGCCGAGTGCTGGATCCAGAACCAGGCGCAAGCGGCGCGGCGGCGAAGTCGTTCTTCTTGGTCAGGCTTAACATTTCCAAGAGACTTTATCACAGCGTCGATGTCGCCGGAATATGTCTGCAAAAGGGTTGTGAGCATTCGGAATGTAATTTGATATGGCATCGTCTCGGGAATTTTTCCGTCGATTTGGCTAAGGATGTAAATGCGCTTTTCCTTGTTGAACTGGTCCTCGCTCTTGGCCTTGTCGATTCCGTAAACGATTCGCTCTGTCTTGTCGTAATCCTCGTAAACTTTAAGAACGTCAAGGTCAAAACTGATGGCAAACTCGGTGTTGGGCCTTGTTCCGGCAAAGATGTAGCGGAGGACTTCGGCCTGGTAAACGTCAAGCGCGTCGGGAAGCGCGATTACCTTTCCCTTTGACGAAGACATTTTTCCGGGAACGCCCTTAAGGTTGACAAAGTCGTAGCGCATTGTAATCGGCGCGTCCCAGCCGTAAACTTTTTTGGAGACAAGCTTGGCCGTGTCGTAGCTTCCGCCCGGGCTTATGTGGTCTTTTCCGCCCGGCTCAAAGACTACTTTTTCTTCGTTCCAGCGCATCGGCCAGTCAACGCGCCAGCCCAATTTTGCGCCCTGGAATTTTCGGATGTCCACTGTTTCCTCGCAGCCGCACTCGCACTTGTATGTAAGGCCGTACTCTCCGTCGTAGCCTGTGATTGTAGTCGTGTCCTTGTTGCACTTTCCGCAGAAAATGCTTACGGGCCAGTAAACGTCCTGGGCCTTCATCTTGTGCTGCTCGTCGCGGTATTCGTTAAGGCATTCCTTGATAAGGTCGCGGTTTTGCAGCGCCTTCTTCATTCCTTCGGCGTAGCGGTTGGCGCGGTAGCGGCTGGCCTGGTACAAGAATTCGGGAGCGATGCCCACGCGCGGAAGCTGGGTCTCGATGTCAACCTCGTGGTGGCGCGCGTAGTTTTCGTCGCGGCCTGTCGTGTCGGGAACCATCGTAATCGGGTAGCGCAAATATTTTTCGAGCGTTTCGGGGTCTGGCATGTTGGCCGGAACCTTGCGGAAAACGTCGTAGTCGTCCCAAGAGTAAATGAAGCGGACCTTCTTGCCGCGGTCTCGAAGCGCGCGGACAACCAAGTCAACGGTGATGATTTCGCGGAAGTTTCCAAGGTGAACGGTTCCGCTAGGCGTGATGCCTGAAGCGCAAGTGTAGGATTCGCGCTCGCCTTTTTCGGCGATGATTTTGTCGGCCATCTGGTCGGCCCAGTGGCAGAGGAGCGGATCTTTGTTTTCCATAATTGTTACCTCTATCTAAATATATATTTTATTTTTTCAAAAATAATCGCTTCACAAACACTAAAAGATTGGATAGCATTCAAAGCCGGCGCTTCTAAGCTGCTCGCCGATGTTTCCCTTGGCGTTTTCGTCAACGACAACGATAAAGTATGTCGTGCCGCTGGGCCGGGTCTCCTCGGTGATGTAGGGCTTGAAGCCTTTTTCCTTTAGCCGGTCGCAAAGGCCTTGCGCGTTGTCGCGGCTTTTAAAAAGGCCCAGCTGCTGCTTCTTAATTTTTTCTGAAGCTTCGCTTTGGGAACTGTCGTCCGAGTCCGCGCCGGCGCTTGAGTCGTCGGATTTTTCCATCGGAACGCTTTGCGACTCGGCCGCGCTTTCGGCGGCGGCTTCAAGCGCGCTTCCTTTTTTGGGCATGAAGTACCAAAAGGGCGCGGGCGTCATTTGGACGTTGCCGGCCACAATCGCCGCCTCAGGGCTTTTTGGAAATGCCGCGCGGAGCTTTTTGCCCCAGCTTTCCTGGCCGGTGACATACCAAAGCGTCAAGAGGACGCTGGGCTGAACCGCCTTCATTGAAGGAAAGTCCGAGTAAGCCTTTAAAAGCGCGACGCTTTCGTCCAGCTGGGAATTGGATTCGATTTGGCAAAGGCGGCTCCAAACTTCGTAAAGTTTTATGTAAGCCTGAATCGTTTCGTCCTGGGAATTGCGGACGGCGGAATTAAGGTAGCTGTCGGCGGTGGCGGAGTCGCCGGAACAAAGGGAGCATCTAACCGCGTCCAAAACCAATTGCGGGTTCGTCTTTTTTGCAAATCCTTCGACGTTGGGAGCGGAAATGCCGGCTGCCTGCGCGTATGAAGCCGAGGCGTCCTTGTAGGCGCCCAACTGTTCCTGCAAGCCGCCCAAGAAGGCCAAAAGAGCGCGCTTGTCCGCCGCGTTTTTGGCTTGGGGAATTTGCTTTTTTAGGATTTCAACCGCTTCTCCCGCCGACGAAGCTTCCATGGCCTTTTGGCTTGTTTCCTTTGCGCTTTGGCCAAACGCGAGGCTTGCGAATAGCATGAGGCTTGAGAATAATGCAAGGAGCTTCATTTGTTTTCCTGCTGGGTGGAATCTTGCGCGGGCTCTGAGTCTTTGCCGCTTTTTTTGCCTGCGCGCGGCTTTTTTTCAGACGCGGCTTGGGCCTTTTGCTTGGCTTCCTCCAATTTTTTTTGGCGGAGCAATTGCTTTTCCAAGCTCTTTTTTTCGTTTTGCTCAAGGCGCTCGGCCAAGGCTCTGGCCTGTTCGGGAGTCATCTTTTTTTCGCCGCGCAAAAAAACGGCCGGAAGCGTGACCAAAATGCCGGCCGCGAATGAAATCGCGATTGTTATGAAAACAGGCACTTGGTCGAATTTTTTCGCAAAAAGCCAAATGTCGCACTTGTTTCCCAAGTTAAAGCCCGTAAAAATCGCCACGGCAACCAGCAGGGCGATAGTGAAAATCAATTTTAAGACCATAAAGAAAATTATAGCAAAATATAGGAAGAAATTCAAGGCTCGTTTTGACGCTCATTTCCCTTGAAATTTATTGCATTTTATGATAATATAATCGGATAAAAGCAATCGGAGCGTATTATGCCGGCAACTCAGCCCAAGCGAGTAGCAGTTGACAGAAACAAGGTTAGAACCGCAATAAACGCGGGAATCCCTCTTTCCCTCACCACATACACCCTTCCCCATGAGATGGAAGTGTATATGGACGACATTTTGCGCGCTTTTTTGGAAGAGTTGGACCAGACTCAGATGATCGAGTACCTTTCGTACTGCTTGAGCGAATTGATCACCAACGCAAAAAAGGCCAACACCAAACGCGTTTACTTTAAATTCAAAAAGCTGGACATAACGAACCAGGCCGACTACGAGCTTGGCATGAAAACTTTCAAGACCGACACGCTTGACGACATCAACTACTTTTTGGGCTTGCAAAAAAAAGCCGGCCTTTACGTCCGCTTGATTTTGCAGTTCCGCAACAACAAGATAAAAATCGAAGTCCGCAACAATTCGGACTTGACTATTTTTGAATACAAGCGCATTCACGACAAGCTTTCCCGCGCCCAGCAATACACTTCGGTGGAGCAGGCGATGGAGCAAATCTTGGACAACTCGGAAGGCGCCGGCCTTGGCCTTGTGATCATGATTTTGATGCTGGAAAAAATCGGACTTACCGAAGAAAATTTCCAGGTTATTTGCGAAAACGGCGAGACAATAACCCGCATCATTCTTCCGCTCAACTCAAAGACCCAGGAAGAGATTAACTTTATTTCAGAAGAATTTGTAAAGGTCATAAACGAGCTTCCGCAGTTCCCGGAAAACATCTCCGCGATCAACCGTCTTTTGAGCAACCCGGATTCAAAGATGAGCGACATCGCGATGCAGATTTCAAACGACGTTTCGCTTAGCGCCGAACTTTTGAAAATGGTCAACTCGGCGGCGTTCGCGCTTGCCAGCCCTTGTTCCAGCATTTACGACGCGGTCAAACTTGTGGGCTTGCGTGGAATCAAGAATTTGCTTTTTTCCATCGGAGCGGTTCAGTCGTTCGCCAAAGTCAGCGGCGGAAAAGAGGATTTGTGGTCGCACGCATATCAAGTCGCTTTTTATTCCTACAACTTGGCCAGAAACTTTTTCTCGGGCAACCGCAATGTCGTTGAGGACGCCTACGTTTGCGGCCTCCTTCACGACATGGGAAAAATCATTTTTGAAACCAGCCATCCGGACTTTATCAACGGCGTCCGCAAGATGAGCGTGGAAAAGAACATTTCCGTCGAGATTTTTGAAAAGCTTGTGGCCGGCGTGAACCATGCCGAAATCGGAGCGCGCGTCGCCGAAAACTGGAATTTCCCGGACGTAATCGTAAGCGCGATCCGCTACCACCACGCTCCCGACTCCGCTCCCGAAGAAGTGAAAAAATTGGTTCACGTAGTTTACTTGGCAGACCTTATGACCCACTACCAAAAAGAGGAAGTGGCCTTCTACCAAATCGACGTGGACGTGCTTAAGGAATTCAAGCTTACAAACGAAAGCCAGTTCCAAAAGATTTCAAAGCAACTTTACGACGCCTTCCACAAGCAAGACCGCGACGAGTAGGAACGGCGGCTGTTTCTACAGAGCCTCCACCCATTTTTGCATAAGAATGCCAAAGGCCACGCCGACGTTAAGCGAGGCTTTTAATCCTTTCATCGGAATCGTCACGCGGCCATACGAGGCTTTTGCAAGCGCTTGCGGGCTGGCTCCCAATTCCTCCGAGCCGATAATGCAAACTCCTTCTTTTGGAAATTCAAATTCATCGATCGGGGTTCCGCCGGTTTCCAGGACAAAAATGTTTTCTTCTTTTAAGTCGTCAAGCGAGGCGCGTTCCCAAGGCAAGGTTTCGATGCAGCCCATCGCGCTTCTTTGCGAGCGGGGGTGGGCTGGGTCGCAGCAGCCTGGGCTAAGGTAAAGCTTTTCGGCTCCCAAGCCTTCGGCGGTTCTAAAAATCGAGCCCAGGTTAAAGGGGGAGCGGATGTCCTCGGCGTAAACTTTAAGGCCCGGAAAAAAGCCGCGCTTTTCAACCGTTCCGTCCGGTCCAAGATTGGGGTGGGGCGCGATGATCAAGTCCCATTCGGCGGGAAAGGTTCCGATTATGGCAAGAAGCTCGTTGCGGGCCAAGTTGCAGGCAAGCCGCTCGTCCATCGGCTCCGACTTTATCGCGTCCGTTATTTTTTTGGCGGCGTTCGCCGAAATTTTTGGGTCTTGCAAAAAGACGCGGCACAAGGCTTTTATATAGTCTGCCCTGGACATTGTTGAAATGTTATATTCCGCGCCTTTTTCGGCTATTCCCAAAATGTCGCGTTCCAAGGCCCCAAAGCAAAGCGCAAGCTTTCGCCTTTGCTGGCCGCCGCTCAACTGAAAAATTTTGTTAGGGTTAATCATTGCAGCCATATTATTAAAAAAAAACTTGAAAAAGTCAATTTTCAGATATATAATGATGAGTTATGAAAACACTTTCTTTAAGGGTAAAATACACCCTTTTCATTTCCGCCTTTTTCGCTGCGGCGATCGCTTTGCTTTCGGTTCTTGCAATTAAAAGGGCCGCTCAGATTTGCGTTGACACTTTTGTCGCGGACGGAACGCCTCTTGTTGAAAGCGGGGCGAAATACATTAACGAAAGCATAAAAAGCTTCCGCAAGGTTATGGAAGACCAAAACCCTGATTCTTTGCGCTTTAGGAACCTTCACGAAGGCTTGCATGCGATGAAGGAAACGTCTTCGGCAAAATATTTTTACACGATGGTTCCCGCGAACGAAAAAGAGTACATGTATGTCGTTGACGGCTCGTGCGACCCCGATGACGAGGAAAATTTCTCTCCGCTTGGAACTTTGGAGACAAAGGATAATTACGGAGAGCCTGCCTTGCTCGCCATGTCAACCGGAACGATTCAAGCCAGCAAAATGGAAAAGCAAGAAGGCTGGGGCTGGCTTATAACCGTGTTCGCGCCCATCATGGACGGCAGCCAGGCGATTGGCTTTATCGCCGCCGACTACGACGCGGCTCCCTTGCGCGCGCAAATTAAATGGCTTGCGGTTCACATCGCGGTGTTTTCCGCCCTTTTGCTTTTGGCCGCCGTATTCATAATCAACATTGCCTTAAAGTCCTTGTTTGACAGAATGAAAAAGGTGACGGTGGAAATCAACGACATCGCCACCGGCAAAGCGGACTTGCTGAAAAAGATTCCAGTCAAAAGAAATGATGAAATCGGCGAGTTGGTTGAAGGCTGCAACAAGCTTACTGAAAGCCTCGCCGACATGTTCAAGAAAATCAAGGAGTCTGTCGCCTCTATTGTCTACTCCGGAACGGAAATCGAGGGCCACTCGCAATCGACAATCGGCGACGTTCAAAGGACAACCGAGCGCGTGCAGGAAATCAACGTTCGCGCCAAAGCGCAAAACGAGACAATGGACATGGTCGCCGAAAGCAGCTCCAACGTGTCAAAGTCAATCCAGATTTTGTCTTCAAGAATAGGAACGCAATCGTCGGCCATCAGCGAGATTTCTTCCAATGTAAACGAGATTTCCGCCAACATCCAAAGCATTGACCAAAACGTTTCAAAGATTTCGCAAAAGTACGAGATGCTGGTCAACGACTCAAAGACGGGACAAAAAGACCAGATGACTGTAGTTGACAAGGTTGGCGAAATCCAGGCGCAGGCCGGAAAGTTAAAGGAAGCCAACGCCGTCATCCGTAGCATCGCGAGCCAGACCAACTTGCTGGCGATGAACGCCTCTATCGAGGCCGCCCATGCCGGAGCGGCAGGAAAAGGCTTTGCGGTTGTCGCCGGCGAAATCCGCAACCTTGCCGAAAGTTCGGCCAAGCAGTCAAAGAGCATCGGCAATTTGATTAAGTCTATCACAGAAGCGATTACAGGAATCGTTGACGCGTCAAAAATTTCTCTTTCTTCGTTCCAAAGCTTGGACACAAGAATCGGAGAAATCCAGTCGATGCTTTCGGAAGTTTTGGCCAGCGTCGACGAGCAGCAGGAAGGCGCCCAAAAATTGCTTGAGTCGATGGAAGTCATCGATTCGTCTTCCGGCCTGATTCAAGAAGCCAACAAAGAAATGCAAGAGCAAAGCGCCAATGTCTTTTCAAAAATGGACGAGCTTAGAACTTCGGCCAGCGAGATTACGATTCTTACAGCCAGCATCAAAAATTCAATCGGCGAGATTTTGGGCCAGGCTCAAAAATCCTCCGCGGAATCGGAGAACAACACAAAGTTGAACAACCAAGTTTTGGAGCTTATCAAGAGCTACAAAATTTAAGCCAGTCCGGCGGCTCGGGAACTTCGAAGCGCTGCTTTTCTTTTGTCCACGGATTGACATATTCCAAAACGCGCGCGTGCAGGGCCAGGCGGCCAAAAGGGTTCGTCTTGGCCCTGTAATTTTTGTCGCCGCAAAGCGGAAATCCAAGGCTTGCCAAGTGGGCGCGGATTTGGTTCTTGCGGCCGGTGTCAAGCGAAAGCTCGAACATTGTGAATTGTTTTCCGCGCGCGATTATCTTGTAGTTGGTCCGCGCCGAAACCGTTTTTAATTTGCCGCCATCCTTCGCGCCGTCCTTGCCGCTTGCCGCGCCTTTGGGAACGTAGGCGATGTTGTAAGCGTTGTAGGCAAGCGGGCTGTCAATCGTTCCTTCGTCTGGAAGAGCGCTTGCGCGGCCGCGAGGATTTTCGGCCACGGCGCGGTAAAGGCGCTCGGTGACCATCGTTTGCCAGGAATCCATAATCGTTTTTTGCGCGCGCTCGTTAAGCGCGAACATCATAACGCCGCTTGTGTCTTTGTCCAAACGATGGACGGCGAATGGCCTGCGCTTTGAGGAAAAAGTTCCGCGCTTTCTCATCGCTTCTTCCAAAAGGCCAAGGGCGGTTTTTCCGCGAAATCCGGGATAGGGCACGCTCAACAAGTTTTCGCTTTTGCAAATGACGGCGATGTTTTGGTCTTGAAAGAGAACGTTAAATTTCAACAAAGGGCCGCCTCCATTTTTTTTACTATTTGCGCGATTTTGTTTTTTTGGATGCCCGAATAGTTTATCACAAAGTCCGCGCGCGAGCTTTGGTCTTTTGGCTTATTGTAATAAAAATCGCTAAGCAAGGCAACATTTATTCCTTTTTCCGACAGGCGGCCCTGGAGTTTCTTGCCGGATTCAGTTGACTTGATTCGCAGAATAAAGTGCAGGCCGGAATTTTCTTCAAGGATTTCGCAGCTCTTTGAAAGGCGGCTGGCGCTCAAGGCGCGAATCAAGTCGTTGCGAAGATTGCGGTAATGATTTTTCATTTTTGTCAAATGCTTTTCGTAGTGGCCTTCGTCTATGAAGCGCGCGAGCGTGTATTGTTCAAACGCGGAAACAGGGCAGGAATAAAAGCCGTTTTTTTTGTAATATTCTTGAACCAAGTTTTGCGGCAGAATCATGTATGAAATTCTTATTGACGGAGCGAGCGTCTTTGAGAACGTGTTGATGTAAATCACGTGCCCGCGCGTTTTTTCCGAGGCGGCGGCGGCGCTAAAGAGCGGCTCTATGGGCTTTGCGTTGAAGCGAAATTCCGAGTCGTAGTCGTCTTCGATTATGAAGCGCTTTTTTTCGCTCGCCGCCCATTCCAAAAGCTCAAAGCGGCGGGCGTAGGGCATTACGATTCCTGTCGGAAAATTGGGCAGGGGAGAGACGTGGACGATTTGTGCGTCCTTAAGCCTGTTTGTCTTTATTCCGCTTTTGTCCA
>ODAI012872186.1_pt1 | contig 13677 bp, 17 predicted proteins | sample 1539321 | NCBI WGS metagenome assembly ODAI01 (sample SAMN02144231, study PRJEB22623) | gut metagenome | biome: sheep rumen | host: Ovis aries | place: New Zealand
AAGATTTAGCATATAATATCATGGATATAAATCTATATATTATGGGAGATGTTAATGATGTATAAGAAAATATTGGTCCCTACAGATGGGTCAGAATTTGCAAAAAAAGCTCAAAAACATGCTTTGTTTTTATCAAAAATGAGTGGAGCTGAATTAATCGCTGTGAGTGTCACAGAAAACAATTTTGTTAACGGACTTCCATTAGACGATGAAGTATACCAGTTAAATCAAATTCTCAAAGAAAAATCAGAAGAAAATCTCAAGGAATTTGACGAATTAAATGAAGATAACTTAAAAATTACTCATATAGTTAGAGAAGGTTCACCTGCTAAAGTGATTCTAGAAGTTGCTAGTGAAGAGGATGTTGACTTGATTGTAATGGGTAGTTCTGGCAAATCTGGTTTCGATAGATTTATTATGGGTAGTGTGGCAGATAAAGTTGTAAACTCAGCAAAATGTGCAGTACTCGTAGTTCATTAGTTTTACCATTTTATTATTAAATTATTGTAAAAGGTGTTTTTATGTTAGTTAAAAGAACAATGTCTAAAAATGTAGTTAGTGTATCCGTTCCAGGAAACCGAGAAAAAGTTTTAGACTTAATGAGAAAAGAAAACAAAGCAGTACTTCCAGTAGTTAAAGAAGATACTGATATTTTAGTAGGACTAGTAACTCGTTCTGATTTAATTAATAATCCTGATGAAGAACAAATTGCAATGTTAATGAGTAGAGATTTAATCACAGTCAAACCTGGTGATGATGTCGTGGATGCTGCTCGTGTAATGATGGAGAATAATGTTAGAAGAGTTCCTGTTGTAAACGATGATGGCGAACTAGTGGGAATTATCACTTCATTCGATTTAGTATCAAAAGCTTTAACTAAAATCGAAATAAATGATGCAGTTGAAAATTATATGATTACTACTGTTCCAACAACATGGGAAAAAGCTCCATTGAATGTTGCTTTTGAAACTATGAATCAATTTGGTTTAAAATCTGTTTTAGCATTGGATGATGATGCTAAATTGTCAGGTATTTTAACTGAAACCGATTTCATTTCTGAAATTGAAATTATCTCTGAAAGAAGTGAACACAGTTCCACTGTCGGTACTGAAGGGGATAAATGGTCATGGGATAGTACTTCTGTATTGTACATTGAGAAAAACAGTTTAAAATTTGCAGATAAAGTTGTTGGCGATGTTGCTGTTGGAAATGTTGAAGTTGCTAATTCCAAAACTAAAGTTTCAGACTGTGCTAAAAAGATGAAAACCTTAAACATTGAGCAAATTCCTGTAATTGGTGTTGAAGGGGATTTAGTGGGACTTGTTAGAGCAAGTGATTTAATTAAAGCATTAGTCGAATAATTGTGATAAGATGGCTGTTAGTCCAGTATTAGTAGTTAAAGCAGATGATAGCACAGTTACTGTTCGTGCAAGGTTATATGATGACTTTTCTGAACATGAAATTGTATTGAACTCTGTTATAACATATTGGTGGGCTAATAAATTACCGCCTGCTATAAAATTCTTGGAACTTTTTGATTCAGTCATAAAAAGAACCATTAATGAGATAATGCCTCACAAGACATTAAATTTAAAATATGACGTTAAGGCAAATCAAGTTCTTGAAAAAGCTTCTGAAATTGAAATAAATTTAGATTCTGTTGTTGCTGATGATGTTGGATTTAAAATTGATGGTTCTTCAATTTCTGTGAAAGGAATTAGAAAAGTTGAAGATGACTTTGAAGTAAATGAGTTTTCAACCAGTTATGATCACAATCTCGAAACTCCAGATATTGTCCTGAAAAAATATTTGGAAATGAAGGATAAATAATCCTTCCATTATTTTTATTTTTCACTGATTTTAAAAGTAGTTTTTTCTATTTTTCTATTAGTTTAATTAATCATTCTTTTGTTTTAATTAATAGTTGTGGCATAGTTGATAAAAACTTTTCTCTTAATCTACATTAGTCAATTCATTTTTGATGGTTTTGAGTAATTCTTTTGCATCCTCTTTTTTAATGTTCGGTGAGGTTCTAATAAAATCAATCAATCTGCTTTTTGTATCATTGTCCAAACTGGAATCGCTTAACGTTTTGGCATAATTCCTTTGAGGATAATATGTTTTCTTGGCAATATTCATCAGTTCATCTTTTTCAGATTCACTGATTATGCTTTCTTTCACCGCTTCTGTAAAAACATATTTCATATTGATTAAAGGTTCGGATAATGCTTCCAATGTGTCACTGTCAAGCATGACTGCAACATCATCATCCGAATCAACTTCACCTGTGGCATATTGGTTGTATACATATCCAACACCAACCATTCCTAGACTGTCCAATTCAGAAGCTCTCAATGCTCCCATGCTGGAGGCGCCATAAACCTTCACTCCATTTTTAATAACTTTCAGAATTTCTTTATGTCCAACTGCGGAACTTTGATGAAACACTCCGTCAATGATTGCAATAATGTCTGGATTTTCCTTTAATGCCAGACTCAAATCGCCTCTTTTGATTGGTCTTTTATACTCTACATTAACATCTTCCGTCGAGTCCAGAATGCTTTTTGCCTCATCAAAGGGAAGTGACAATCCCGTATAAACAATTACTTTAACCATATTATCAAACTTTTAGAAATCTGTAACCTGCTCTTGAAGGGTCAATTGCATAAAGTTCCATTTCTGGAATGATGACTCTAACCACATTAACATCAAGTTCTGGGCGTGTTAAATCATAATATAATATTTTATCAATGTCGTTGGCAATTAATTCGTCTTTAACAATTTCCAAATCTTTTGCAATTGAAGTTGTGGATTTGTTTTCAATGCTTGAAAGAGGCACCTTTTCATCTTCCTCTTTAAAGTAATACTTGTTTATCCTTTTCATACGTTCATATCCGGCTTCACGTGCAAAATCTGCTCTAACTGTATCTTCACGAGCACCATTAATTTGGGTTGCCCTGCTTTGAGCCACTTCAGTTAAAGCCCTTAAGATTGCAACTTCAGGGTCTAGGTGGGTCCCCATGCCTAATGTTAAAAGACCGGCATCCTTGGTGACCGTATCATCCGCAGATGCGGCAATTGTCGGGATATTGATGTCTGCTGTAAAGTCCATTAATTTGATTTTAATTCCATTTGATTCAAATTTATCGACAGTTTCTTTAATAATTTCACTTTCAATGCTTTCCAAATCAATTTGAGCATAATTTTTATGGGTTAACTCGAAAATGCTCCAAGCATCACGTTCTATCACTTCAAAAATCCCATGAAGGATTGCTTCTTCAAGAATATTTCCTGAAGCAAGCCCATTGGTATTTGATTTAAATAGACTTACAGGATATTTGTAAGGGTGATAAATCGCATTTGTTGGAATAAAATACTCTTTGCCTGAAATGATGTCTTTTGCAAGATTCCATTCAAGCTTTAAATCTGCAATATCCTTTTTTTCAAATTCCTTTGGCAGATTCAAGGATTTAGGATCAATATGATTTTCATCAATCTCATCCATGCTTGCAATGATTGCTTCATCTCCGTCCTGTCTTTCAGCGGAATATCTTTCAAATGCCTCCATTATTGCGGAAGCCTTTGAATGACTTTTGGTGATTCCTTTTCCACCGTAAATACTAACGGCACCATCTTCAGCGGTCGGTCTGATTGCAGTGTAGATTGGAATGCCAACACGATCCAAATCAGTAATGTCTGCTATACGGGTGACTCCTGCAACTTTCAGCTTGTCTTCATTGTTTTCAATTGTTTTTTCAGGAGCAATTACTCTGTGTGTTCCTGTAAAGTATGTTAATTCATCGTTCATTTTACATTCCCAAAATCATTCTAACAATATTTTCAACACCCATTGTCATTGATGCATAGGTCAATATTCCTGCGATTGCGATTGTAACAATCCAAATTCCAAAATTCCAACTCAATACTTTAGATCCATCCAAGTTTCCAATCGGCAATAGGTTGAAAACAGCCAAGAAACTGTTAACTGAATAACCAACAGAACAGATGATGAATGCTAAAAGGGAGGTTTCAGAAGTAAATGCAGAAGGATAAACTCCAACACAAATTGCCAAAAACACTAACGCAAGTACAATGTTGACAATAGGGCCTGCAATGGATATTTTACCGTTAATCTCATCTGTCATGTAATTGGCATAAGTGTAGACCGCACCGGGTGCAGCAAATACAAATCCAAAAAATGATGTGACGAGTGCAAATATTAATCCTTGTGGCCATAATTTAAATTCAGCCCAGTATCCGTACTTCATGGATACGAATTTATGTCCAAGCTCGTGCAGGATGAAACCTGCTCCCACACCAACCATGACAATTGGTAATATGTTAAGAATTGCATTTGTGTCTCTTCCACCATTCACAATTGCAAAACAAAGTGAAATAACGAAAAATGCAATTATTAAATCTCTTACTTCACTAGATGTAAATTTAATCATAATGTTAAAATATCTATTTTGACTTTAATAAAAGTATCTTTTTAATATGTAAATGCCAATTTGGTGCATGATTTAATATGGTGTTAAATATAAAACATTAAATCATATTGAAAATGTTATGGTGAAAATTATATGGATTTGCATATTGACAATATTTTAAAGGATTTACAAAAAGATGACTTTAACGCTTATTTACTAACCTCTTTTACAAATGTGGAATACATCTCAGGGTATAAACCAACCAGTTTTGCATTTTGCATAATTAAGGATAATCCAATTATCTATGCTTCTGGAATGGATATGGAACTGGCTCGAAACAATTCCTCAATTGAAGTCAGGGAATATGAATCATATGAAGTGATGATTGGAGAACTGAAAGAGGAGGGAGTTAAAAATCTGGCAATTGAACCGACACTGCCATTCACTACATTTGTAAGATTTAGGGATGATTTTAAAATCGATGCTAAAACATATATTGACAAGCAAAGAATGATAAAGACTCCTGAAGAAATTGAAAAGATAACCCAAGCGACTGAAATTGCCCAAAAATCATTCATGCATCTTGACATATTAAATAATGCAAATACTGAAAAGGAAGTTGCATTTGATCTTGTTCGATTCATGATTGAAAATGGAGCATCAAAAGAATCGTTCGACACTATCGTTACAAGCGGAGCCAACTCTTCCCTTCCTCATGCAATTCCCGAAGCTAAAAAATTGGAAAAACCTGTTTTGATAGATTGGGGATGTATCTTTGAAGGGTACTGCTCTGATAATACTCGAACAATGGTTTACACTGAACGCCAACAGGAAATTTGGGATATTGTTGCCGAAGCCCATGACAAGGCAATAAAAGCGATAAAACCGGGCATGAAATGCTGTGATGTTGATAAGGTCGCAAGGGACATTATCTCAGATTATGGATATGGTGATAAATTCATTCACTCAACAGGTCACAGTTTAGGATTGGATATTCATGAAACACCGGGATTTTCCCTTCGTGATGAAACTGTCGTTGAAGAAGGCATGGTCATTACAGTTGAACCTGGAATATATTTGGAAGGGGAATTTGGAGTTCGCCTTGAAGACACGGTCAGTATTTCTGGCAAAGCTAATGTGATTGGAGATTTGCCATTAAGAATTGATTAAAAAAATATTTGGCTTATTATAAATTAATAATATAATAAACCAATAGTTCTATTGTAGAAGAATACTGCATAAACTCCAAATATTCCTAATAAGATTCCTCCAAGGGTATTGTTTATATTGGAAATGAATCCGACGATTAATGCAATTATAATAATTATGATTGCAGATATTATTACTGTTGCAATGATTCTAAATAATCCTACTCTGGAAATGTCCTTAATTGTTTCACTTATTACCAAGGCTTCACCTAAACTGTCGGTTTTTGCTAATCTGCATTTTGCCATAAATGCTACCAATGTGAATAACATGAATATAATTATGCCAAGGATGTTAGTTATCCAATTTTGGAAAATAAATCCTAAAACAATCACTATAATGGTTGGTATGATATAGTAAACAATATCCATAATGATTAATTTGATTGCATTTGCAACTTGTCTTATGGGATCAATTTTCGGGCCATCGGCTCTTCTTTCAATACCATATTTGACTATGTCTAATGTATATCCTGAAATCAATAATAATGCAATTGCTGCAATTATGGTTCCTATTGTTGCACTTCCAATTAATCCGATTGCATTTTGATAATCTGCACTTAATGCAATCCCCATTAAGGTTCCTCCAACTGCAATCCCTGCTATAACACCTAAAATTATATAAATAAGTAATGCTTTGATGTTTTGTAAGGGATATGCCAAAGCATTGCTAATTATGTCTCTTATTTCCATTTTTTCACCTTTTGTTTTTTTTTAAAACGATAATGAATATTTTTAAGGGTTTATATTTTGATTTGTTAGATTTAATTTTGGTTAAATTATTTCCTTGGGACAGTATTCAAAAACATTGTGGACATTATATTTTGAGCATGTGGCCAGTTTATAATCATCAACATCAAATAGATTAAATTTTAAATTATTATTGTTGTTTTTCAATGTTATTTCCTTTCCGATGACTATTTCAAAACTGTTTAAATCTAATTGGAATCCCAAACCGGTATATTTCATGTAACTTTCCTTTAAAACCCAATACTTGAAAAATTCATTCGGAGGGTCATTTGAGTTCATGATGCGGTCATATTCAGTATTGAAGAAATAATTTTTTGCTATGTCCAAATCAATTTCGGGGTCTGTATATTCCACATCCACTCCAATCGGTTTGTCTGATATTCCGCAGGCCACTATCTTGCCGGAGTGACTTAAGTTGAAATGAATGTTTTCATGGTTGGATATGTAGGATTTGCCGAATTTTCCTGTTTTAAAGATGGGGTTGGAAATATTTTCATCATCCAGCATTTTTTTTAAAAGTAGATATGCTCCACAGCTCAATTTTTTGTCTTTAATAAATCTAAAATGATCTACTTTTTCTTTTCTATATTGGGGAAGCAAATTATAAGTTTTTGCTAAATCCAACTCCTCAACATTACAATAAGCTAATTTAATCATTTTTTTTCTTTTTTAAATAATAAATTTCATGTTTTATTAAATCTCAAAATTAATGCCAGTATTGCCATGCCTCAGTAAGTATTTAATCTAAATTAAGAGTTATCATTAAATGATATTGTGTTTCAATTTAGTTTTCATCATTCCACTTTTTTAGTAATTAGGAGGTGGTTTTTATTGTTTTTTCTTTCATATTCTATACTGTCTGAAAGCTCTTTTGTTAAATGAATTCCCAAACCTCCAATTTCCGCTTCTTCAATACTTTCAGGCATTTTTGGATCTTCTTTTAAAAGTGGGTTAAATTCAAATCCATCATCAATAAATTCAAATGTCAATATTGAGTTTTCATAACTTGCATTAACAATAATCAAATCAGTATCTGAATAGTTGACTATGTTTGCGAATACTTCTTCGGCAATCAATTTGACCTGGAAATCTTCTTTTGAGAGGATATGGTCTAAAAATTCATTTAATCTATATAACTCATTAAGTTCACAGGATAATTCTATTGAAGTCATTCTATCTCTAAAATTTTATTAAATCCTGACATTCTGAATATTTCATTGATGACATCATTAACATGTATGATTTTCATTGGGATGTTGTCACTTTTCAATTTTTTCTGTTCAAATATCAAAACACGTAAGCCTGCACTGGAAATGTATTCTACATTTGTGAAATCCAAAATCAATGAATCGAATTTGCCGTTTTCATCCTCAATTTCTTTTTTTAATATTTCGGAAGTTAAAGTATCAATACGCCCTTCAATGGATAATGTTAATTCTTTATTGTTATACTTTTTATTTGTATTCATTTAAATCACTATTATAATTTTAGTTATTTAATATATATAGTTATTAATTCTATAATTGATGATATTTAATATTGAATATAATTAATTTTTTTCAAAACAGTTATATGTTTTTAAGGATATAGTTAAGGTAATGAGTGATGATAAATCTTTTATTGCAAAAATTGAGGAATCCATTTTAAAAGCCACAAAACCTGATTATATGGACAATTCCGATAAAATTACTGAGTTTTTATCAAAAAAATCAAATGTTGAAAAACCAGTTAAAAGTGTTTTCAAAAGCATTGATTTTAATGGAATGCAGGTTTTTGCTTTTGGAGATGAAAACGCTGAAAATACCATAGTGTTCATGCATGGTGGAGCGTATGTAAATGAAATTAACTATCAGCATTTTTTATTTTGCAGGAAACTGTCACGAAACTTGGATGCGTATGTTCTCGCACCGGTTTATCCGCTTGCCCCTCATCACAAAGCAATTGAAACTTTTGAACTGATTACTGATTTTTATGAAAATCTAATCCAAAGCCGTAAAAACATCATTTTGATGGGTGACTCTGCCGGCGGGGGATTTGTACATTCATTTTGCCAGTATTTAAAAACAATAAGTTTGCCCCAACCAGAACATATTGTCACATTCTCTCCATGGGTTGACATTTCAATGACTAATCCTTCATTTGCAAGTAAGGATGATCCCATTTTGGGTGAAATCGGCCTTAGAGAAATCGGTAAGTCCTGGGCGGGAAATCTTGACACTACAGATTATCGCGTAAGTCCGATTTATGGTGATAATGGAGGTTTGGCCAAAACACTAATTTTTGCCGGAACAAACGAGATATTTTACAGTGACATTAAGGATTATGTTGAAAAACTAAGAAATGATGGTGTTGATGTAAAATTAATAACTGGTAAAGGATTATTCCATATATATCCTTTATTTCCCATACCTGAAGCAAAAGATGCTTTTAAAGAAATAAAAAAAGAGATAATCGGTTAATTATCTCATGTATAATATAAATTTACCGAATCTAGGGATTCTATAGATGATTACTACTGCAATGTAGCTTAAGATAATCAATAAAATCCAAAGGACAATTGCTTTTCCAGGTTCTGTTAATGGCAACTGAACAACGACCGGAAGCAATGGCAATCTAAACAGGTTGTGCACTAAAAATACTGCAAAGGAATATTTAGATAAAAAGCTGATAAAGGAATATGCCCTAACTTTACCCATTCTTGAACATAATTCAAACAATGCAAATGATCCAGTTAATATGAATGGGAATTCATACCACAAGAAGAAATCATATCCTCTAATGAATGCATAGTATTGGAAAAAGAAACATATAATAAAGGATACGATTGCAAGCAATCCCATTTTTTTGGAGGAATATTTTTTAAATAAGTCTTTTTTAACCAGATATCCTAAAAGTATATATATTCCGTAAACTCCGCCACTGAATCCAAGACAATACTGGATAGTAACGTTATGAATGCCCTGCATGTCTAATACAGTGGTAATGAATGGTAACAGGAATGCAAGGAGTGCAAAGACTATGGCTGCCTGATTAATTGTTTGTGGGCTAAAGTGTTTCAGCGCACTTGAAACGAATGGCATTGAAAGATACATTCCAATAATCATGGGCATATACCACATATGGCTAAAGAATAGTGATCCTGCTTCGGCATAATTGACTTGACCGCTTCCAACGGTGACAAATTGCAGACTGACTGCATATATCACTGCCCAAATGATGGTGACAATAATCAATCCCTTACAATTTTTATTCCAAAACTTACGCACACGTTCGTCGTCATAGGTTCTGTCAAGTAACAAGTAACCTGTAATCATTAAAAAGAATGGAACCCCTATACGGCCAATAAAAAGAGATGCAAACTGAAATGCTCTTGAATATAATCCAAAATTCATCACTGAATCAGTAGAAATGATATAAATTCCATCAGTTGCATGAATATAGAGAACTGTCAGTATCGCTATTGCACGTACAAAGTCAATCCATTCAACTCTAGTTTTGCTCATTAAGTTTTCTCCATTTTGCTTTAAAATTATTTATCTTTTAACTTAATTATATATTTTTTTAATAATAATTGATGTTTATTCAAATTTTTGAAAAAATAAGTAAAATGGATGATAGAAGTGTTTAATCACTGTTAATTTCAGATTATGTCTTTTTTTTTAAAATTTACTCAAAATTATACATTTTTGGAATTTTTTTAAAAATATTTAAATATTTATATTTACTTAAATAAATATAACTCGTGTTTTAGAGTATAAAAAAATAAAGGTGAACAAAAAATGGAATTAGGTGAAATCATATCTGATGCTTTAGTTTATCCATTACATAATATTAAAGCATTATTAATATATGTCATTTTAGGTATTATTTTAGGAGTTGCAGTCGGAGGGACTGTATTAGGATTTGCTGCAAGTATTGCTGCCAACAATGTATTGGCAGTAATTGGATCTGGAGTTATTGGAATTGTCATCGCTCTTGTACTGGGATTTTTCATTTCCGGTTATGAATTGGATATTATTAAATACGGTATTGAAAGAAGCAATGCAGGTCCTGAAGTCGATTTTGTAAGACAATTCTTCAATGGTGTTAAATATTTTGTTGTAACTCTTGTTTACATGATTGTTCCAATTATCATTAGTGCAATATTGGCTGTTATATTCCAGCACTGGTTATCAAATATAATCACAATAATTTTAAGCATTATTTTTGGTTTAGCATTAATGATGGGTCGATGCAGATTAGCTAAAACTGAAGATTTAGGTTATGCATTAGCTATTGGTGATGCAATCGGAGATATCTCAAGAGTGGGAATTATCAAGCTCATTGCATTGCTTATTATCATAATGATTATAGCAATAGTCATATTTTTTGTTATAGGTTTTATTGCTAGATGGAACTCTACTGTCGGCGGAGTATTGATGGGTATTTTTGGTGTATACTTCACTTTCTTCTCTGGTAGGGCAACAGGTTTATTATACTCCAATGCCTAAATAAAAGAGTGCATTCTGTCGTAAAAAATACTAAAGTAGATGATTTATCTACTTTTTTACTTATTTTTTTAATATTTATATCTATAATTGGTTATATGTTGAAAAATATTTGTTGAAATTATACTTGTTTTTCAATGAAACATATTTTTGGTTATTTGGAGGGATAATGTGAAAAAGACAAAAGTTATCTGCAGCATAGGTCCTGCATGTGACTCTGTAGAGGTAATGGGGGAGATGGTTGAAAAGGGTATGGACTGTGCACGCATCAACCTCAGTCATGCTACAAGAAATGACATATTGAAAACAATAGATGTGGTAAGGAAAGTTCGAAAGCAGTGTAATACTCCTGTGGCCATCATGTATGATACAAAAGGGCCTGAATTCAGAACATTGGAATTCAGCGAAGGAGGCGTGAGTCTCAATAAAGGAGATACAATCAAAATGAGCAAGACCTGTATAATGGGTAATAATGATGAATTTGGAGTTAATCATGCCGAAGCGATTGATTTTATCGAACTGGGTGATAAAGTATTGGTGGACAATGCTTTGCTTGAGTTGGAAGTCATTGATAAGAAAAATGACTATGTTCTTTTAAAGGCTTTGGGCAATGGTAAAATTCAAAATCACAAAACCATTAATGTTCCTGGGGTAGATTTAAAGCTGGATTTCATCAGTGACATTGATAAAAAAGACATTGCATTTGCGGCAAAACATTCCTGTGACTATTTGGCGTTATCCTTTGTAAACACTAAAGATGATGTGGTTGCTGCTCGTAAAATTATTGAGGATGCCGGTGGGGATGCTCTTGTAATTTCAAAAATCGAAAGCTGCATGGGCATTGAAAATATGGATGAAATCATTGACGAATCCGATGGAATCATGGTTGCCCGAGGAGATTTGGGTGTGGAAGTTCCAATGGAAAGGCTGCCTGTGCTTCAAAAAAACATTATTACAAAATGCCGTGAAAAGGGCAAGTTCGCAATTGTCGCCACTGAAATGCTGGCATCCATGTATGAAAATCCACGACCCTCAAGGGCGGAGGTTTCAGATGTGGCCAATGCAGTATTGGATGGTACAGACTGTGTGATGTTGTCTGGAGAAACCACCATTGGGAAGTATCCAGTATCTGCAGTTGAAATAATGAGTAAAATATGTAAATATGTTGAATCAACCATCGACTATTCAAAACATCCTTCCTACAAGGGGTCCATTGGCCTCAGCGATACGATTGCAAAATTGGTGGTCGACGCTGTTGAGTACTCCGATATTAAATTGATTGTCGCTCCAACAATGACTGGCTTTACTGCACGCAAGATCAGTAACTTAAGGCCAAATTCCATAATTCTGGCGTGCTGTCCAACCAATCATCTCGCAGAGAAAGTGGCTTTAAACTTCGGTGTCAAACCGGTATTGACTGAAATATACGAAAGCACAGATGAGGTAATTGAAAACGCTAAACAAATCGCCAAAAAGGAATTTGATTTAAAGGAAGGGGATTTGATAGTCATCACCGGCGGATTTCCAGTGGGTGAGGCAAGAAAAACAAACTATTTAAGAATAATGGCAATTTAAACATCAATTGCCATCAATTCAACTTTTTTTCATCACTATAATATTGTTTTAACTGTGTAAAATTGATTTGAACGATAACCAACACTTTATATGTCTTGAAGTTTAATATTATTTTATGAAATTTAAAATAATTGATGATTTAGGATTAGTTGTTGACAATATTGTTCCAGACAAATATTTGTCTAGATTGCAGGAATTTTTATTGAGTGGGGCCATTTTTACAGATGCATCACAATTTTTAGTCATGCTTGCAATTTTCATATTGCTTGGTGAACTGATTTTTGCAGTATGTATTTCACTATTTAATTTTCCATTGTCTGTGTTGATTCTGCCATTATTTATTATTCCTGGATTTTTCACATATGTTGTCGTACAGCAGGAAAAAAGGGCTCAGGAAATTGAACGAACTGCACCGGACTTTTTAAGGCAGTTGTCAAGTATGCTTCAGGTAGGATTAAGCTTTGAAAACGCAATGGAGGACATGTCGCAGTATGGCGAAGGACCTCTATACGATGAAATGCGCAGAAGCATCATTGAAATTCGCATGGGTCGAAATTTCGATGATGCATGGCGGGCAATGAGCAAACGCCTGAAATCAAAAGAATTGGAACGTGTTTTCGGAATCATACTTGATGGGCGTAAAAGCGGGTCAAGCATATCCAATGTACTGTCTGATGTTTCTGATGATTTGAGAGATTTGCTTGCACTTAAACGTGAGAGAAAATCAACGGTCATGATGTCTGTGATGTTTCTGTTAATCTCGGCGATTATTGCAACGCCATTTTCCATTGGGATGGTAAGTGTATATTCCGGATTTATGCAAAGCTACGGTATGGAATCTCAAATAATATTAACTGCTCCGTTGGCTGGAGAGGCATATATGATGATACATTCGGTTTTGGCAGCTTTCATCATTAGCATTATAATGTATGGGGAGTTTAAAAAGGGAATCAAGTTTTCCCTGCCTCTTGTAGCTGCCTCCTTCGGAATATTTTATATCATCTCAACATTCGGTGGAACATTGCTTTTGGGGGGATTATAATGGATGATAAAGGTCAGGCATCAGCAGAATTAATTTTAATTTTTGGCGGAATATTTGTTGTGGTTTTACTTGCAATTCACATGTATAAAAATTACATGAGCGATTTAAGTGGCGAAATTACATCAAAGGAAGTAAATGAATTCCACAATGAATTAAATGATTTGGGAAAATTTTTCAGGTAATAAATT
>ODAI011219381.1_pt1 | contig 13676 bp, 9 predicted proteins | sample 1539321 | NCBI WGS metagenome assembly ODAI01 (sample SAMN02144231, study PRJEB22623) | gut metagenome | biome: sheep rumen | host: Ovis aries | place: New Zealand
AAAAAGATCTGATTGAAAGATACTTTGAGGCTCTTAAAGAGGAAGTTCGGCTGGCTTCTGAGAAAAAAAATGACAAGCCACTTGTCAGATCCATTTTCTTTGGAGGAGGAACTCCTTCCTTTGTTGATGCAGAGCTTATTTGTGACGTCCTTGAAACCATCAGTAGTTCTTTTGACCTTGCAAAAGATGCAGAGATAAGCATAGAAGTCAATCCTGCGTCGGCCATGCTGGATAAATTACAGGCTTATAAAAATGCCGGTTTTAACAGAATAAGCATCGGAGCGCAAAGCCTCAATGACAGTGAACTTAAGATGCTGGGCAGGGTTCACGACTGCGCCATGTTTTATGAGACCTTTGAAAATGCCAGAAAGGCAGGCTTTACCAATATAAATGTTGATGTCATGAGTGCTCTTCCAAACCAGAGCCTTGACTCCTATGTAACTACCCTTAAGAAGGTGATTGACCTTAAACCTGAGCATATTTCTGCCTACAGTCTTATAGTGGAGGAGGGAACGCCTTTTTATGAGATGGATTTAGAACTCCCCGATGAAGATGCAGACAGAGCCATGTATCACGAGACGAAAAGGATTCTGGAAAAGGCAGGATATCATCGCTATGAAATCTCAAACTATGCTCTTGAGGGCTATGAGTGCCGCCATAACAAAGTCTACTGGAGGCGAGGCGATTACCTGGGACTTGGCCTTGGGGCAGCATCCATGATAGATAACCTTCGCTGGAGCAATATAAGGGATATTGGTGAATATATAGATGCGCTCAGCAGCTCAAGCAGCCTTGAGATACACGATGGAAGTTTTGCAATAGATAATCAGTGTGTGGAAGATTCTTGTCTTGCAAAAATACGTACAGACACTGAGAAGTTATCCGGAAAATCCCAGATGGAGGAGTTTATGTTCCTGGGGCTGCGGCTGGTGGAAGGTGTCAGCACCAATGAGTTCAGGCAGCAGTTTGGATGTGACCTGGAGGAAGTGTACGCAGATGTCATCAGAAAGTATATTGAAATGGGGCTTCTTGAATATGCAAATAGGTCCGGGATGCCTGATTCAGCTATTGATGATAGCTGCAATTCACTGCAGACTGATGACGGAAATGAGCCAACACCTGTAAGATATGACACTTACCTTCGACTGACAGAAAGGGGACTTGATGTCAGCAATACAGTTATGGCAGATTTTTTACTTGACTGATTTAATATAGGAGCAGGATATGAGATCTAACAAAGTAAATGTAACAGAAGGGCCAATCTGGTCCAATATGCTTTCGTATTTTGGCGCTCTGTTACTTGGAGCTTTTTTTCAGCAGTTTTATAACACTATAGATGCAGTTATTGTGGGGCGGGCTGTCAGCAGTGATGCCCTTGGTGCTGTTGGTGGATCTGCAGCTATGGTGGTTAATCTCTTTGTGGGATTCTTTCTGGGACTTTCATCAGGAGCAACGGTGGTGATTTCCCAGTTTTTTGGTGCGCGTAAAAAAGATGCTGTAGAGAAGTCCGTTCATACAGCCATATTTCTGGCTATAGCAGGCGGTGTGGTGATCACAATTATCGGTTTCATCATTACTCCTTCGATACTGCGGGCAATGAATACTCCTGCTGAGCAGCTTGAGGCATCGATACTGTACCTTAGGATTTATTTCCTTGGGATGGTAGCAAACCTTGTCTACAATATGGGCGCCGGAATCCTTAGAGCTGTGGGCGATTCCAGAAGGCCTCTTATTGTCCTTGTCATCAGCTGTTTTGCGAATATTGCGTTGGATGTTTTCTTTGTAATAGGAATGGGGCTTGGAGAAAGAGGAGATACCTATGGCGTTGTGGGTGTGGCTGTTGCCACGATCCTCTGTCAGCTCATAAGTGCAGTCATAGTTGTCATAATGCTTATGCGCTCAGAAGCTTCTTATAAGCTCACTTTGACAAAAATAAGACCAGATGGAGGGATGCTCACAAAGATAGTTCAGATCGGTCTTCCAGCAGGTTTTCAGACAACCATGTATACAATCTCCAACGTGTTGATCCAGACATCCATTAACCAGTTTGGAAAAGATGCTACTGCAGCCTGGGCAGCCTACGGAAAAATTGATGTTTTATTCTGGATGACCATAAGCTCCCTGGGCACATCGGTAACTACCTTTGCAGGGCAGAACTTTGGAGCAGGTAATTACAAAAGAGTCAGAGACAGTGTCAAATGGGGTTTTATCATTGCCACTGCAATCTCTGTGCCCCTTAGTATATTTCTCTTCTTCAGAGGAGAGCTTCTTTTAAAAATATTTCTTACAAACAAAGCAGTAATCGACATTGGCATACAGATGATAAGATTCCTGGCTCCTTTCTATATAACCTACATTGCCGTGGAAATCTTATCCGGAGCCCTGCGAGGTATGGGAGATGCGCTTATCCCTATGCTCATTACCCTTAGCGGAATATGTATCCTGAGAGTGGGCTGGATCCTGTTTGCTCTGCCTCTTAACAGAACTATTGAAATGCTTGAAACAAGCTATCCCCTCACATGGATAACCACATCAGTTCTTTTCCTGGGGTATTACATCATTTACCTCAGGCGCAAGAACATTAAAAAAGCACATTTTAAGGTAAAATGATATAATCTGATTAACTGAAGTTATTTAGAGAGGGAAGAACATGAACTACAACTTTTTTGCACTTATATCCAGAATGAAATATATTGAGAGATGGGCGCTAATGAGAAACACACGTCCGGAGAATCTGTGTGAGCACTCTATGGAAGTGGCTATGATTTCCCATGCCCTTTGTACTATTGGAAATGTACGCTATGGAAAAAATCTGGACGCAAATAAGGCAGCTCTTATAGGTCTCTACCATGATGCATCTGAGATAATCACCGGAGATATGCCTACTCCTGTAAAGTATTTTAATGCTGACCTTAAGCACGCCTATAAGGAAGTGGAGGCAATTGCAGATGACAAGCTTCTTGAAAAGCTTCCGGAGGACCTGCGCCCGGCTTTTGAGGAAATCCTTAAGCCTGCAGATACAGAAGAGGAGCGCTACATGAGAAAGCTGGTAAAGGCTGCAGATAAGCTCTCTGCCCTTATTAAGTGCATTGGTGAGATGAATGCGGGCAATTCGGAATTTCGCACAGCAAAAGAGAGTACCGGTAAGTCCATAAGGAGTATGTACCAGGAACTGCCTGAGGTTCTGGACTTTGTAAATGAGTTTCTGTCCTCTTACGGCAGCACTTTGGATGAACTGACATAACCTTGGTGTTTTGAGGAAGAAATGCGCACTGTATGTGCAGTTTGTTAGAGTATGATTACTATGGATGCGACGCTAAATGATTGATTTTTTACTGCTTTAGCGTCATACTAAATATATCTGAAGGTGCGGCTCTGTGACTTTGGAGCAATGCTTTTCAACACTATATTACCGCCTGGTGGGGGAGGAGCCTGATGCTCTTCATAAAATGTGATGAATTAAAGCCCGGAATGAGGCTTGCAAAGCCCATATACAGTAAGAAGGGGGTTCTTTTGTATGACCGTGCTTCTGCTCTCAAGGATCAGCAGAGCATCGAGAATATAAAGGGCTTTGGCCTTATGGGGCTTTTTGTTTTGGAGCCCGCTGAGCCGGTGCCACCTATGACAGAGGAAGATCTGGAATTTGAGAGGTTCCAGACCGTCATGTACAACGAGATAATGGAGGAGCTCAATCATATAAGGAATAAGCACAAGGCTGATCGCTTTGCCTTTATTTGCTCCCAGATCATTAAAAACTACGGAAATCTTCGCAAGAAGATAACTTTTCAGCAGAGTCTTCGAAGTGAGGAGGACTACATATATAAGCACAGTCTTAACGTGGCTATTTTGGCTGCCCTTATAACCCATACCATGAATGTGCCTCTCTCGGATCAGAATGAAGCTGTCGAGGCTGCAATTATTCATGATATTGGAAAGCTGACAATGCCATCATCTCTTCAGTCTAAGATGATGACTTCAAAAGAGGACAGGGCCGAGATAGACAGGCATGAGATGGCAGGATATGAGATCATCGATGACACGTTTCCGTCCTCTCCAAATATCAGGAGATCCTGCAATCAGGCCAGAAAAGTTCTTTTGGACTACTGGGATGGAAAAGAGATAGAAAGTCATAAGATGATTACGGCTGCAAAGGTTTTGGTGGTAGCCGGATTCTTTGACAAAGAAACAGCGGTACGAGTTGATACTTCTCCTGTTTCCGAGGTGGCAGTCATTCGAAAGATGATGGAGCGTGAGGACGTCTTTGATCCCAAGGTTGTAAAAGGACTTATTGATTCCCTCAATATTCTCATGCCGGGAGTCAGCGTTGAACTGAATACCGGAGAGAAGGCTCTTGTTATCAAGACCAATGACAGAGAGATACTTCGCCCTACAATCCTTAGTTTCAGGGATAATTCAATTATTGATCTTTCCAACAGGAGAGCCTACAGCGATCTGGAAATCGTGGATATCATGAAGACCATGGATAACAGATATGTGATGGACACTGAGAAGATGAAGGCCCTTGGCATAAACCTTGAGGAACAGATATAATTGGTAAAAAAGTGGTGCCAGATAAAATTACAGAGGAGATAATGAAGCATGTCACAGATACAGGACATTTTAAAAGAGGCAAAAGAGAACGGAGCTTCTGATGTACATATCACGGTAGGTCTTCCACCCAAAATGCGTCTAAACGGCAAGCTTGTTGCCATGGAATCCTATGGAAAGATGCTTCCTCCTAATACAAAAGAGATTGTTGAGGAGATAATGAGTGAGAAGCAGCTTCAAAAGCTGGAAGAAAACGGACAGCATGATATGTCTTTTTCTGTACCCGGTGTAGGACGATACAGACTTAACGTATTCAAGCAGAGAGGTTCTTATGCCATGGCCTTCAGAGTTGTGGCAACTGAGATTCCAAGTGCACAGGAACTGGGTATCCCTGAGACCGTAGTAGATCTTTATCAGAAAAAGAGAGGCCTTGTTCTTGTTACAGGCCCCACAGGAAGCGGAAAATCCACCACCCTTGCCGCTATAATTGACAAGATAAACAACAACAGGGATTCCCATGTTATTACCCTTGAGGATCCTATTGAGTTTACATATCAGCACAGGATGTCCATCGTTAATCAGAGAGAGATTGGAACTGACTCCAATAACTATGCCAGTGCCTTAAGAGCGGCTCTTCGTGAGGATCCTGACGTAATCCTTGTCGGAGAAATGAGAGATCTTGAGACCATCAGTACTGCCATTACAGCGGCTGAGACAGGACATCTGGTTCTTTCAACTGTTCACACCATTGGTGCATCCAACACTGTGGACAGACTTATTGACGTATTCCCTTCTCATCAGCAACAGCAGATAAGGATTCAGCTGGCGGGAGTTTTGGAAGCAATCATCTGCCAGCAGCTTATTCCCTGTAGCGACGGCGTAGGAAGAATTGCAGCATTCGAGGTGCTTCATATCAACAGCGCCGTAAGAAACCTTATCCGTGAAGGCAAGTCCCATCAGCTCATTACCTACATGCAGACCTACAGGAAGCAGGGTATGATAACCATGGACGATGCCATCCTTGAGCTTTACAGAAGTCAGAAGATCACAAGGGAAGCTGCTCTTCAGTTTGCCCAGGATCCTGACACAATGCAGAACAAGATGCTCAGGTAAAAGAGCTATCGGGAGAAAAGAGATGATAAACCTGGCTATTGTTGAGGATGAGGATTCTTATGCTCAGCAACTGACTGAATTTGTAACCAGATTTCAAAAGGAAAGCGGCAATACTTTCAGGATAACCAGATTTAAGGATGGTGATGAGATCACCAACGGTTATCGGGGACAGTTTGACGTTATTCTGATGGATATTGAAATGAAACTGATGGACGGAATGACTGCTGCTGAGGAGATTAGAAAGCTTGATCAGGAAGTGGTCATCATGTTCATTACCAACATGACAAATTATGCTATTCGCGGCTATCAGGTGGACGCCCTTGACTATGTGCTGAAGCCTGTGAGTTATTTTGCTTTTTCCCAGAAACTGGACAGGGCAATTTCAAGGATAAAGAAGTCCAGTTCCAACATTATTTCCATTGATATGGGAACCGGTGTAAAAAAGCTTGATATCGACAATATCTTTTATGTCGAGAGTGAGGGACATAATTTAAATTTCTATACCAGTGCAGGAGAGTTTACCATAAGAGCAAGGCTTTCTGATTTTGAGCAGCAGCTTTCGCCCTATAACTTCTTTAGAAGTAACAAGGGGTATCTGGTTAACCTTAAGTACGTGGACGGGGTTGAAAACGGTGCATGCATGATTGCCGGTAAGCAGCTGCAGATAAGCAGAGCAAGAAAAAATGACTTTATGAGTGCCCTGACAGATTATATGGCGGGACTTTGATATGAACGGAGTTTACGAGGATATTCCAAGACTATATACGGCATTGGCTGAATGGATGGCCTGCATGACCTACTGTCTTGTTTTAAAGCGAAAGGGCAGCAGGCCTTATTTTGCAGCAGTTGCTGTTGTGTCTCTTTTTATTCAGAGTATTTTCCTTGTGGCTACAAAGAACCTGCCTATTTATTTTTGGATCCCCAGTATGCTTGGTGCAGTTCTTTTGATGTATCTGTTCATGTATCTGACCTGCGAAGATACTAAGCATGTCATAGGTTATTACTGTACAAGGGCCTTTCTATTGGCTGAACTTGCGGCGTCACTGGAATGGCAGCTGGAAAGCTTTGTGGGAGGAACGCGTGCGCCTGTGTACTTCAGGCTCCTGATCCTATCCATGGTTTATTTTATTGTGTTTGCCTGGGCCTATCACATGGAAAAGAGTATCACAAGAGGTATCTTTCAGTTGGAGATAAACACAAGAGAGCTCATAGCGGCGATTCTTATAGCTACAGCAATTTTTGCTTTTAGTAATCTGAGCTTTATTCTTCACAATACGCCTTTTACCACGCAGATTACTGCAGATGTCTTTTACGTAAGAACTCTTGTGGACATTGCTGGGATCATGATCCTGTATGTGTACCAAAGCCGTATCTGTGAGCTTTTGGCAGAAAAGGAGCTGAATAACATTCATTCCATGCTCAAGGCTCAGTATGACAAGTACAGGAACTATCAGACCACCTTTGATGTGATAAACATGAAGTATCATGACCTAAAGCATCAGATTGCAGGGCTGCGGGCACAGATGTCTGAGGGTGAGAGGCAGAAGTGGATAGATTCCCTTGAGCAGGAACTTGAGTCCTACTCACCGGAACTTGAGACAGGTAATAGCGTTCTTGATACGCTCATTGCAGGAAAAATGATGACCTGTCAGAACCAGAACATTAAGGTAACCTGCGTGGCGGATGGAAATGTTCTGGACTTTATGCATGTTGCGGATATCTGTACCATTTTTGGAAATGCTCTTGATAACGCCATTGAGAATGTTTCTCTCATCGAGGATCCGGAAAAGAGACTTATCCATATAAGTGTTTCACCTAAGAAAAATTTTGTTCTTATTCAGATAAACAATTACTGTGAAAATCAGATTAAAATAAAGAATGGATATCCTGTTACTACAAAGGCTGACAAATCCAATCATGGTTTTGGGCTAAAGAGTATAAGGTATACTGTCGAAAAATATCATGGAACTGTGACTTTTTCTATTAATAAAAACTGGTTTGAGCTAAAGATACTGATCCCACAGGGAGGAGTTGCATGAATATTGTTTCAATTGCGACATCAGATTATATAGGCTTTGTTCTTCTGGTGGCAATGCTGATAAGCAGCCGTATAAGAAGGTCGGACGAGACTCATGTTGAGTTCAGGATATTTACGGTTATTACACAGGTGTCAATGGCAGCATGCTTTGTTGACTTCTTTGCTTTTTATGCTGATGGAAAGAGTGGTACTTTCTGGAAAATAATTAATCTTTTGTCTAACACATTTTGCTTTATTGCAAATCCCTTTTTTGCTTCATGCTGGTGCCTGTATGAGGAGCTAAAGCTCTATCGCTCGAAGAAAAGGGTACGGAAAATCTATACCTATGCTTTTATTCCTGCCGTAATAATGGTGGTGCTGGCACTTATAAATCTCTTTGTGCCTATAGTATTTAGCATTGATGAAAACAACATTTATCACAGGCTTCCTCTTAGTTACTTCTATTATGTTGTGGATATGGGATATATCTTTTTTAGCATATACATCCTCAGAAAATACGAGGAGAGATATGGGAAGGTTCGTTTCTTTCCGCTTTACCTCATGATAGGACCGGTAGTTCTTGGCGTTGCTCTTCAGACTTTGTTTTACGGAATATCTTTAATGTGGGTTTCAGTGGCTGTGGGGCTTACGGCGATCTATATGTCACTTCAGAATGAGTTTTCATATCTGGACAAGCTCACAGGCCTGTATAACAGGGCGTATCTTGACTATTATCTTGAGACCATATCAAAGGACTCTGATGCCAGGCTTGGTGGTGTCATGATCGATGTGGACTATTTTAAAACGATAAATGACACTTTGGGACACCATACAGGAGACGAAGCTCTGGTGGACGTTGCAAGAATAGTTACTTTTGCAAAGCCGGATAAGGCGGTGGCAACCAGGTTTGCAGGAGACGAGTTCATTCTTCTGGTTAAGGGTGCCAGTGACAAGCAGATGCAAAGCATAGTGAAGAATATCCATGATGAAGTTGAAGTTTTTAATGATACAGAGTCGAGGGAATACAAGCTTTCCCTGTCTGTGGGCTATGCAACCTATGATCCTAAAATTGATACAATGGACGAATTCCTTAAGAAGATGGATGACAATATGTATCAGGAGAAAGACACAAAGCATCGAAGATAAGATGTTTTAATACAAAAATAGAACAGTTGATGACAAAAATCGTACCGTTTAGGACAAAAACGGCACGATTTTTTTTGCGTGATAATATAAGGTCATGAGGTGCGGCGATGCGTGTGGCTACAGGCTAAGGACCGTACTGACAGCGAAGTTTAGATTATTTACATAGGGGGTATAACCGTGAAATACCAGGATATCATTTCTAAGATGACAATCGAAGAAAAAGCAGCTTTCCTCAGTGGAAAGGGCGAGTGGGAAACAAGAAATTTTGAGAGACTTGGAATTCCTTCAATATTCTGCTCTGACGGACCTCACGGCATCAGAAAGCAGGCAGGAGCAGGAGACCATCTTGGACTTAATGCTTCACTTCCCGCAACCTGTTTTCCTACAGCTGCAACAATCGCCAACAGCTGGGATGAGGAGCTGGGTGAGACACTTGGAAAGACTCTTGGAGAAGAGGCAATGGCAGAGGGCGTCAATGTTCTTTTGGGCCCAGGCCTTAATATCAAGAGAAGCCCGCTTTGCGGAAGAAACTTTGAGTACTTCTCCGAGGACCCCTACCTTGCAGGTAAGATGGCAGCTTCCTATGTAAGAGGAATACAGTCTCAGGGCGTATATGCCTGTCCAAAGCATTTTGCAGTAAACTCGCAGGAACTTCGAAGGATGGCAATGGATGCGGTCCTTGATGAAAGAACCTTAAGAGAGATTTACCTCACAGGATTTGAGATAGCTGTAAAAGAGGGCAAGGCTAAGACCATCATGTCCGCCTACAATGAGGTGAATGGTGTATATGCCAATGAGAATAAGCATCTTTTAACAGATATCTTAAGAAAAGAGTGGGGCTTTGACGGCATTGTAATAACAGACTGGGGTGCAAGTAACGATCATGCTCTTGGTGTGGCAGCAGGTTCAAACCTTGAGATGCCAAACCCCGGACTTGATTCTGCAAGGGAACTGATAGAAGCAGTAAACAGCGGAAAGATATCCATATCCGATGTGGATGCGAGAGTTGATGAGCTTCTTGATGCAGTAATGACGCTCTACGTAAATGCCCAGAATAAGGCAGATGATTTTGATAAAAATGCTCATCACATGATTGCAAGAAGAGCTGCAAGTGAGAGTACAGTTCTTTTAAAGAATGAGGGAAATATTCTTCCTCTTAAAGCCGGTGCAAAGGTAGCAATCATAGGTGATTTTGCTTTTGTTCCAAGATATCAGGGAGCAGGTTCATCACTGGTTAATCCAACAAAGATTGAGACAGTATCTGAGCTTGTTAAAGGATATGATCTTCAGGTTGTAGGCATGAGTCGCGGCTATTCAAGAAACGGAGCAGAGGATGCAGCCATGAAGAAAGAGGCTTTGGACTTAGCTTCAAGGGCCGATGTAGTCCTTTTCTTCTTCGGACTTAATGAGGATTCTGAGTCCGAGGGAATGGACAGGCTTCACATGAGGATTCCACAGAACCAGATCAACCTTCTTCAGGAACTGGGCCAGGCCAATTCAAATTTGGTGGGCATCATCAGTGCAGGTTCAGCTATTGAGATGCCATGGCACCATTATTTCAAAGCTCTTTTGCACTGTTACTTAAATGGACAGGCAGGAGCTGGAGCGGTTCTGGACATTTTAACAGGAAGCATCAATCCTTCCGGAAAACTTTCAGAGACCATTCCAAGACGACTGGAGGACACTCCTTCTTATCGCTACTACCCGAGCAGGGAGAGAACTTCTGAGTACAGAGAGAGCCTGTACGTGGGTTACAGATACTATGATACAGCCAAGGTTCCTGTGCTTTATCCCTTTGGGTTTGGACTTTCCTACACTACCTTTGAGTACTCAGACATAAAGGCAGATGACAAGGGAGTTTCATTCACCATAAAGAACACAGGAAGCATGGATGGAGCTGAGGTTGCTCAGATGTATGTGTCACTTCCCGGGGCTAAGGTGTTCAGGCCTGAAAAAGAGCTTAAGGGTTTTGCGAAAGTGTTCTTAAAAGCCGGTGAGAGCAAGGAAGTCAGGATCTCTTTTGATGATAAGACCTTCAGATACTTTAATGTTAAGACAAATGGCTGGGAAGTTGAAGATGGCAGCTATGTAGTAATGATAGGTTCCAGTAGCGCCAACATCAGACTTAAGACAGAGGTTATGAAGGGCGAGACAACAGATCTTTATCCCTATGAGAAAGAAAAGCTTCCATCCTACTACAGCGGAAAGATTGAAAGTATTGGGGATGAGGAATTTAAGACACTCCTTGGAAGACCTATTCCTGATGGAAAGTGGAGCGGAGAACTGACAAACAACGATGCATTCTGCCAGATGTACTACGCAAAGAGTGGACTGGCAAGGCTTGTGTACAAAGTTCTTACCGATAAAAAGAAGAAGTCGGAAGCAGGCGGCGTGCCTGATCTGAATGTACTTTTTATCTACAACATGCCCTTCAGGGCTATGGCAAAGATGACGGGTGGAGCCGTAAGCAGAGAAATGGTTGACGGAATTGTTAAGATCGTGAACGGACATTTCTTTGGAGGACTTGGAACCGTCATCGGTGGATACTTCAGAAACAGCAAGAAGAATAAAGCTTACGAGGCTAAGATACATAGCACAAAGTGAATTGCCAAAACTATAGTATATTGAATTTCCTCAGAAATTCGATTTTCGTATTGGACCAGGTCTTTGTGAGGCAAGGGGCGTGTCCGCCTATAGCAATAAGTAGCATTTAGGAGCAATAAAGGGGAAGAAATAAAATGAGTTTTTGGAACGATTTTGCAGAAAAACATCCGAAGGCAGCACAGTGGATCAGAGAGGGAGGATTATTTGTCATCGTATCTAACCTTATCACAGTACTTAAGTATCTGATGCTGCAGTTCTTGCCGGCAGCATTTGCAGGACTTGGAGACAGGTCTTTTGGCTGGCCTGGAATTCCCATGACACTCTTTGGGGAGACTTTTGAATGGAACATACTTGGTTATGATCAGGCCCATGGCGGACTGGCTTACTTTGCAGCATACATGGTTGCCATGATTATCGGTGAGTGCATCAATTTCCCAATCCAGAAGATCTTTGTATTCAGGAGTCACGGAAACACAGGAAAGCAGATTGCATGGTATGCATTTGCCTTCTGCATCATCACCTGCATCGTAAACTCCATCAACTGCATCTGGGTTGCAGTGGCAGGAAGATTTGTGCCTGATTTCATCTACAACATAGGAACAACAGTACTTAACGGCGGTGTTTCAATGGTGGTATTCTTCTTTGTCAATAAGATAATTTTCCCACAGACACCAAAGTCCGATAAATAAGATCTTTAAGGGCTGACCACCCTTTTTGATAAGCAATGAAAGTTAAAAAACTTTTATAAAGGGAAGGAGAAAAAGAAATGTTATCTATCAACATCGCGGACGTCATTGCCGTACTTCAAACAATGATCCCACAGCTGGTAATAATAGGTGTGGTACTTGTCGCAGCAATCATTTGCACAATCGCAGCGATCAAAATCAAAAAGCCTTTAAAGGGCTTTGTAAGAAAGCAGGCCTGGCTTGTATTTCTTTTGACACTGGTAATTGTTGTGACCAACATTCTTCTTGGACCTGTTTACTCAATGGTAAACATGGCCATGGGCGGAGGAAAGATTTCTGAGGAATCTTCCAACGAAGCAAAGGAGCTTTGTACAACAATCGCTGAGGAGGGTATAGTTCTTTTAAAGAATGATGGGGCTGCTCTTCCTCTTGCATCAGGCACAAAGGTTAACGTATTTGGATGGTCTTCAACCAATCCTATCTATGGTGGAACCGGTTCAGGTGCTCTTTCTGCAGCATATCCTACAGTTGATTTCCTTCAGGGACTAACAGATGCAGGAATCGAGTACAACCAGGAGCTTGTAGACTTCTACAAGGGCTGGAGAGATTCAAGACCTTCTGTTGGAATGATGGGTCAGGACTGGACAATTCCGGAGCCTACAATTGATGAGTATGGTGATCTTTTTGCATCTGCAAAGGATTATTCTGATACAGCTATTTTCTTCATAGCTCGTTCAGGCGGTGAGGGAGCTGATCTTCCTATGCAGTATGATGGTGTAGAAACCTACAACTATGATCCTAACAGCTGGTTTGGAGGAACAGGTACACGTTACTCTGAGCAGGCAGATGATCTTGATGCAAGCAAGTCATATCTTGAGCTTTCAAACAGAGAAAAAGCTCTTCTTGATAAGGTTACATCAGACTACAGCAAGGTTATTGTTATCGTAAACTCAGCTAATGCCATGGAGCTTGGCTTTGTAAATGATTACTCTCAGATCAAGTCAGTTCTTTATTGCCCAGGTACAGGCCAGACAGGATTTGACGGACTTGGTGAGATCCTTGCAGGAACAGTTAATCCTTCAGGTAAGACAGCAGATACATTTGTTGCTGATCTTCTTTCAACACCTACAGCCAACAACTTTGGCGACTTTGATTACACAAACATGACAGAGTTTGGATTTGAGAACATGTTCGCTGAGGGCGGCATGGCTTATCCTACCTTTGTAAACTATGTTGAAGGTATCTATGTTGGATACAGATTCTATGAGACAGCATTTGCTGAGGCACAGGCTGGTAACATGGACTTCGACTATGACAGCACAGTAGTTTATCCTTTCGGATATGGTCTTTCATACACAACCTTTACTCAGGAGATGGGACCTGTAACTAACGATGGAAAGAATGTTTCTTTTGACGTTACAGTAACAAATACAGGTAGCGTTGCTGGTAAGGACGTAGTTGAAGTTTACTACAATCCTCCTTATACAAACGGCGGTATCGAGAAGTCAGCAGCAAACCTTGTTGCTTTTGAAAAGACTTCAACTCTTGAGCCCGGTGCTTCA
>ODAI011771977.1_pt1 | contig 13675 bp, 10 predicted proteins | sample 1539321 | NCBI WGS metagenome assembly ODAI01 (sample SAMN02144231, study PRJEB22623) | gut metagenome | biome: sheep rumen | host: Ovis aries | place: New Zealand
TATTGTTGGAATTTGCGGGGGTATAGGAATGAACGAGAGTTGAAACGTCGTTCTTGGCTATTCCCGTATAAACGTTGACCGCGTTTTCGGCGTGCGCCGTGCCGTCGTTCTGGTTCCACACTCTGCCGTCTATACTTATGCTAATAGTATCGAATATTTGGTCTTCACCGTTCGCTTTTGCGTCAATTTCATAAATAATATACGATTTGTCCGCGATAAGGAAGGGCGAAGCCCACTCTCCCGACGGGATTGCGCCGTGCGACGCGTCCGCATTGACCGAAACGCCCGTACTTTCAACTACACCGTCAACGTTTTCCAAAGAAGTAAGAGTAGTAAAATCCGTTTTTACGGTTATCGTTTCGCCTTCTGCCTTTGCGTTCATAACGTAAATCCCGCAAAAACAACTCAACAAGAACGCTATGCCTAAAACAAGTCCGTATTTTCTTAATGTTTTCATAGAATTTTTCCTCCTTATTAACCCTTTTTTGTTTAAATATAACACGGTAAATAACTTTTTGGAATATAATAAATTTTACAAAACATGTATTATTTTTACCGATTTGTCGCTTTTTTTAGTGAATAAATGGCAATTTTTAAAAAACACTTGTAATAATTTTACTACCGTTATACAATAAAATTATGAACGGTAATCAGTTGAACGATATTCTAAAAAACCATTTTTCAAAATATTTGGAAGACGATTTAAATCTCGGGTTTGCGCCGTGCTTTATAGGGCACGAAAAATGCAGTCCTAAAAAACCCGCCACGTTTAATTTAAGTGAAAAGGAACACTCTTTTCATTTAATCCTTTCCGGCACGGGTTATGTTGTAAACGGCAATAAAACCCGTCGTTTAGGTGCGGACGACGTGTTTTATATCCCGCCTAAAAACGCTGGCAGCCCTAAAAAAATTTATTATTATCCCGATAAAAAAGACCCTTGGGAATATATTTGGGTAAATTTCGTAGGAAAAGACGTGCCTAAACTTTTAAAATGTGCTAATCTGACCGAAGAAAATAACTATTATTCCATGCAAACGCCCATATTTTTGCGGCAACAATGGACGGAAATGATAAATATCGCGCGCACTTCCACAAAAAGAAACGTGTCCTTTTTTCTGCCGTTCGTTATCAAGTTTTTTGCCGAAATCGCAGAAGAAAGAAAACTCATCAATCGCACGTTGACTAATAAAGAAAAAACCGTCAAACAAATAATATCTTTTATTGAAAAATCGTATTTAAAACAAGATTTTTCAATAAGCAAAATCGCGGAAAATTTTTTCTATTCCATATCTTACATTTCTCGCATATTCAAAGAAATAACGCATATGTCGCCCACGGAATACGTATTAAAATTACGTATGTTGCACGCAAAAGACCTTCTGCGTGTAGGAGAATACAGCGTAAGCGAAATAGCCTACGTCGTAGGATACAGTTCCCCGTTTTATTTTTCAAAGGAATTTAAAAAATATTACGGCGTTTCACCGTCTAAATTCGTCTGATAACGTTTATACGTTTAAAAAAATGTTCCGCCCCCGATTATAAAAATCGGGGGCGGAACGCTATTATACAGTTTTATATGTTTTGGCTTTATTTTCTAATACACGCTGACTGCGGATTGATACATAGGTACAAAACTACCGGAACTATGGAAGTAGGTGCCGTTCTTTTGTATAGGCACGCCGTTCCGCTTACAATTAGTGAAAACGACGTTTGTTATATTCCCGCCCACGTAAGAATTACGTTTTCCGACGAGAATTTTCTTATTGCTCGGCATATTGACGTTATTGAAATATACTCCCGAAATATATGATGACGAACCTGCTTCAAGAGATATATTGACGGGATTTGCCGCGCTGTAATGAATTTCTATATTTTCAAAATATATATTGCTTACCGAAGAAGAGTTTACAAGGTGCACGGCAAGGCTACCCAAAATAAAGGTATCCCAAGAAGCGCTGTCAAAACCTACCGAACAGTTGACGAAATGCACGTCGTTTATATTTCTGACGTTTTCGGCAATCACCCCGAACCCACGCGCTTTATCGGGCCATGCGGCGCAATTACGGAAATAAATGTTCCCGATGGTTATCTGACAACTACCGACCATCGATTTCACTTCGAACAAATCGTCGCCTGACCGAGCAAAACAATTTCTTATCTCCGCATTGCGGCTGTCCATCACACAAATGCCGTCGCTGTTGGCACGATACCCGAAAATCGCTACGTCGTCCGTTTCTATCCCTACGCATTGCGAAAACAATATCGTCCACAACGGACTGTTATTCACGGTTATTCCCGATACTTTTACGTTGGTACAGGAATCAAAATGAATTGCCTGGCGCGCATGCCATTGTAAATTACTCATTTCTATTACTCCCCTGCCGCTTATCCTGACGTTCGATTTGCCGTCCGCCTGAAAAAGCGCCGCCCAACGGGTGTACCCGTCCGCGTCGGACATTACCGTCGGCGCTTCTACAGAAGTATCGTAGGGGTTCGGCATAGACGCGAATATATACGCTCCCCTTTCAAGATAAACCATCGTGTCGTTAAGGAAGTTCACGTTATATTTTAAACGGTGAATACCCGCTTTAAACACCATTACTTGTTTGGTCTGCGTAAACGATAACCTATTTAAGTGCGTCCCCGGAAAAACGTTCATAACCGAATACCCGTAAGGCACTTGAAACCCGTACCCTTCGTTCCCGAAACTCTCGTTATTTCGGAAAATCAAGGTTATCGAATGTTCTTTATCTTCGTTGGGAACAAACGTATAATTGCCGTAATTGTTTATAGTCGCATAAAAAGTATTCCCGTTCCGAGTAGTTGAAACTCCGCTACTTTCGGGCAAAACGACCACTCCCCCAACGTACGCAAAGTTCATATATACCGAAACGTTTAGAGGAAAAGCCCCCGCCCCGACGTCTGCCATAGCAAAAGAGTGCAAACCGTCGTTAATGCTCGTTCTTACAGAATAAGAAGAAAGCGCCACACCGTTTACGCTGACCACAAACCATGGCGCAACCACCATACCGTCGTCTTTCGGTCCGTTGTCAACACAACCTGAAATAAAACCCGAAACCCCGCCGGGCACGTCTGGCGCATTTCTTATGCCCGAAAAACTAATCGGCGTTATAGAAGTATCCATCTGATACCTTGTGTTAATTATATCTTCTGACGCGTATAAACTATCGGCTTTTTGGGTGCTAACGGCGGCGGGGTTTTCAGGTTCTGCGCCTTGCGTGTTTTTAGCTCCGCAACCTGTAAAGGCAAGCAGCACTCCCATTAAAAAGACTGCTATAACATTAAACTTTTTCATACTATCCACCCCCTTTTTTCAAAGTATAGCACGAGCAACAATTTTATGTAAATGCAGTTTTTTTACAAAACAATATATAATTTTTACATAACAAAAATTTTTACATACCCACCCCCCCACTCCGCACCGCAACAATGTATAAAAAACCGATAGGGTTTTCCTATCGGTTTTTTACGTTTTTATGGATGTTATTCGTTTTTTATTTAGCCTGTTTTTCCAAAAGCGCTTTTATATCTTTAAGCAAGTCTTCAGTAGTGGGGTTAGCAAGCCGCTCCGCCTTGGCTTTTTCTTCGGCTTCTTTTGCTTTATTTGCCGCCGCCTCTTCTTCTTTTACTTTTTTAGCCGCAAAGTACGCGCTTACCGCCGCTTTGTCTTTATAGTTCACGCCGTTTTCGTTAAGTTCTTTTTTATCGGCTTTTGAAAGTTTGCGTTTTACTACGTCGGTCTTTATCTTTTTATTCGCTTCCGCTATGCGGTTTATGGTTCTTATTATCATAAACAGCACGAGCGCTATAAGAATAAAGTTTATTATAGCCGTTATAAACGCGCCCCAATCGATATAAATAGAATTTTTAAGGTCAATTACCGTTTCGCCGCTAACCGCGTCCACAGTCATTGTCTTTTTTAGATACGTATAAATACTTTCAAGCCCGCTGCCGCCCGTGATGATAAGCAAAAACCAGTTGATTATCGGCATTAAAATATGGTTTGTAAGCGCGGAAACTATTGCCGAAAACGCGCCGCCGATAATTACGCCGACAGCCATATCCATCACGTTGCCGCGGGATATAAACGCCTTAAATTCACCGAAAAACTTTTTCATACAACTCTCCTTCAGTTTATTTTACGGCTAAACGCCGAATACGACTTTAGTTAATACCGACATAAAAGCAAGCAGTATAAGATAAACGGAAAACCACCCGTACTTTGCTTTTTTAATCGCTTTAAGCATAACGTCTATCGCGATATAACCCGAAACCGCCGCGGTCATCACCCCGAACAGCACAGGCAGAAGTTCTACGTCCACGCCCTGCCGTGCGACTTTTACGCCGGACACCAAAGCCGCACCGAGAATAATGGGAATACTCATTAAAAACGCGAATTCCGCGTTTTTACACTTTTCAAGCCCGCTGACCGCGCCGCCCGTGATAACCGTGCCGCTGCGGGAAAGCCCGGGGACTATCGCAAAGCCTTGGAATACACCCATTATTATAGACGATTTTACCAACAAAGGCAAGGCGTTTTTATTTTTTTGGGAGATTTTGCCCGCAAAAAAGAGTTCCGTAGCCGTAAGCAGAAAGGACACGGACAGTAAAACCGCGGATAACAGCGTTCCGCCCGTATATAAACTCTCTATTTTATCCTGAAGCAAAAACCCAGCCGCCACGGCGGGCAAAGTTGCTATAACAAGGTATAAAAGCGTTTTATAAGGCTTAACGAAAAGCCCTTTTATACTCTTAAAAAACACTATGCACACGGGAATAAGCGTTCCCAAATGAAGCATTATATCGAAAAACAGCCCGCCGCCCGTGTCGATTTTAAGCCACCGTTCGATAAGTAAAAGATGCCCGCTTGAGGACACGGGCAGAAATTCGGTAAGCCCTTGCACCGCACCCAAAATAATCGCCTGCCAAATCCGCATATAAAAAACCCCGCAAAATATAATCGGTTATATTTTACGGGGCAAAAAGTCAAAATATTATCGCTTATCCGTTATCCGCGACTATCATATTAAGAAATTCTTTAACGGCGAAAGTCATATTTTCGTTTTTCGGGAGCGCAAGCCCGATAGCGCGAGTCGGCAGGGCGGGATTTGTCTTTATTTCTTTAAGCGCGCCGCTTTCTAACTCGTGGCGCACGAACTCTCTCGGGATACACGCAATCCCTATACCCGTTTTGGCGAGTTCGGTCATAAGTTCCAAACTTGCGAGTTCTATTTCGGGGTGCAAGTGTATGCCCTGCGAGTGCGCGAACGAAACTATCGCCTGTCTTGTGGCGGTTGAAAGTTCAAGCATAAGTAGCGGATAGTCCTGCAATTTTCTTAAATCCACCCTTTCGCACATAAGTTCAGAAAACCTGTCGCTTGCGACGAAAGTATCGTGCAAACGCATAACGGTATTCATTAAACTTATATCGCTGTCGTCTATCGGCAGATTAACGAACCCTATGTCGCCCTTTTTGTTTTTCAAAAGTTCTATCGTTTCGCTCGAAGTGCCGTTCTGCAATATAAGATTTACGTCAGGATATTTTTCGTGATACTTCTTTATGTACGGCAATAAAAAATGCGTGGCAACCGTGTCGGAAGCGCATATTCTTACCACCCCCGTAGCGGTGTCTTTAAGTTCGGCGTACTTGGATTCCGCATTGTCCAGAAGTTTAAGCGCCTGTTCCACAAGCGGGAATATCTGCTTGCCGCCCGTTTCCGAAAGTTCCATACCCTTATGCGTACGGTTAAACAGATTGCCGCCCAGACTTCTTTCAAGTTGCTTAATCGCCTGCGAAACGGCGGGCTGCGAAATATACAGTTCTTCCGCCGCTTTAGTTAAACTGCCGCATTTTGCGACGGTGTAAAACACTCTGTAAAGTTCAAGATTGACCATAGTCCGCTCCCCTTATCCTTATGCGCACCCTTTTTATTTGCCCACGCAAAACCGCGAAAAAATATCGTCTATTATATCTTCGGAAGCCGTCTTGCCAGAAATTTCACCCAAATACTGCCAGCCCGCAAGCACGTCGACGGAAAGTATATCGAGCGGCGTATTAAACACCGCGTCAAGCGCTGCCGAAAGTTTATCCGCGGCGTTTTTAAGCGCGGCATAATGCCGTTCTTCACACAAAAAATCGCCGTTTAAATCCACTTTGCCGATTGTTCTGTCGTAAATTTCCTTACGCAAGGCGTCAAGATTCCGCCCCGTTTTGGCGGAAATATATAAATCCGCGCGGTCGTCCTTATAATCGCCGCAATCGGTTTTATTTATTACGGTAATATGCGGCAAGTCCTTTATAAGCGCGTAAACCTTTTCGTCCGTCTCGTCCGCGCCCAAAGCCGACAGCACGAAAACGACTAAATCGCTCGCTTTAACCGTCTTTTCGGAAAGGCGAACGCCCATATTCTCTATATCGCTTTCAGCGTCGCGTATGCCCGCCGTGTCAAAAAGGTTAAACCTTACGCCGTCTACGTCGATACTGCCTTCTACCACGTCCCGCGTTGTGCCAGCGGTTTCGGAAACTATAGCCTTATCGTAAGATAAAAGCGCGTTAAGCAGCGAACTTTTGCCGACGTTGGGCTTTCCGCAGATTGCAACTTTAACCCCGCTCATAACCCGCGCACCCGACTTAAACGACGAAAGTAGCGCCTGTATTTCCGAAATAACTTCTTTTAAAGTTTCCGCCGTCTGCTCTCTCGAAGTTTCTTCTAAACCTTCTTCGGGAAAGTCCATATCCGCGTCAATCTGCGAAAGTGCGGCTGTCAACTTTTCCTGCATAGCGCATACCTTTGCGGTAAGCCGCTCTCTGTAAAGCGAATACCCCGCTTTAACGCCGCCGATAGAACTACTGTTTATCATATCGATAAGCCCTTCGGCGGACGCAAGGGATAACTTTCCGTTTAGAAAGGCACGCTTTGTAAATTCACCGTTTTGGGCAAGGCGCACGCCGAGCGACAGGATTTTACGCAAAATACCCTGCGCAATCGCTACCCCGCCGTGCGAGTGGAACTCCACCGTATCTTCGCCCGTAAAACTTTTAGGCGCTTTAAAATACACGCACATACCGAAATCGGAAAAACCGTCGGCAACTATTTCACCCGCGTACATTTTGTTAGGCTCGAAAGCGCGAGCGGGCGTTTTAGAGACCGGCTTAAACATCTTTTCGGCAATTTTAAGCGGGTCATCTCCGCTTATTCTTATTACCGCGACGCCCGCGGCGGAAAGCGCCGTAGATATCGCCGCTATATTATCGTTTTTCATTGAAAGAAGTCGTCGCTTTTACCGTCTTTATCCTTTTTGTCGTCCGAAAATTCGCCGAACGGCTCTTCGGGATTATCGGAAAACTCCCCGAACGGTTCTTTATCATCAGGTTGCGCACCGTACGGAGTGCCGCGCTCTTCCGTGCCGCCGCCCTGATTATAATATCTGTTGCCATAAGGCGTAAAGCCCGCGTTATAATAGCGACTGCGGATATATTCGTTAAAGTCTACAGGCTTATTGTTGCGGATAACGAACGCGAATATCCCGAACAACCCGAAAAACGAAAGTACCGCCGCCAGAATATAATGTTGCGGCCAGAACTTTTTAAACAGCGCGATATACACTGAAACGGTTATAAATATTTCGACAAGGCGCAGTATATAGCCGAACGCGCTTAAAATTTTGATTATCGTATTTATTGCGTTCGTATCGAAATTATTGACGAAATCCGAACCTGCGTAAATAACAAGCCCTTCGCTTGCGTTTAAGGTTAGCGTACCGCCTTCAAGATAATACGCGATATACGGGAAATAACTTAAAAAATTACCGATAAACGGTACTATAACCGCAACCGAAAACAAAACGCACGCCCACACGGCGACTTTTTCCGCAGTAGTGCTGAAAAACCGCGCTTTACCTATGATTTTACACGCTGTAAACATCCATAAGCACGGTATCCACGCAAAATACGCTTTTTCTACGCCCTGACTTTTCGCTAACTTATAAATACCGATAGAACGCAGAACGTAAAACGCAATATACACTGCTAAAATAATAAGCGCTACGGATAAAACCGCGCTTCTCGAAACCGAATATATCGATTCGCCCGTGGTAGTTTTAATTAAAATATTCAACTTATCCCCCCCTTAATAAGCGCGCGCAAAAATCACTTTGTGTTTAGCGGGTTTGCCGCAGATAGCGCACTTTTCGGGCACGCCTTCTTCATCGCACATAACGCGCGCGGTTGCTTGCGCCGTTTCTTTAACCTTGTCTTCGCACTCGCGACAGCCGCACCAGCCAGCTTTTACGAAATTTTTGCCTTCTACGCCCTGTATTATACCGTCTAAACTATCCGCTTCGACGATTTTAGCGTCCCGCCGTTTTCTCGAACTCTCAAGCATATCCTTTTGAATAGTCGTTAAAAGTTCCGACACCGCGCCGTCTATGCCGCAAAGCGGAACAGTGGATTTTTCCAGCGTATCACGGCGCATAATTACCGCCACGCCGTTTTCTATATCGCGCGGACCTATTTCTATTCTTATCGGCACGCCTTTCATTTCCCACTCGTTGAACTTCCAGCCGGGGCTCATATCGCGAACGTCCGTTTCCGCGCGTACGCCCGCCTTTTTAAGCAGGGCTTCCACTTCCGCGCACTTTTCCATAACGCCGCCCTTATGCGCGGCAACGGGAATAATAATAGCCTGTATGGGGGCGACCTTGGGCGGCAGTACCAGCCCGCGCTTATCGCCGTGCGCCATTATTACCGCGCCTATCATACGCGTGGAAGTTCCCCAACTCGTAGTGTAGCCGTATTTAAGCGTTCCGTCCTTATCCAGATATCTTATATCGAACGCCTTTGAAAAGTTTTGCCCCAAATAGTGCGAAGTGCCCGCCTGCAAACTTTTTCCGTCAAGCATCATGGCTTCCATACCGAAGGTCGCGACAGCGCCCGCAAACTTTTCCTTTTCGGTCTTTCTGCCGCAGAGCACGGGGATTGCCAGCACGTTTTCCGCGAACTCTTTGTACAGCGCGAGTTTATTCATCGTCTCTTCCATCGCCTCTTCTTCCGAAGCGTGTACGGTATGCCCTTCCTGCCACAAAAACTCGCTCGTGCGTAAAAACGGGCGGGTGGTCTTTTCCCAGCGCATAACGTTGCACCACTGGTTCATTAAAACGGGCAAATCGCGGTAGGACTGCACCCACTTTGAATACATAGTTCCGATTATCGTTTCGCTGGTCGGGCGAATCGCAAGCGGTTCTTCGAGTTTTGCCCCGCCCGCGTGGGTTACCACCGCCACTTCGGGCGCAAAACCTTCCACGTGTTCGGCTTCCTTGGTAAAATAACTCATAGGAATAAGCAGCGGGAAGTACGCGTTTTTAACCCCCGTCGCCTTAAACCTTTCGTCCATTTCGCGCTGAATATTTTCCCATATCGCATAGCCGTACGGGCGTATTACCATCGTGCCTTTGACAGGGCCGTAGTCCACGAGTTCGGTCTTTAATACCACGTCCGTATACCATTGAGCAAAGTTCTCTTCGATATCCGCGATTTCTTTTACGAATTGCTTATCTTTTGCGTTTGCCTGCGCCTTATTTTGTTCCATTTTTTACTCCGTTTGCGTTCTGCGCCTGATTTTTCGGTATATATCGATATAATATATCTTACTATACATTTTTACCACGGTTTTAAGCGGCGTGTCAAGTTTTTTATATTATTTTAGCGCAAAAGGTTTGAAAAAGGCTTGAAAAAACTTTCCCGATAATGTTATAATATATCGGTAATACACGGAAAACGCTGTTTTCCGATAAAATAAGGAGATTTATATGGAAGACGTTAAACAACTTACTGTAAACGCGATAAGGGTTCTGTCTGCGGAAGCCATACAAAAGGCAAAATCCGGTCATCCCGGTATGCCGCTCGGCGCAGCCCCTATCGGCTACTCTATCTTTACGAATATGGTATTCAATCCGAAAGATACCGCTTTCGATAACAGGGACAGGTTCGTGCTGTCTGCCGGCCACGCGTCCATGCTCGACTACTCGCTTTACTATCTTTTCGGGTTCGGTCTTAAAAAAGAAGACATTATGAATTTTCGGCAACTCGGCGCGCGCACGGCGGGGCATCCCGAATACGGCGTTTGCCCGGGGGTTGAAACCAGCACCGGTCCTTTAGGACAGGGCGTTGCGAACGCCGTCGGTATGGCGATTGCGGAAAACTATCTCGCTAATAAGTTCAATAAAGACGGGTTTAAAATCGTCGACCATTATACATACTGCCTTTGCGGCGACGGCTGTATGCAGGAAGGTATCGAGAACGAAGCGGCTTCCCTTGCGGGCTCGCTTAAACTCGGCAAACTCATACTCTTCTACGACGATAACGATATAACCATCGAAGGCAACACCGATATAACCTTTACGGAAGACGTTGGCAAGCGCCACGAAGCGCTCGGCTGGCAGGTAATAAAGGTAAAAGACGCGAACGATATCGGCGCTCTTAACCGCGCTATAAAGAAAGCCAAAGCGGAAACGGAAAAACCGTCCTTAATTATCGTAAAATCCGAAATCGGCTACGGCTCGCCCTTACAGGGTAGCGCAAGTTGCCACGGCGCGCCGCTCGGCGACGAAAATCTCGCCATCTTAAAGAAAAATCTCGGTTGGACGGCTGAACCCTTCGACGTTCCCGAAGAAGTGTTTAAGCATTGCAAAAAATTCGGGAACAAGGGTAAAAAGGCTGAAAAGGCTTGGAAAGAATTATTTAAGGCTTATTCCGAAAAATATCCCGAACTTGCAAAAGAGTACGCGGACTGGAAAGCGAAAAAGATGCCCGACCTTGCTAATATCGACGAACTCTGGAGTTTTGAAAAGGACGACGCGTCCCGCGGCTACGGTGCGACGGTTCTTAATAAACTCGCAAACTATATTCCCTTCCTTATCGGCGGCAGCGCGGATTTAGCGCCCGCAAATAAGAGTAATATAAAGGCGCGCGGCAGTTATTCCGCAACCGACAAGAGCGGTTCTAATATGCACTTCGGTATCCGCGAACACGCCATGGCGGCAATCTGCAACGGCATCTATCTGCACGGCGGACTTTTGCCCTACTGCGCAACCTTTGCGGTATTCTCCGACTATATGAAGAACGCTATGCGTATGTCGGCTATTATGGAACTCCCCATCACCTACATTTTAACGCACGACAGTATCGGCGTCGGTGAAGACGGACCTACCCACCAGCCGATAGAACATTTAGCAGGGCTTCGCACTATGCCGAATATGCGCGTTTACCGCCCCGCGGACGGCAGAGAAACTACGGCGGCTTGGATTTCCGCTATAACGGGCAAAAACCCCGCATGTTTGTTCCTTTCCCGTCAGACGCTTCCGATGCTTGACGGTTCGGGTAAAGAAGCGTTTAAGGGCGGATACGTTCTTGCCGACAGCGCGAAGAAAACCCCCGACGTTATCTTAATCGCTACGGGTAGCGAAGTAAATCTCGCAGTTAAAGCAAAAGCCGAACTTATTAAAGACGGTATCGACGCAAGGGTAGTTTCTATGCCCTGTATTGAAGACTTTGAAGCACAGTCCGCTAAATATAAAGAAAGCGTATTGCCGAAATCGGTCAGGGCTCGCGTAGCTGTCGAAGCGGGCGCAACCGCCACTTGGTATAAGTACGTGGGATTAGACGGAAAAGTCGTCGGTATCGACACTTTCGGCGCTTCCGCCCCCGCAGGCAAGTTATTTGAAAAATACGGCTTTACGGTAGACAAGGTAGTCGAAGCCGCAAAAGAAGTATTAAGTAAATAAGTTGAATTTAATAAAATCTCGTGTCCCCTTTTAAGGGAAGACGTTAAAGAGCCGCGGCGCTATATAGCGCCGCGGCTCTTTAACAAAGGGTTTCTACGCGTTTGCAAACTCGTCGTCAAACCCTAAACTTATACGAAGTGCCGCGTTGACTTTCTGCATAGTTAAGGGCGAAAGTTCGCCGATACGCTCTTTTAATCTTCGCTTATCCAGCGTTCTTATCTGTTCTAAAAGTATTACCGAATTTTTTACCAGCCCGAAGTCCCCTGCGTTTATTTCAATATGCGTAGGCAGTTTTGCCTTGGTCATCTTGCTTGTTATAGCCGCGGCGATAATAGTGGGACTGAATTTATTGCCAGTATCGTTCTGTACTATTAAAATAGGGCGCACACCCCCCTGTTCGCTGCCGACTACGGGGCTTAAATCGGCGTAATACATTTCTCCGCGTTTAATCATAAAGTCCTTTTGCGTAAACCGAATATCCTTACTTTATTATATGTAAGTTTAATTCTTTCACGCCACTTAATTTACAACACCCCGATTTTACCCGATTACTGATTTTTTATACTTTACAAATAAAAAATGGAATAATAAAAAAATAAACCCTTATATGCGTTTGCAGTTTATTAAAAAATGTGCTATACTACTGTTGCTAAAAACATATCCGCTTCGAAAGTATAAATGGATATATCGCCTGCGGCGATGGCGTTCGCCGACTTGCGTCGGCTCGGCTTAACAGGACTGTTATACCCATTTCAATCGAAATACAAAAATTATTGATTTTTTCGTTTGACAAGAAATTACAATTATATCTGCTTCCTTAGTTAAATGGATATAACAGTCCCCTCCTAAGGGACAGTTGTGGGTTCGATTCCCGCAGGGAGTACCAAATAAAAAACACCCTTTTGGGTGTTTTTTATTTGGTGTTTTCTGTGCCACTATCCAACACAGGTTCGGTCGTCATTTGATGGGCAATCCTGACGGGCAAAGTCTTGCCGAGAATGCCCTTTTAAGGGTTTCGGCAAATTCCCGCAGGGAGTACCAAATAAAAAACACCCTTTTGGGTGTTTTTTATTTGGTGTTTTCTGTGCCACTATCCAACACAGGTTCGGTCGCCATTTAACGGGCAACCCTAACGGGCATTTCTGGCGCGGGGAAACTATCCTAAAGCGACGTCAAGCGCCATCATTATAACAAACCCGAACATAACGCCCCACGTGCCGAGATGCGGGTTTTTTTCAAACTTTGCGTCGGGGATAAGGTCTTCCGCCACGACGAAAATCATAGCGCCCGCAGCAAACGCTAGCAGCCACGGCTGGGCTTTAATCAGGGTGGACGCTAAAAAGTACCCTATAACCGCCGCAACGGGTTCTACCGCGCCACTACCCATACCGAACAGGAAAGACTTTCCGCTACTGCCCGTAGCCTTTTGAAGCGGCAGAGATACCGCCGCGCCTTCGGGAAAGTTCTGTACCGCAATACCGATTGCAAGCCCCAAAGCCGCAACTGACGCTTCCTGCGTGCCGACAACCGCCGCCGCACCGAACGCAAACCCTACCGCCAAACCTTCGGGAATATTATGAATAGTCATAGCGAGAAACATTTTTATGGGCTTATTTAATGCGGACGCAGGACCTTCTTCCTGACTTATCCCCGCGTGAAAGTGCGGCACGACTTTATCCAGAACGACCAAGAAAAGCCCGCCCGCAATAAACCCTAATACGGCGGGTAAAAAATTCCACTCGCCGTAGTCCGCCGCCGCGCCCTCTATCGACGGAATTAAAAGCGACCATACGGACGCCGCAATCATTATCCCCGCGGCAAACCCCAAAAACAATGCGTTTGTTCTGTCCGAAATATCCTTTTTAAAGAAAA
>ODAI014245575.1_pt1 | contig 13675 bp, 6 predicted proteins | sample 1539321 | NCBI WGS metagenome assembly ODAI01 (sample SAMN02144231, study PRJEB22623) | gut metagenome | biome: sheep rumen | host: Ovis aries | place: New Zealand
AAACTGCTTCTGTTCCGACACCTGCTGATGACGGCGGCGTTCTTTCACAGGCAGATTTAGATGCTTTACTTGCCAGTATGAATTCTGCTCCTGAACCGGAGCCTGAACCGGAGCCTGTTCCAACACCTGTTCCAACACCTGCTGCCGAAACTGCTTCTGTTCCGACACCTGCTGATGACGGCGGCGTTCTTTCACAGGCAGATTTAGATGCTTTACTTGCCAGTATGAATTCTGCTCCTGAACCGGTTGCAAAAGACAAATCAGAAAACGATACAAATACAGATAAAGAAATGCCACACAATGTAGGTGCATCAAGTGCTGAAGCTCAAAGTTTCTTTGATGAGTTCGAGTCAAAACACGATACAGCAAAAAACAAGCCGGCCGAATTGCCTACTCCTGAACCGGCTTCGGCATCTGTATCTGCTCCGGCAGATGATGGCGGTGTTCTTTCACAAGCCGAATTAGATGCTTTACTTGCGAGCATGACAGCAGCACCAAACCCCGTTACAGAGCCTGAACCCGAACCGGAACCGGTTTCAAACGTACTTGAATTTCCAACTCCGGCACCGAATCCAACACCGGTAACGGACGATCCAAACAAGGTTCTCTCACCGGAAGAAATAGCAGCACTATTCAATTCAATGAAATAAAATATATGAAGACTACCTGTCTTCATATTATACGTATATAGGGGACGGTTCTCATTTGCACATTTTGGGTACTAAGCAAATCGTCAAGCGATAAGCGTGCTTTGCGTGTACCATAAAATGCACAGATGAGAACCGTCCCCATATATGTATTATTTAATTCGGTTGGTTGTAGATTTTTTCCGGGTCAGCGAACTTGGTGTACTTGCCTATCCATCTTAGATCTACGCTTCCGACCTCTCCATTACGATGTTTAGCTATATTTATCTCTGCGGTGTTAGGTTTGGTAGTAGTTTCCGGATTGTAATACTCATCACGATAGATAAACATTACTACGTCGGCATCCTGCTCGATTGCACCCGACTCACGTAAGTCTGATAAAACCGGTTTATGATCGGTTCGTGAATCAACCGCACGACTCAACTGTGAAAGTGCGATAATCGGTACATCAAGCTCTATGGAAAGGTTCTTTAAACCTCTTGAAATATCTGATATAAACTGTTGTCTGGATTCAACATTTTTTGTAGTACTCATAAGCTGAAGATAATCAAGTACTATAAGTTTAATATCATTATTTTGCTTGTGATATCTGCATCTGGAACGAAGATCCGAAAGAGTCACCGCATAATCAGCCTCTATATAAATCGGCGCCCTTCCTAACACGTCTGCCGATTCTATGACCTTATCCCAATCGTCATCACTGAGTGTTCCCAGTTTCAAATCCTTAGAATCAACCATTGCGTCCATCGCAACTATTCTCGACATAAGCTGCTTACGGCTCATCTCGAGGGAAAATATAACACAAGGCATATTTTTCATAACTGCAAGATAATGAACTATATTAAGTACAAATGCAGTTTTTCCCATAGCCGGTCTCGCAGCAACAAGGATAAGCTCACCACCGTTCATACCGGTAAGCATATTATCAAGGTCTCTGAATCCGGTAGGAAGACCGGTAAACTGTCCCTTATTTCTGGCTGCTTTTTCTATATCTTCAAGAACTTCAAGAATTATATCCTTAGTATCCTTAAACTTGCCTGAACCATTTCTTCCCTGCACAAGACGGAATATATTCTGTTCCGCCTCATTAAGCAAAACATCAACCGATTCCTTGGAGAGATAACAATCTTTTGATATATTATCACTCAGTTTTATAAGCTTTCTTAAAACAGAATCATCTGATACAATCTGAGCATATTCCTTGGCATTGGCCGATACCGGAACAGCGGCAATTATATTGGATAAGTTGGCAAGACTGCTTATCTCCTCCGGTACATCCTTCATCTTAAGTCTGTTACTTAATGATATTACGTCTATCTCCTTGCCCTCATTATAAAGCTCATTCATAGCCTCATATATGATGCCATACTGAGCATTATAAAAGTCTTCTCTGCCAAGCTTATCGGATATCTCGGATATTACATCTCTGTCCATAAGAATAGATCCGAGTATTGCCTGCTCTGCTTCGTTATTATGAGGTTGTATTCTTTTTATAACATTTTCATCCATAACATATCTCCGGCCCGGAATCTATATAACAACTGCATCAAAATGCCTTTTAACTATACATCCGAGCCTTAGCTTTCATACTATTATTTACTTTCCTTCTGCAACCTTAACACTTATCTGAGCTGTAACCTTAGAATGCAGCTTTATATCAACTATATGTGTTCCAACACTTTTGATGGACTCTTTTAAGACGATCTTCTTTTTATCAATATCATAGCCAAGCTGCTTTTTCATCTCCTCGGCGATTTCCTTAGAAGATATCGAACCAAAGGTCTTTCCTCCCTCACCGACTTTTAAAGAAACAGTTATGCTCTCATCCTTCATCTTATCAGCAAGAGCTTTGGCATCTGCAAGCTTCTCTGCAGCAACCTTGTCCTCATGAGCTTTCTTAAGCTTAAGCTCATTCAAATTTTTGGCATTGGCTTCAACACCGACTTTCTTCGGAAGTACAAAATTTCTTGCATATCCATCCGAAACTTCAACTATCTCATCCTTCTTACCGAGACTTTTTACATCCTGTAACAATATAACTTTCATAATTCTAACCTCCATTTTGATATGCGACTTGTGAACACGCACCTTGTCGCATTCTCATAAATTTTATGTGATTGAGAGTTTATGGTTATCTCAACATCCTGTATGACAGGGTAATGCCTGTCACACTTAAATATCTCCCTCTTTATACATCTCATCAAGGAGTGCTTTTATCTTTTCAACTGCCGATTCAATCGACTCACCCTTAAGCTGTGCGCCAGCTACATTGGCATGTCCGCCACCACCAAGTTTTTCCATGGCAACCTGAACATTCATATCGTCAACCGAACGGGCACTTATATAAGCCGTATCGTCCTGATGAGTCACTACAAAAGAGGCTCTTACACCATCGACATCCAAAAGATCATTGGCAACCTTGGCAGCCATAACTGTAGGTGCGTCTACTCCTTCAGGATCAACACTCGATATCGCGAACTGATTTTTATAAATTTCAGAATTTATCACCCCTGCAGCAAGAAGCTTGTGAGATTCCATATTTTCTCTGAACATCTTCCTTACTCTTGTGACATCTGCGCCACATCTTCTAAGATAAGCAGCCGCCTCAAAAGTCCTCACACCTGTCTTGGTAAGGAAATTATCGGTATCTATAACTATACCTGCATACATCGCATCAGCCTCAACAGGTCTTATTTTAACTTTTTCCTCGATGTACTGAAGCATTTCAGAAATCATCTCACAGGCGGAAGAGGCATATGGCTCGATATAGGAAAGAGTAGCATTTTCAATCTTCTCATTGGCCTGTCTGTGATGATCAAATACAACTACACTTTTGGCAAGTGATAAAAGCTCCTCGCACTCTGTCATACTTGGTCTGTTTACATCAACTACCACGATAAGGGTATCATCATTGATAGTATTTATAGCCTGCTCACTGCTTATGATCATATCATCACCATAAACACTGTTTCCTTTAAAGCCACTAACCATAGGTCTGATTGCCGCAGTCTCCTCATTTAAAACGATATGTGCATTTCTTCCAAGCGTCTTAACCAGACGATAGACACCTACAGCCGAACCAAATGCATCCGCATCCGGTCGCTTATGTCCCATAATCATAACATTATCCTTGTTGGCAAGAAGCTCCTTAAATGCCTGTGCCTTTACTCTCGCCTTAACTCTTGTGCTCTTTTCTGTTCCGGCACTGTTTCCTCCAAAGTAAGTAATCTTATCACCATACTTAACCACAACCTGATCACCGCCACGCGCAAGTGCCATGCCAATTGCAGTACGACTGTATTCATACGCTTCGCTAAAACTGTCCGTATCTGCACCTATACCTATACTCAAAGTTATAGGAATTTCATTTCCGACATTTATGCTCTTAATTTCACTCAAAATAGCAAATTTGGTTTCCTTAAGCTGTGGCAAAAACTTCTGACGAAATACAAAGAAATATTTATCCTTCTCTATCTTTTTTCCGATAGCATCTATCGTACTAAGATACATATTAATCCTTCTGTCTACAAGAGCTTCAACCAGAGAATGCCTTACCTCCTCGGTGTTATCCATAACCTCATCGTAATTATCGATATAGATAAGTCCGGATACAAGCTTTTGTTCTAAATTCTCACGTTTATATCTTTTTAACTCAGTTACATCAAAAAGATAAAATGCGATAACTTCGCCATCCTCATTATTAAGCTTTTTGATAAGTGCATTATACTCAATTTCATTGTAGGAAAGATCGATATTTATATCATCTGCAGTATTTAAAAACTCCTCGGTTACTTCAGGAAAAAACGAACTGATGTTACGTTTAACCCGTTTTTTTATACCCTCTCCAAATATATCTACAAACGGAGCATTACCCCAAAGAACTTTTCCATCAATATCTATGATAGCATACGGAACGGCAAATTCGTCCAAAAGTTGTTTTTGTACCTGGCTGTGCTGCATGGAAAAGTTAAATAAAAGCGGCGAAAGAGCGGTCTTAGCCCATAGAAGTATAATAACCTCGATAACTATAAATGTGCCGACAACCATGCTTGCAATAATCGCACATTTATTGTCTATGAGAAATAAAACCACACACATACCCACAAGCATAAGTGACGCTGCAGTCGGTATGATAAGAAGCTGTTCGATTTTTCTTTTTAATAACTTTTCACTATCCATATCTATCTCCAAACGCATTGGTCAATAAAACAAAAGCTTTATCTAACCCATCTAATTTGTATAATCAGCATAATCTTATCTATATTACTAACTAAGCTGTTCCAATCTTTCTGTTACCTGCTCCAAAGTCTCGGTATATTTTTTGAGCTTGGCTCTTTCTTCCTCTACCTTTGCAGCCGGAGCCTTATCAACAAACTTAGGGTTACTGAGCATACCTGAGGCTCTCTTAATCTCACCCTCAAGCCTTGCCTTTTCTTTACTAAGTCTTTCAATCTCTTTTTCAATATCAATAAGCTCTGCAAACGGCATATAAAGTGCAGCATCATGGATAACCACAGAAACCGCATCATCTGCTATACCTGTCTTATCCTCCCTGATAATTACATCACTTGCATAACCAAGCATAGCAAAGAAGCTCTTACTATCCTCAAATATATCTCTTATCTCCTGCTTGGAAGAAACAACGTAAACAGTTGCCTTCTTACTTGGAGCAACGTTCATCTCACTTCTTATATTTCGTATGCTCCTTACTGCTTCCTTAATCTTGTCAACCGCTGCCTCATCCTTATCAAAAACATACTTATCCTCAAACACCGGCCACTTGGAAATCATAATCGACTCTTCATAAGAAGCATCGCCATCAGTAAGAGAACCATAGATTTCTTCTGTAACAAAAGGCATATACGGATGAAGAAGTTTAAGACAATTTATAAGAACAGTCTTAAGCGTCCAAAGAGCTGCTGCCTTGGTATCGTCATCATCATTCCAAAGTCTCGGCTTAACCATCTCTATATACCAGTCACAGAATTCTTCCCAGATAAAATCATAAAGCTTTGATACTGCGATACCCAGCTCATATTTTTCCATATTGTCAGTAACCTCTTTTACAAGAGAATTCATCTTCGACAAAATCCACCTGTCTGCCAACGTAAGCGAATCAAGGCTCATATCCTTTATATCAGCTTTTTCTATATTCATCATGATAAATCTTGAAGCATTCCATATCTTATTGGCAAAATTACGACTTGCCTCAACTCTCTCCCAGTAAAAACGCATATCGTTACCCGGAGCATTACCTGTTACAAGTGTAAATCTAAGTGCATCCGCACCATACTTTTCGATAACTTCAAGAGGATCTATTCCATTACCAAGAGACTTACTCATCTTTCTTCCCTGATCGTCTCTTACAAGGCCATGGAATAAAACAGTATGAAATGGCGGCTCGCCCATATGCTCCAATGATGAAAATACCATTCTAATAACCCAGAAGAAAATGATATCATAACCGGTTACAAGTACATCGGTCGGGAAGAAATAATCCAGGTCTTCAGTCTTGTCAGGCCAGCCAAGAGTTGAAAATGGCCAGAGTGCCGATGAAAACCATGTATCCAGAGTATCCTCATCCTGAGTAAGATGCTTAGAATTACATTTAGGGCACTCACACGGGGTCTCTCTGCTTACTATAGTTTCACCACAATCCTGACAATACCATGCAGGTATTCTATGTCCCCACCAGAGCTGTCTTGAGATACACCAGTCTCTTATATTGTCAAGCCAGTTATAATAAGTTTTATCCATCCTCTCAGGGATAAGCTTAATCTTTCCGTCAACAACTGCCTGCTTGGCAGGTTTTGCAAGTTCTTCCATGGCTACAAACCACTGAGGCTTAACAAGCGGTTCAACAGTAGTCTTGCATCTGTCATGAGTACCTACCATATGAGTATGAGGAACAACCTTTACCAAAAGCCCCTGTTCCTTCAAATCTTCAACCATGGCAGCTCTTGCCTCATATCTGTCCATACCGGCATACTTACCGCCTATGGCATTGATAGTAGCATCGTCATTCATAATATTAATCTCTTCAAGATTATGTCTTTTTCCTACTTCGAAATCATTAGGGTCATGAGCCGGTGTAATCTTAACACAGCCTGTTCCAAATTCTTTATCAACATAAGCATCAGCTATTACAGGTATCTCCCTGTCAGTAAGCGGAAGCTTGAGCATCTTGCCCACAATATCTTTATATCTTTCATCATCAGGATTTACAGCTACAGCAGTATCACCGAGCATAGTCTCAGGTCTGGTAGTCGCAATCTCAACAAATCTTCCTTCTTCTCCTACAACCGGATAATTGATATGCCAAAAATTACCCTGTTGCTCCTCATGTATAACCTCTGCATCAGATATGGTAGTCTGACATACAGGGCACCAGTTAACAATCCTTGACCCCTTGTATATAAGGCCCTTTTCATAGAGCTTACAGAAGACCTCCGTAACAGCCTTATTGTTGCCTTCATCCATGGTAAAACGTTCTCTGTCCCAATCAGCAGAAGAACCCATCTTCTTAAGCTGGTTTACGATACGTCCACCATACTCTCTTCTCCAGTCCCAAACCTTTTCCAAAAAACCTTCACGTCCGAGTTCGTGCTTATCTATACCTTGTGCCTTCAAGGACTCGGTAACCTTAACCTCGGTTGCAATAGCTGCATGATCGGTACCCGGTTGCCACAGAGCATTATATCCCTGCATCCTCTTGAATCTGATAAGAATATCCTGCATGGTATTGTCAAGGGCATGTCCCATATGAAGCTGGCCTGTTATATTTGGCGGTGGCATAACGATAGTAAAAGGCTTCTTGCTTCTATCTACCTTTGCATGAAAATATTTCTTATCAACCCAGTTTTGATATATCCTTTCTTCTATTTCCGATGGGTTGTAGTTTTTTTCAAGTTCTTTAGCCATAATTAAAAATCCTCCGATTAATGTATAATAAATTTAGTTTTCAAGACTCATTCTATACGACTCAAGTATCTCAGCCACATATGCCTTAAGCTCAGGCTTTTCTTCAATCGCAGCCTTAAGGGCAGTGGTTGCATTGTTTTTAATCTTTTCACAGGTTGCAAGCTTTTCCCTTAATTTTTGTCTTCTGACATTGAGACCATGTGTAATCTCCACCATCTCACGTCTGTCTATAAGAGCATTGGTCTGTCTGGTCCAGACCTCCGCATCACTTACGCCTATTTTCCTAAGCTTATTTATAAGCTGTTCCTTAAAAAATCTCAAATCCTTGTTGGTCTTTGAATACTTAAGCGCATCACTTACCATGGTGTTGTACTGCTCCCATTGGTATTCAAGTTCCTTACAGGAATTGACTCCGAATTTTTCATATATATAGTCGATAGCATTTACATTATTTATATATTTTACCTTTACCTTATTGAGCAGTGAAACTGCCTTTTTAAGCTTGGCATTTATATCTCTTATATCATTGTTATAATCAAGATATCTGACATATGCTATCGCAAATGCTATCATCAGCATGGCTCCTACACCAAGTGCATATACGGTGACATTTTCACGCTTTAAAAGTACAAATATGAGAAGCCCCGCCATGGCAGCAAAGCAAACTAAAAATACGCCAATCATAATACCACGTATCCTTGTGATACTATCGGCATATTCGTCTCTTAAGTATTCCAAATCTTCTTTCTCACCTTCGAGATAGCCCATATCGCTTTTAAGAAGTCCGTCACGCATCTCCATCTCATTCAGCTCTTTGACACTTTTTATGACATCATCCTCATACATGGATATACGGTTATACTGTTCCATGGATAAAAGATTCTCCGAAGCAAGATATTTTTGTTTATCTCTTTCTAAAAGCTCTATGCTTTTAGCTGTATCTATAATATCATTTGCCATCTGTATCGGCAGCTCATCTATCCTTTGTATGTCTACAAGATAATCCGTTACAACCTTGTACTCCTGCTTCATGTCTTCCATATGGTAGGAAACATCCACAAGCTGCTCACAGACATCCTTAACAATTGCTTTTTCATTGTCAGACTTTCTGACTGCCTTGACAGACTTAAGCTCCTTTTCCATGCCAATGATATCTTCATTATCCTTAGCAGCAGCCTTTGCCGCCTTTTTTCTGGCTTTTCTCTGTTCTTTTCTTTCCCTTAACGTTGCCTGTCTTTGTCTTTTTTCTTCTGCCTCATCTTTTTCAATATCATCCTCCGGCTCTTCGTTAAGATAATTCTTAAATTTATCAAATAAACCCATTAAACCGCCTACTTTTAACCATTCCTTACGACAACTCTAACTTAATCATTATACAGCTTATACTTTCCTTAAATCGCCTGTTCTCTAAACTCATCCTTTAACTGACCAAGTATTATATCCATCCTCTTATCATAATCAATCATATCCTTGTTCATTCTGTTATATATGGCTCTCTGAAGCATGGAATATATGGTCATTTCCCTTACATCTTCATTGGAATCACCTATCTCAAGCATAAGGCTTTCAAAATCATCTTCTCCGAGATCATATTTTCTCATCTCCTGCTTCAATGCAGCAGTATCGCTCGTAGAAGCGAAAACAATAAAATAGCTCCTAAGCGACTCCTCATTTTGATTATACTCATAGGCTTTTAAGAAATATCTCTTTGCCTCTTCGGTATTTAAGTTATTGGCAGATGCAACAGCTCTGTTATGATATACATTTCCCACAAAAACCTTATCCTCTATACTGTCCTTTTCCTCAAGTATTTCATCATAGATAGAAGCGGCCTTGATATATCTTCTATAGCCCAGATAACCGTCCGCCTTAAGCTTCTTTCTCTGATTAGGCGAAAGCTTCCTGTACTTCTGCCATGCTTCTATATAAGTCGTGATTTCTTCCGGTTCATAATAATCACCTTCGTTTAAAATCTCAACCAAAAGATCCTGCACAAAATTAGTCTTGTTGGAAAGAGCAACCAGCCTGGCAGCAAGCTGTGGCATATCAAGCTCGTCCCTTATCCAGTCGAAAAGCTTGTCGGAAATCGAGGATTTGCTTATAAGCACAGTATTATTGTAAATATAAAAACAAAGCTCTTCATATGTATTTATCTCAACCTTGGTATTTAAAAATATAAAAGGATGAGAAGCTTCTTTAGTTGTACATAACAATACCTTTGACATTATACCTCAAACTCCTTACGATATATCTTATTCGTAGTAGGGAAAAGCTTTCCAAAGCCCAAATCTTTAATAATAACTGCACCCTTATTTGGCGACTCAAACTCAACCTCTATAGAAAATTTCGAAGTTTTGTTTGGTCTTTTAGGTATGCCATGAAGCTTGACACTCTCCCTTATTTCCTGATCAGTAACCCTGCTCTTATATATAATAGTTACAATATCGGTATCATCAAGTATTATACAAATCTTACCTTTGATATTGTACCACTGGCGTCCTCCGCGAGCGATAGGAATAAATTCATCCTCCTCATCACCACTTGAGATACCCACATCAAAAAGAACATTTTCTTCCGTTTCCACAAAGTATTTTTTATAAAATTCTTCATACTCACCGCCGACAGCCTTATAGCAGGCACCCTTGGTATAGATATTCTGGCCGGCAAAAACACGTCTGCCCTGACAGAGTATATTTCTTGATTTATTCATCCATTTTTCCGAAAATCCAAGTCCGGTCAGAAAAACAGAAGATATATACGTTTTCTTCATCTCATGTTCAACAATCTTTGAAAATGTAACATCCATAAGGATATTATCACCTGCGAACATAGACATATTAAACTGCTTGGTGTAATCCTCATGAGAAACCTGAATCACCTCAGGATTTCTTCCTCTGGATATATCAATTCTATAATATTGAAGTCCGTCCGTATTATAATCAAAAAGTGCTACACTGTTAACCCACAGTTCGGGACTCTGATTAAATATATAATAAAGTCCGCTGTCCAAATGACTGGTAAGACTTATGCTACTTTTATCCACACCAAGTTCCTTGTAAAAAGATCCGAGCACCTTATATAAATCTCTGCTGTAATCAGGTACAGTTATAATCAGTTTTTTAACAACAGCACCTTCATAACGATAAAGAAAAGAATCTATATGCATCTTAAGCATCATAAGAAAAAGTTGTCTATAGGTATAGTTTTTTTCACCAATTTCAACAATTTCCTCACTTTTTGCATTGTCATAAAGTTCATCAAGTATGATACCGTCTTCCTTAAATCTGGCTTCGGATGCCTCTGAACCGACAAACCAATCCCCCGTCTTGTTGCTGTAGAAGAGAATATTAGGCATCATATAAGTTTCCTTATTATTTAATTGATTAACCGTCTCAGGTTCACGTTTTATATCATTATAAAAGCTTATCTGGGTGGATTCCGGACAGAGATCCATTCCTATATAATACGCTTCTGCCATGAAAAGCCTCCTTAGTATCCTATAAAATATTTAAATTCTCTTCATAAAGATGTACAGTGTTAAAGTATACATCAAGTGTCTCAAGAAGTTCATTATCCTCTCGCATTTCCTGATTGACAAGCATGCTGTTGATGATTTCAAAACGACTTCTGTCCTTACGATTAAATGACTTGGTCTTTAAAGTCTCACTCTCAACTACATATGCTTTACTCTCTTTATCTTCGTCAATCTTATATACAAGTCTTTCACCATGAAATACAACAAACTCTTTGACATACATACCCGGAATCATCTCATCAAGTCTCTCCGTCTTAAAACTAAGCGACTGACGTGTACCGGTATCAAACGCATACTTAACCTCAATCTGTCTGCCCACATCCGACTTATATATAAGATAAGTCTTAAGAAATACATCCTGTGGCAGTTTGATAAAGCTTCTGAAACTCTTATAAAACGGAAGTATCTTACCACCGTCCATAAACTTACCGACGGTATCACTTATCCACTCTCTCTGTTCAACGGTAAATTTATCAAGTTTGCTAAGATAAGCTATAAGTGCCATCTTGGAAATTTCATCATCTATGTTGCCTTTAGTTATCTCATTATATAAATATTCAAATATATTGCCGGGAACCTGAGCATCTTTAATAAGATAATTCTGAGCAGTAAATCTTAAGAATGCTTTTACAACAAGTCCCCTGCTTCTGCCACTGTAATAAGCAGTAAATATATCATATATATTTTCAACACTTCCATTGGCAAACATCATTTGGGCAAGTGTATTTTCTGCAAGTAAAGAAATGTCTTTTACCTTATCTCTTGCCATCTTAAATAATGTGGCAAGTTCTTCAATGTCACCCTTGAAATTATTCATAATATATATAAGTATTCTGCTGTTTACCTTACCTGTTTTATAAAGCTGAATACATATGGACATAAGGTCTTCATTTAAGAAACCGTTTGAATCCTCCACACCGTAATCGGCAAGTCGATAAAGCTCGTCCGATGCTATCTCGTCAAAGCCATAAAGTTTAACCGCCTGAAATGCTTTATCAAACATATTCATATCAATCATATACATGATGATACTTCTTGCATTTGAATGATTCAAATACTCGATATCGAGTTTTTCAAGATACTTCTTAAGTACCTCGGCATCCAGATTCTCATGGTAATATTCAATAATATTTAAAAGTGCCTGCTGCTTAAAATCATATGAAATCTGATCGCAATTAATTATGTCTCTTGCAGCGTTTACTTCGATAGCTCTTTTATAAGTAAAGTCTCCGAGCGACTGATAATTATCAAGTAAAACTCTGTAATCTCTCGGACTGTACTCATGACAAATCGGCATATACGCCTTTTCGTCAACAATCTTTTCAAGTCTGTACGGGATAGAACCTGCATATACATTGCCCTCTCCATCCTCAAATACTATAGAAGCAGAATTGGAAAGAATCTCAACATAAGCTTCACCATTGACGATAGGAACACGCTGAACCTCTTCTATCTCCTGATGTGTGACTATGACAGCTCTGATGCCCTTGTTGTAGCATACAAGTTTACGTCTGTATATGATATTGATAAGCTTGCCGGCATATAAAGGACTTACACTCTCAGGCTCAAGGAATTCATCATAAAGAACCGTAAGATCATCACTTACCTTGCCCTTTATGATCATATTTTCCATAAAGTCTTCCATGGTTGTACAATACTCATGGTAAACCTTCATATGTTGTGCCTTGTTGTAGATAACATTGGCATAAAGATATGCCAGCTCACTTTCATTGAGAGTGTTTTTATAATTAAGGTACATAAGTACCGATGTAGGTATAAGGTCATATCTTGAGAAATTCATACTCTTGACAAAACACTCGTTTAAACCTATAAACTTAAGATTTTTCTCTACCGCATCTCTATAATACTTATGATACTTATGATCGAGTTTTCCGGCACCGATAAGCATGGAGCAGATACTCTTAAGAACCTCTTCACTCTTGGTCTTTTCATATATAGCTTCCATGATATTAAATATCTTGGTATTGAACTCTTTAAATGTACCGGCCAGACGGATAAACTCATCTATAACCTCATCTGATATAAACTTATGCCGCAGTCCCCATCTGATAGTTGTAGTCTCAAGAGGCGTAATACGCTTAAACAAAAGCGGATTATTGTTAAATATCTCGCACAACTCAAGATACATAATCGGGCTGTTATAGCCTTCTTCATATAATGAAATAATTTCCTTATAAAGTGAACCCTGATCTTCCGTATAGGTGTCATCCATAAAAAGCAAAAGCCAGAAATAAAACATCTTGTCTTTTTCTGTTCTGAAATTTCTTCTTATGGTATTTCTCGCATGATTGATGGTTTCCTCATCCTTAAGAACAAGTGCCTTAAGATACTCATAGTAGCATCTTTGCATATTGTTCATAAGAGTATTATCCACATCCGCCTCGATACGTAAAAACTCCTGCTCAACCTTGGTTAGCTCATCCTGCATAATATTCATATGCATGATACCGAGTCTGTACATGTCTTCTTCAGGCACGTATCTTGCAAGATTTTCAAACGCAAACAAAGTATTGGATACATAATCCTTCAAGGAAAGCCTGTCCATGCGATA
>ODAI010504379.1_pt1 | contig 13674 bp, 8 predicted proteins | sample 1539321 | NCBI WGS metagenome assembly ODAI01 (sample SAMN02144231, study PRJEB22623) | gut metagenome | biome: sheep rumen | host: Ovis aries | place: New Zealand
GCTAAGTCTTACTATATGTTCTGGGAAAATATGGTGCGCACTGATTTGCTCCAAAGCAAATATCTTGCCCTGTTATCCAAAGCGGTAGTAGCCAACTCACTTGAAGCCAAAGCTGCCTATGACGCGCGTCTGACAAGCAACGACGTAGAATATGTCCTATATCCCTATTATCAATTAGCGGATAGCACATTCTCCGTCGCAGATAGCGAAATCAAAGAACGCTACAAGAAACAGCTCAAGAGTTATGCCCAAGAACCATATCGCAGCGTAGCCTACGTGCGCTATGAGAAGCAACCATCGCAGGCTGACTTCCAAGAGGCCGAGAAATTCATCAATAACCTCAAGGCGGAATTTGACACCACAAGCAATGTTGCCGAACTCGTGACATATAATTCCGACGTGCCATATCTTGGTACAAATTATTCGGAAACAACGATACCCGCAGACCTCAAGGACTTCGCTTTCAACGGTAAAGAGGGCGACGTAACCCCCGTGACACTCGTAGGCGATATCTATCGCACGGCGCGTATCATGCAGACAGGTATTATGAGTCCTGACTCTGTAAAGCTGGCGCACATATATCTCGCCCAAGTGGACTCCGTGCGTGCTGACAGCATCATGACAGCCGTGAAGAAAGGCGCCGATTGGGGAGAACTGGCAAAACAATATTCAGCCGACACACAATCAGCAGCCAACAATGGTGAACTAGGCTGGTTCGAAGAAAACAGTCTTGACGGAGAAATAGGAGAACAAGCTTTCACGCTACCCGAAAAGCAGATGTTCCTTTTCAATAACGGGCAAGGTCTGCAGATTATTCGTATTCAGGAGCGTACACCACTGCGCCAGAAAGTTAAAGTGGCTATTTTGGAGCGCAAGGTGGCACCGTCAAGCCGCACCATAGCCGACACCTATAACGAGGCTAAGAAACTCGCCGCGGCTTCTAAGACAACAGAACAATTCAACGAAGAAGCCCAAAAAGCCGGTAAGAGCGTATTACCTGCGGTCAATGTGGTTCAAGGTTCAGAAAAAGTAGGCAACCTGCGTCAAAGCAGACCGGTAGTGCGTTGGGCTTTCCAAGCCAAAGAAGGAGAGGTGTCCGACGTGTTTGAATGTGACGACGTGATAGTAGTTGCCACATTGGTAAAAGCTTCTGACGAAGACCACCGTGCTCTTGATGACGTCAAAGATGAATTGCGCACAGAAATCATACGCGACAAGAAAGCCGACAAAATGATTGCCGAAATCAATGGCAAATCAGTGGAGCAAGTGGCTCAAATGCTCAATGCTGAAATAGATACCGTAGAAAACGTAAATGCGGCATCGTACTACTTCGGCGGAGCAGGAATGGAACCTGCGGTGATTGGTAAAGCATCAACACTCAAGCAGGATGAAACATCGGCACCCGTCAAGGGTGAGAAAGGTGTCTATGTACTACATGACATAGCGCAGCACGAAAATGCCGTAGCACCTTTCGACGCAAAAACCGAAATCAACCAAATCAATATGCGTACAATGTACGCCTTGCCACAGCAAGCCATTGAAACACTCAAACAAAAAGCGGAAATAGAGGATAAGAGACTTAAACTCTATTAATCATTGCTTGACATTATTAGCCTCTGCGGCAAAACTATGCTGCGGAGGCTAATTTTTACTATCTTATGACATAGCGTTATTTCGTTGTTTTTCACGTTGTTATCATGGAATGGTTATATAATCTTTTTTTTCATCAGTCGGTAGCCCATACGATACTAATCTATTCGTTAGTTATCACTATCGGTTTTCAGCTCGGCAAGCTTAAGATAGGCACTTTTTCGCTCGGAGTGACTTTTGTCCTTTTTGTGGGTATTGCCGCTGCGCATTTCGGACTGGTAGTGGATCCATCGCAACTTAATTTTGTCAAGGAGTTCGGACTGATAATTTTCATATTCTGCCTCGGATTGCAGGTAGGTCCCGGCTTCTTTAGCTATTTCAAAAAGGACGGTTCTAAGTTCAACATGCTTGCCGTGCTGCTTGTTTTTCTTGGCGTTGCGACAACCATAGGTATCTGCTATGCTCTGCAAGGTCACTTGTCGTTGCCGATGGCTGTCGGTGTCATGTCAGGAGCCGTAACCAATACCCCGGGACTCGGTGCGGCACAGGAAACATTACGCATCATCGGCAATAACGAACCCATAGCTCTGGGATATGCCGTGGCATACCCCTTGGGAGTAATAGCCGTGCTAATGGCCATGTGGCTCGCGAAAATAGTCTTCCGTATTGATATCGACAATGAAAACTCGCTCGCAGAACAAAAAGCTCACAGAGCCGAAGAGCAACCCAATAACATCACCATACGTATCACCAACCACTCCATTGACGGCAAAACTGTGCTCGAATGCAAACGCCTCATAGGACGCCAATTCATCATCAGCCGCATGCAGCGCACCAATGAAGAAGCGGCAATACCGGCAGGCAATACAATACTTCATATTGACGACCAAATACGTGTCGTTTGCACATCACACGACCAAGAAGCCATACTCGCATTTTTCGGAGAGCAGATTATCGTGCAGTGGGAGAAGAAAAACTCGCAACTTGTGAGTCGCAGGATAGTAATCACACAGGGCAATATAAACGGCAAAACCATAGGTTCACTGCATTTGCGTACTACCTACGGCCTAAACATAACCCGTGTTAACCGCTCAGGCATTGACCTATTGGCAAGTCCTGACCTCGTGCTGCAAGTCGGAGACCGCGTGATGGTTGTCGGAGAACTCGAGGCTATCAACAAAGTCGAGAAACTCCTCGGTAATACCCTCAAACGCCTTGACAATCCGCATATCATAACCCTCTTCCTCGGCATCTTCCTCGGCATAATTGTTGGCAGCATTCCCATCTACTTCCCCAATGCTCCCATGCCGGCAAAACTCGGTCTTGCAGGAGGACCGCTCATAGTGGCGATACTAATAGGACGATTCGGATATAAACTACACCTTATCACTTATACCACACAATCTGCCAACCTCATGCTCCGCGAGGTAGGTATCAGCCTGTTCCTGGCCTCGGTAGGACTCGCCTCAGGCGGACAGTTCGTTGAAACGGTATTCTCGGCACAAGGACTTTTGTGGATCACGGCAGGAGCCGTGATAACATTCCTGCCGTCATTCCTCACTATTGTTGTGGCGCGCCTAACCATGAAACTTAACTTCCTTACTATCATGGGGATCGTCGCCGGAGCATGCACTAATCCCACGGCACTTGCTTACGCTTCATCACAAGCCAATAACGACCAACCGGCAATAGCATACTCTACAGTGTATCCGCTAACGATGTTTCTCAGAATTATTTGCGCACAGTTTATGATACTTTTGCTTATGTAGTACCTATAAAAATTTATTCATTATGAAAACTATTGACCAAAAAACATTTTGCCTGACATTGCCCGACAGTTGGGGAGTTTTGTCAGAATCAGAAAACGAAGCATTGGTGTACAAAGGAAGCAAAATCACCGATTCTTTAAGCAATCCCTCACTCAATATCACCATTAAAGACTTTGAAGGTATGAGTTTAGATGAGATACTCAAACTGATGGTTGACGAGATGGGCGTAACACTTGTTGACGATATTACTATCGAGGGGCAAGCATGTAAGGCCTTTACTCTTACTGAAGACGGAGAAGAGTCGCTCGGACTGCTATACAATAGGAGTGCCGATGGCAAGGATGTGAAAGATAGTTTTGCCATTATATTCTTCATTCACACCACACAACATGACGAAGAAGCAATGAGTATAGTAAAGTCGATAGTTTTCAAATAAAACAATATCGCGGACAATCTGCTCATCGACTATATATTTTTTTGCGTTTTGTTTGCTTCTTCGATTTTTTTTCGTACATTTGCGTTATAAACGTAATAATACAATTTTAACTATATTAAAAACATAAAGTTATGAAAAAATCTTTTCTCCTTTACGGCGTCTATATGATGCTGTTAGTAGGTCTTGTTTTTGCCGGTTGTAAGAAAGACAATGACAAAGACGAACCCACCACAGACCCGTCTATTGAGACAACCGACCCCACTGACGACCCCACTGACGACCCCACTGACGACCCCTCGGTAGGTCCAAGCATAGACACCAGCAAGGAATTCTACATCAAAGGTAAATACTTCTTTGGCGATGGATATAATATGGGTAACGAGGATTTTGAACTCTTCTTTGGTGAAGACCACATAGCTGTCATCACCAGTTATGGCGAAGAACCATTGTCGATGACATGGCAACTTGACGGAACTCAACTCACGCTGTCATACAAGGATGCTCACATGCTTTATGGAGAGAGCATCGCTGCCGAATGTCAGATTGTTAACAGAAACGATGTGACCATAGTCCTTTCAGGCGATTCTCCTCATCCAAACCGCAAAGGCGCTTATTCCATCACGCTCAAAATACAGAGCGACTCGCAAGAAAATATCATAAAAAGTTTCCTCACCCGCTCTCAAGGCTGGCAATCTACTCCCGGAAATTGGAAGACCAACATGGGTTGGAAAAACGGCGCCGTGTTGGCCAATTTCAGCGCTAACGGCACTGGCGTTATGACGCACGCCGGCGAAATACCGCTGCAATTCAACTGGACATTGGTAAGCCCATTCCGTAACGATGTGAAAATCACAGCAACAAACCTCAACAGCATGTTCCCCGAAACAGACTACTATGGCTCACATGAAACTTCATGGTGGTGGGGTACGGAGTTTATGTGCTCTTTCTACCTCTATGACAATAAAATTTGGCTGAAACGCGTCGATGAAGGTCAAGGATATACCGCTTACCTGAATTAATCAGTCAATGCCTTTCAAGATTTACTATTTTCTTATTTTGATATTTTACTACTTATTTGACTATTTAATAATTGAGTAATTTGAAAGTACGGACACGCCGTGGCGTGTCCCGCTACCGAGTCAAAAACTCCTCCCCTGCCGAAGGAAGGGGAGGTGCCCGAAGGGCGGAGGGGTAACAACAATTGACTATTTAAGTATTTAGTTGTTGATTTTGTTATTGAGGAATCGAGTAATTTGAAAGTACGGACACGCCACGGCGTGTCCCGCTACCGAGTCAAGTCATTAAGTTTTTATTGATTTTTATAAAGAAAAAAAAGTCATTAGATACTTGAAACTTGAGTAATTCAGATTTCCTGAAACTATTAAGTCAGGACTCGCGACTGCGGGTCCTGACTTTTTGTCTTTTTGCCATCCTTCGTTTACCCTTCAAATAATTCGCTAATAAAAAAATGAACTGAAAATCGGATTGTAGTCAAAAAATTAAATCTTTTTTTGGGGATTATGTTCCAAAAAGTTGCGTAATTAAAAAAAAACTATTACCTTTGCAAGCCTTTGGTACCTTTGCCGAGTGGTTAGGCGCCAGTCTGCAAAACTGGTTACAGCGGTTCGATTCCGCTAGGTACCTCATGAGTGCTGACGACATTAATGACGTCAGCGCTTTTTATTTACCTCCAAATTTGCTCATTTACCGAGAACTTTGTAAATTTGCATAATAGAACGAATTGGAGCGGAAATTCGATTTCCCGATGTCTCGATTAATAGATATTTCGTTATTCCGATAAATCGATGTCTCGATTAATAGATATTTCGTTATTCCGATAAATCGATATTTCGATTTTCCGATGTCTCGATTAATAGATATTTCGTTATTTCGATAAATCGATGTTTCGATATTCCGATAAATTGATATTTCGATTAATAGATATTTCGTTATTCCGATAAATCGTTATTCCGATAAATCAAAGAATCTAACTCCCAATAATTAAATAATAAAATAATTAAATAAAAAAATAAAAAATGGCATCACAAGAAGAAGTTTTCAAAAAATTAGTGGCTCATTGTAAGGAATATGGTTTTGTATTCCCCTCAAGTGAGATTTATGATGGTCTTGCAGCAGTTTACGACTATGGTCAGAATGGTGTAGAACTCAAGAATAATATTAAGCGTTATTGGTGGGACAGCATGGTGCTGCTTCATGATAATATCGTAGGTATTGATGCCGCGATTTTCATGCATCCCACCACGTGGAAGGCTTCGGGGCATGTCGATGCTTTCAACGACCCGCTCATAGATAATCGTGACAGTAAAAAGCGCTATCGTGCCGATGTGCTCATTGAGGACCAGATGGCGAAGATAGAAGAGAAAATCAATAAAGAGGTCGACAAAGCCCGCAAGCGCTTCGGCGAAGCCTTTGACGAGGCGCAGTTCCGTAGCACTAACGCCCGCGTGCTTGAGCATCAAAAACATTATGACGAGCTCCATGCCCGCTATGCTGATGCCATGAACCGAATGGACCTCGATATGCTCAAGCAGATAATTATCGACGAAGAGATAGTATGCCCCATAAGCGGCACACGCAACTGGACAGACGTGCGGCAGTTCAACCTCATGTTTTCCACAGAAATGGGTTCTACAGCAGATGGAGCCACTAAAATTTATCTCCGTCCCGAAACGGCACAAGGTATATTCGTCAACTTCCTCAACGTGCAGAAGACAGGACGTATGAAGATACCATTCGGCATAGCCCAGATCGGTAAGGCATTCCGTAATGAGATAGTAGCTCGCCAGTTCATATTCCGTATGCGTGAGTTTGAGCAGATGGAGATGCAGTTCTTCGTGCGCCCGGGCGAGGAAATGCAGTGGTTCAAACACTGGAAGGAGTTCCGCATGCGCTGGCATAAAGCCCTCGGACTCGGCGACAACAAGTATCGCTACCATGACCACGAAAAACTGGCGCACTACGCCAATGCCGCTACAGATATAGAGTTCGAGATGCCTTTCGGCTTCAAAGAGGTGGAAGGCATACACAGCCGCACAAACTTCGACCTGAGCCAGCATGCCAAATTCTCAGGCAAAAAAATCGAGTATTTTGACCCTGAACTCAACCAAAGCTACACGCCCTATGTCATCGAAACCTCAATAGGTGTTGACCGTATGTTCCTCACGGTGCTTAGTGCCGCCTATTGCGAGGAACAGCTCGAGGGCGGAGATAGCCGTGTGGTGCTCAAATTACCGCCGGTGCTCGCTCCTGTGAAGGTCTGCGTCATGCCACTCGTCAAAAAAGACGGGCTGCCGGAAAAAGCGCGTGAGATAGTCAATATGCTCAAGTTTGATGTCAAAACAACCTACGACGAAAAAGACTCTATCGGAAAACGCTACCGCCGTCAGGATGCAATAGGAACACCTTTCTGCGTAACGATTGACCACGATACCATAAATGATAACTGCGTAACAGTACGTTTCCGCGATACCATGCAGCAACAACGCGTGCCCATCGAACAACTCCACGACATGATTACTAAGGCTGTGGATATGAAACAACTGCTCCGTCAGTTATAATAGCGCTTAAACACCGTGCCGTTGCAACACCTGAAATATCTGATAGCACTCACCAAAGTCCGAGGAATAGGGTTGCGTACCGCGCACCGACTTCTCGAAGTTTATGGCGACAATATCCAAGAGGTATTCCTTTCTGACCTGAGGGATGTTGAGGAGCGGGCACAGATAACGTTGCGTAACATAAATTTCAAAGACCCCGCATGTCTTGAGCAGGCAGCACGTGAAGTGGAGTTTATCGTTAAGCACAAACTACGCGCCATGGTATATGGCACCGCCGACTACCCGTCACACTTGCTCGAATGTCCCGACGCACCGCTTGTGCTCTATGCTATGGGAAACGGCGATTTCAACGCAAAAAAACGCTATGTCAGCGTTGTGGGAACGCGTACGCCGACTTCGTACGGCAAGGATATGTGCCGAATGTTGGTTAGCGAATTGGCGCAAATGGTGCCGGATATTGTTGTTGTCAGCGGATTGGCGTATGGCATAGATGTAACGGCACACCGTGCGGCACTCGATGCCGGAGTGCCAACATACGGCGTGCTGGGGCACGGATTGGATCGTATCTACCCGTCAGTACATCGCGATACCGCAAAAAAAATGCTCGAACAAGGGGCACTGCTAACCGAATATGCTTCAGGGACAAAACCTGAAGGACCTAATTTTGTGCAGCGTGACAGGATTATAGCCGGACTGGCAGATGTGGTGATAGTAGTAGAGTCAAAAGCCAAAGGCGGCTCGCTGATAACAGCACACTATGCCCTTGAATATAATAGGGACGTCATGGCGGTGCCGGGCAGGATTAATGACACAGCAAGCGCGGGATGCAACCAACTCATAAAACGTAATGTTGCCGCGCTCGTGGAGTCTGCCCAGGATATCGTTAATGCCATGCAGTGGGATGCTATGCAACCCAAGCAATTAGCACTATTTCCCGAACTCACCGAACAGGAGCAACAAATAGTAAAAGTGTTAGAGCAGTATCCCGACGGACTGCAGGTTAATGATATCGTACCGCTTGTCAGTATGCCATTCCATAAAATTTCGGCTATGCTGTTTGACCTCGAAGACAAGAATGTTGTTGCCATAGCTCCAGGCTCCGTCTATCGATTGTTGACTTCGCGTTCTTGACTTGGTGGTGGACACGCCACGGCGTGTCCGTACAGGTTATTGGTATTGCAGCAAAGCTGTCAAATGTTCTTGCTCCTTGCTGCAGAGTTGTGTGCGTTAGCCGCTCCTCCCCTGTCGCAGAAAGGGGAGGTGGCACGCAGTGCCGGAGGGGTAATGATCCATGTTCTTTGTTTCCTTTTTTTCTACTCCTCCGCCCTTCGGGCACCGGATTAAGGAGTTCTTTTCTGCGAAAAATTTGCGGGGATATTCAATTTCATTGTTCGTTTTCTCGCCTCACTAATGTTCGCTAGCGACATTAGTTTCGGCTTATCGAAAACTTTGCAAATTTTTCTTCACCCCTTCCTTCGTCAGGGGAGGAGTTTTTGACACGGATTTATTTTTGTTCACGAATTAAGCGAATTTTACTAATTACTAAATTACAAAATCACTAAATAACTGAATAACTCAATCAATTGTCAAATAGTAAATGAATAAATAGTAAATGTCTGTTAATTGTCAAATAGTCAATATCTTGTTCCTTGTTCAAAAAAAATAATCCTTTCATTCCATGAAGAAAATTCATTTTATAGCTATCGGCGGAGCTGCCATGCACAACCTTGCTCTTGCCATGAACGAGATACCTTGGTATCACGTCACCGGTTCTGACGACGAGATTTTCGAGCCATCTCGCAGTCGCCTCGCCGCGGCGGGTCTGTTACCAGCTCGCGAGGGATGGTATCCCGAGCGTATCACACCCGACCTCGATGCGGTGATATTGGGAATGCATGCCACCAAGGATAATCCTGAATTGATTCGAGCTCAACAACTTGGATTGAGAATTTATAGCTTCCCGGAATATCTCTATGAGCAGACATTGACAAAAACTCGTGTTGTAGTAGGTGGTAGCCATGGAAAGACGACAACCACGGCAATGATTCTTCATGCTTTGAAGCTTAATGGTTTGGAAGCCGATTTTATGGTTGGAGCCCAGATAGAAGGTTTCGATACCATGGTCCGTTTGAGCCCTTCATCACGCATAGCGGTGTTTGAGGGAGATGAATACCTCACGTCGCCCATTGACCATCGACCCAAATTTCATATCTATCGACCTCACCTCGCTGTGCTCACGGGCATAGCATGGGATCATATCAATGTGTTCCCGACTTTCGAGATTTATAAGAAACAGTTCTCAGATTTTGTGGACTTGATGGAGGCGCAAGGCAGACTTATCTATTGCTCTGACGATAAAAACCTGTGTGATATAGTTGAGCATTTGCGCCGCGACCTGATAGCATTCCCGTATTCCACACCCCAATATGAGGTTGTTGACGGAGTGACGTATATCGTTTCGCGTGGCGAACGCTATGCCATGCAGGTCTTTGGAGAGCATAACCTGCAGAATATGAATGCTGCACGTCTTGTATGCGGTCAGTTGGGTATCTCCGAGAAGAATTTCTATACAGCCATGCAGTCGTTTCACGGAGCCAATAACCGCCTGCAAAAAATAGCGCAAAACGCTGACAGCGTAGCCTTCAAGGATTTTGCTCACTCACCATCGAAACTCAAAGCTACGGTAAAGGCTGTTCGTGAACAATATCCGGCGAAGCACCTGATAGCATGCATGGAACTCCATACTTTCTCGAGCCTGACTGCCGACTTCTTGCCGCAATATAAAGGCTGTATGGACGAAGCTGACGAGGCATACGTATATTTCAACCCCGAAGTCATCAAACATAAACGTCTGCAACCTATCACAACCGAGGAAGTGCGGCAGGCTTTTGGCAGAAAAGACCTTAAAGTATTCACCGACAGCGCTGAATTAGTGGGCACGTTGCACACGCTTGACTACCACAACGCCGCACTGCTGATGATGACGTCCGGAAACTTCTCCGGCGTTGACATACAGGCATTAGCAAAGGAATTACTTGAAGGTGCTAAATGATGAAAATCATACATTTGATATCCAACAAACAATGGGGAGGGGGCGAGCAATACGCCCTCGACCTTATATTACGCCAAAAGCATGAAGGGCATGATGTGGAAGTTGTGACATCGATGTATAAGACCGTTAAGGAACATTTTCAAAATGCAAATATAACCGCTACGACATTGCTTTTGGGAGGTGGTTTTCGTGATTTTCTGTCACCTTTGGCGTTGGCTCTCAAATTAAGAAAAGTGAACGGTCCGGTGGTAATTCATGTTCATAATTTTGGAGATGCATTTGTAGCCATTAGAGTGAAGATGTTGCTCAGGAAAAGTGTAAAGGTCAAAGTGGTGGTGACACGCCATTTAGTCAAGAAAGCCAAGACATCACTCTTGTTCACATGGCTCTATAAGTATATTGACGAACTGATTTTCGTCTCGCGTCTCGCCAAAAATGAGTTCCTGTCTTCTCAACCCACTATTCAAAGCACAAAAATCCATGTGGTGTATAATGCAGTGGTGGTGCCCAAGGATATCGAACCTCGCGACCTAAAACGTGAGTTATCACTGCCATCCGATGCCGTGGTAGCCATGTATCATGGGCGTCTGGTGCGTGAAAAGGGTCTTGAAATACTGCTCAAGGCTTTTGCGGAAATTACAGAACAATGCCCGAAAATGGTATTAGTGCTGCTTGGCGGAGGTATGGATAATTATGAACGCTATCTGCAAAACTTGACGGCAGTACTCAATATATCCAATAAAGTATTTTTTGTTGGCTTTCAGACTAATGTATATCCCTATATCGCTTCCTGTGACATAGGAGTGGTGCCGACAATAGCTCCTGAAGCCTTCGGACTGTCGTGCGCTGAATATATGGCATTAGGCAAACCATTGATTACAACAGCTAATGGCGCACAGCGTGAGTTAGTGGATACTGACGAGAATGGAATACTCGTACCACCCGAAAGCGTGTCATCACTCGCAAATGCCATCAGGCTGCTCTATATAGATCGTGAATTGGCCGGTAAGCTCGGAAAGTCTGCTGCTAAGAAGATTGCAATGAACTACGATTACGATGGTTTTTATAGTAAAATAATGTCAATTTATGGCCTCTAATGTTAAATAATATTAAAAAACATAACAAAACAGGGTGTATTTGATGTTATAAAACATATTTATCGTAATTTTGCAAGTGTTTTTCATGGTATTAGATTTTTAAGGTTAATGAAGATTGGGTTGTCGTGAGACAGCCTTTCTTTTTTTTATACCCTTTTATCATCTTTTATTCACTTTTGTGACTTTATGTGTATATGGTTCACTTGCGATATTCCGTTTTTTTTTGTTACCTTTGTCAATAATTACCTTCTTTATGTATTTTGACATAAATCCTATGCCTATGCGTATCAAGTCTTTTCTGTGTTCCGCACTACTGCTATGCTTCATGGATGTATTCTCATGTACCAATTTTATGGCCGGTCGTGACGCTACTGTTGATGGTAGTACGTTAATCAGTTATGCTGCTGATAGTTATTCTCTCTATGGTTCGCTGACCATAACTCCCGCCCGCGATCATAAGGATGGTTCGAAGCGTAAGGTATATGACTGGGATACAGGCAAGTATCTTGGTGAAATACCTCAAGTGGCTCATACCTACCGCGTTGTTGGCAATATGAATGAGCATCAGCTCACTATTGGGGAAACGACATTCACAGGGCGCGAGGAATTGCAAGACACCACGGGAATTATCGACTACGGCAGTTTGATATACATAGCCCTTGAGCGTGCGAAAACTGCACGTGAGGCGATAAAGGTTATGACGAACCTCGTAGCCAAATACGGGTATAACAGTACCGGAGAATCGTTCACAATCGCTGACCCTAACGAGATATGGCTCTTGGAACTTATAGGCAAGGGTGTTGGTCGCAAGGGCGCCGTTTGGGCTGCGGTGCGCATACCCGACAATGCCGTGTGTGCTCATGCCAATCAGGCACGCATACGGCACATAGATTTCAAGGCAGGTAAGGACCATTGGCTCTATAGCAAGGACGTGGTCTCTTTTGCACGCGAAAAAGGCTATTATTCAGGTTCTGACGCCGATTTTAGTTTCGCTGACGCTTACTGTCCGCTCGACTTTGTCGGTGCCTATGTGTGCGAGGCGAGGGTATGGAGCTTTTTCCGAAAACTGAATGACGATATGGACCGATATCTGCCTTACGTTATGTTTCAGACTAAAGAACCTATGCCACTATGGATAGTGCCCGACAGAAAGGTCTCGGCGCAGGATTTCAAGGAATTTATGCGAGACCAATATGAGGGTACTCCGCTTGATATTACACAGGGATTGGGTGCAGGACCTCATCATAGCAAAATGAGAGAAACACCGCTCTCGTTCAAGATTGGAGAACAGAAATACTGGTATGCGCGTCCAATTGCCACACAGCAGACAGGTTGGAGCTTTGTGGCGCAGATGAGAGCTGATGCCCCTAAACAAGTGGGAGGGGTGTTCTGGTTCGGAGTGGATGACGCATCATGCAGTGTGCTTGTTCCTTTCTTTTCATGCTGCACTACGGTGCCGCAATGTTTCGCACCGGATAACGGAAGTCTTACAGAGTATTCGCCGACAAGCGCTTTCTGGACTTTCAATCGAGTGGCTAACTTCGCCTATTTTCATCGATATGACAGCGTGATGAATGATATTCGTAAGTACCAGACAACATGGGATAAACACTTCAATGACTATGTAGCCGATGTCTATGCCAAGGCAGAAGACATGAGCATGAAAAAAGCACAGAAAAAAGTATCAAAAGAAGTGGCTATTATGGCTGAAGAACTGCATAGTTTCTGGAGTGATTTTGCTAACTTTCTGCTTGTTAAATATCTCGATGGTGCCGTGAAACGCGAGAACAATGGTGTCTTTCTTACAACACCCCAAGGTATGGCTGATAGCATTCAACGACCTGGAGTTGGCGCACATTGGTATCCGATTATTGCACCTACAGAGCCGGGAAAGGAATAAAAAAGAGCAAAGAACAAAACATTGACTATTTGACAATTAACAAACATTTACTATTTGATTATTTACTATTTTGATATTGATTGAGTTATTTAGTCATTGAGTAATTTGCACTACCGAGTCCAAAACTCCTCCCCTGCCGAAGGAAGGGGAGGTGCCCGCAGGGCGGAGGGGTAACCAACATTTACTATTTATTCATTTACTATTTTGATATTGATTGAGTTATTTAGTCATTGAGTAATTTGCAAGTACGGA
>ODAI013342258.1_pt1 | contig 13674 bp, 8 predicted proteins | sample 1539321 | NCBI WGS metagenome assembly ODAI01 (sample SAMN02144231, study PRJEB22623) | gut metagenome | biome: sheep rumen | host: Ovis aries | place: New Zealand
AACTTAATATCGTTATTAAGCTTTCTGTACTGCTGATATTTTTCTTTTGAACTGAAGAACATTGACGCAAGGCTTTTATTTGATGCTTCATCGATAAATTTCTCGGTAGCTTCAAGTGCCTTTCGTGTATCTTCCTTCAGTTTTGCAAAGGAATCAACGGTTTTATAATAATGGTAATCATGATTTTTATTTAATTTGTTTAACTTACTATCATAGCTTTTAATGAGCATCATATCCGGAACGGCGTTACACGAAGCTGTAAAGTTATTTAAAGCATTCTTCATTTCGTTTAAAGAAGCAGACTCGGGAGCGTCAATCTGATCATTCATTTCCTTTAACTGCTTTACATCACCTATCATGCCGTAATATGAACCGACAATATCAAGAGCATTGTTTCTGACTTCTTTTGAAGCGTTATCGTATGTAAACAACATGCCGTTGATTTTGTTGGATTCGTTAATCATTTTTCCGAAAATATTGTTGGCTTTATTATTACTTTTATTTGTTGCAAGCTGTTCATTTACCAAAAGCTTATCCAAATCCTCATCGGGTACTATTCTCGGAACATTGGGATTTATATAGGTCGGATCGGTACCCTTATATATTTCCTCAAACTTTACAAGCTTCTCCTGGACATCCTTGATTCTTTTAACGGTTTTATCAATTTCATACTTGTTAACTCCGTAACCTTGCATGAGAACTGCAAGTACCTCGGGATTGGCATTTTTTACCGCATCTGCCATTGATTTGGGTATAACTCGAAGATCGGAAAGTGCTACGAAGTTCTGATTTGTATCATTTAAATTGCTTTTTGCACCGAAACTGTTGTCATTGTCAATACCCTGAACGCCGATAATCTTTCCGTTTTCATCGAATTTAAGGAAGAGATTAGCGGTATGCCTGTCGGTGTTACCGATAAGATAATCAAGGAACTGAAGTGATGCTACGCTCTTTACAAGTCCTTTTGCGTCAACATAGCTGAAGCCGTTACGTTTATTTGCCGGATTATCTAAGTCAGGAGAAGATGGATCCACTCCGGTGGCAGGCATCATCATGGTGCCCTTTAAAGTCACATTCTTTCCGTCCTTTGTTGTTTTTATCTTCATTTTTTCCGCATATGCAATTACATCCGAACAGCCGAAATAATCGGCAAAAGCACTTGCAAGCGCATTTCTCTGAGACATATCGGAATAGTGATCAATGGCACCGTCAACCCTTAAGGTATAGGCATTCAGTTCCTTCATATAGGAAGTGGCAGTTTCAAGAAAAGCATATTTCTTTTCGGCAGTATCAAGTTCATCATAAATCTTTTCATATTTTTCGAATTGTTTGTCATATACGGCCTTAAAAGTTTTATCGCTATTAATAAAACGTGCATAATTGTTTTTATTAAAATAATCATCAAAATTTTCGGCGGTTATTTTAATGTTTCTTCCGTTTTTAGTAACGCTCTTAACATGTTTCTGCAGAATATTTTTCATGAGTTTCTGACTGATTTCATTAAATATCATATCAATTGAATTATCCAGATCGAGATCTGTCCCGTAACGATCGGGAGAAACAACTAAATAATATTCCGCAGAAGTTTTTTCGAGGGATAAAAACACAGTATGATCGATTTTTTTCATTAAATCGGCGGCACCCGGATACTTTTCGCAGATGCCTTCAAGATTTTTTTCATGTTTTTCTTTAAAATACTCATTCCTGTTTGTTGTGATGGGAGCGTTTTTTTCAGGTGTAAAGAAACCTATGCAGCTATCGCCTTTCTTTTTGCCTTCGATAGGTTCGTCATCGAGGGAAAAATTAATCTTATATCTTGTACTGTTGCTGGCACCGACACTTGAAAGCTTGGACATTTCATCTTCACTGAGGTTGATAGTCCTTGTTCTCGAGTTCTCAAAGAACTCTTCGATAGTATAGGTGTTGTCGTCCATATACTTTTCGGCATTATTAGCGGGTTTTTCTTTTTCAGCCTTTTCTACCTTTCTTTTATACCTGATAAGCGCAGCATAATCCTTGGAAAAGCGTTTGTTCATTTTTTTGAACATTTTTGCTTCATTGGAATCTTCATTCAAGGTATCATATTTTCCCTTAAGCTGAACGCCGAGCTGTTCATATAATCCCAGAAGCTTACCAACAGTTGTAAGAGTAAGCTTTTCTTTTGTTTCATTTAGACGATCTATCTCAGCAACCAGCTGACTGGCTGCATCACTGCCTTTGATGGTAAAATACTGTTCGCTTCTTTTTTCTACTTTTTTCTTGGTGTCCGGCATGATAATTCTCCTTTCGGAATTTTATTTTTGTTATCTGACAATATATTAACACTGAATGTGCACCAAAAATGCACCAATAATATATTTTTTTATAAAAAATCAAAAATAAAAAAAGCACTCCTTTAAGGAGTGCCTAAACAGCTCGTAGGGGAATCGAACCCCTGTTTTCGCCGTGAGAGGGCGACGTCTTAACCGCTTGACCAACGAGCCATATGCTTTGTTTTCTTTCGTCAACAAAGCATATATTACTATAACATCATCGTAATGTCAAGTTTTTTTTGAAAAAAGTTATTCTGCTTTTTTTCTTAATGCAAAAGCTTCACCGGATGCCGAAGCAAGCATCAGTATGATACCTTTATCCGAACAGATCAAAAAGTGATAACTGTTCATCCTCCGGCAATCCGTCAAGAATACCGTATTTCGTCATCGTATCGATTACCGACTGAGGAATCTTTCCTCTGTTCTTATAATCGTTTCTGGAGACAAAAGGTGCTTTTTTCGCTTCTTCTTCTGCCAGGACCGCAGCCTTTTCTCCCATACCATTTATGGTCTGCAGGCTCGGCATAAGCTTTCCGTCCTTGATTTTGAAACGGTTTGCTTTGGCTTCGTAGATGTTGATAGGAGTAAATTCAAAACCTCTTGCATACATTTCACGCACGCAAAGGGAATCGTCATACATTGCCTCTTCCTTCTGGGAAGCGGTTTTATTGTTGATCTTTTCCTTTGTTTTATCCATCCAGTCCTGAAGCTTGTCAAGTCCCTGAGCCATGACTTCATAGTCAAAATCCTTTGCGCGTATCGAAAAATATGCGGCATAATATGCAAGAGGATGATATACCTTGCAATATGCTATTCTGAAAGCCATCATGACATAGGCACAGGCATGCGCCTTAGGGAACATATACTTTATCATTTTACAGGACCATATGTACCAGTCGGGTATGTTGTTTGCCTTCATAACTTCTTCCATTTCGGGCTGAAGGCCTTTTCCCTTACGTACGCTTTCCATGATCTTGAAGGATTTTCCTGCTTCTATTCCTTTAAGTATCAGGAAGGTCATTATATCATCTCTTGTACAGATTGCCGTCTGAAGCTCGCATTTGCCTTCCTTTATCAGGGTCTGGGCGTTGTTGGTCCAGACGTCGGTTCCGTGCGACAGGCCGGAAATCCTTATCATATCCGAAAAGCTCTTCGGTTTGCATTCCCTGAGCATGTTCATAACAAAGTTGGTTCCAAGCTCCGGAAGTCCAAGGGAACCGAGGTCCGTTCCGATCTGTTCGGGCTTGACACCCAGTGCTTCGCAGCTGTTAAACAGCGAAATTACCTTTGCATCGTCCATAGGCCAGGTTTTTGCGTCCTCACCGGTAAGGTCCTCAAGAAAACGTATCATGGTCGGATCATCATGTCCGAGTATATCGAGCTTGAGCAGGTTATGGTCTATCGAATGATAATCGAAATGTGTAGTGATTATGTCCGATTCCATATCATTTGCCGGATGCTGAACAGGTGTAAATGTATAGATTTTTTCGCCGTGAGGAAGTACGACAATTCCACCCGGGTGCTGACCTGTGGTCCTTCTGACACCGACACAGCCTTTTACAAGGCGGTTGATTTCGGCGACGCGCTTCTCGATACCTTTATCTTCGTAATATTTTTTGATGAAACCAAAGGCGGTTTTATCGGCAAGCGTGCCTATCGTACCGGCTTTAAAGGTATGGCCCTCTCCAAAAATGACTTCGGTATAGGCATGTGCCTTTGACTGGTATTCACCGGAGAAGTTAAGGTCGATATCAGGCTCTTTGTCGCCGTTAAAGCCGAGGAAGGTCTCAAAAGGAATATTCTGACCGTCACGGCAAAGACGGTGTCCGCACTTCGGACAGTTCATGTCCGGAAGGTCATAGCCGGAAAGCTGGTTCTCGAGCGCATTTTTAATTATGTCCGAATCAAAATCCGTATAATGGCACTCCGGGCAGTAATAATGCGGCGGAAGCGGGTTTACCTCTGTTATGCTCGACATTGTAGCTACAAAGGAAGAACCTACGGATCCACGCGAGCCAACCAGATAACCGTCGTCATTTGATTTTTTAACAAGCTTCTGGGCTATGATGTACATAACCGAATAACCGTTGGAAATGATCGAATTAAGCTCTTTGTCAAGCCTGTTCTTAACGATATCCGGCAGCGGATCTCCGTACATTGATATTGCTTTTTTGTAACACATGTCACGAAGGTCGTTATCGGAGTTCTCGATTACCGGAGGGCATTTATCGGGGCGTACAGGTGCGATCTTCTCAATCATATCGTTGATAAGATTGGTATTGGTCACCGCCACCTCAAAGGCTTTTTCGGGTCCCAGATAATAAAGCTCCGCAAGCATCTCCTCAGTTGTCCTGAAGAAAAGGGGAGGCTGCAGATCTGCATCCGAGAAGCCCTTTCCTGCCATGATTATACGCCTGTATATTTCATCCTCAGGATCAAGAAAATGAACGTCACAGGTGGCAACGCAAAGCTTGTGGTGTTTGTCGGCAAGCTCAACGATTTTTTTGTTTAAAGCCTGAAGATCCTTTTCATCCTTGATCTCGGGATATTTTTCCTTGTCTCTTACAAGGAAATAGTTATTGTAAATGGGCTGTATTTCATAATAATCGTAAAGCTTTGAAATGTGCTCTATGTACTCTTCGCTTTCTTTATTAAGTATTGCCCTGAAAAGTTCTCCGGCTTCACAGGCGGAACCGATGATTATGCCTTCGCGATTCTTTAAAAGCTCGGATTTCGGAACCTTCGGACGTCTGGAAAAATACTTAAGGTGCGAATCGGAAACAAGCTTATAAAGATTTGCACGACCGAGATCGTTTTTGCAGAGGAAAATAATATGATAATACTTTCTTCCTCTTATTTCCCTTACATAGCTTTCCTCGTCAAGTACGCAATTGCCGTTTTCGTCAAAAAGATCGTCATCATTTACAAGATAGCCTTCGCATCCGTAAATAATCTTGAAATCCTTGAATCTGGCTTTTTCCTCATCGCTTAATTTCTTCGGGTCTATGGCATGCGAAGCTTCGGTAAATGCCTGAACTACACCGTGATCTGTAATCGCAACCGCAGGATGTCCCCATTCAAAAGCACGTTTAACATAGGCCTTGACATCAGTAACGGCATCCATGTCACTCATCTGGGTATGGGCATGAAGCTCAACCCTTTTGATCTCTGCGGTATCCATACGTTTTACCCTTGTATCGGAAGCTTTTTTAATTCCTTTTATCTGGCTTATGCACACTTCCTTGTCATAGGTATCAAACATTACATTTCCGCAAAGTGAAACAAATTTGTCAGGCTTAAGATTTGCACGGATGCTGTCCAATTCTTCCGGTCTAAGGAATATTTTGCCATTTATGGTATCGGTAAAATCCGTAATCGAAAAAATGAACATGAATTTGCCGCTCTTAAGCTCACGCTCCTCAACAAAGGTGATCATGCCGGTAATTACCGCATCGTTTATTCCGTCAAAAAGCTCGTTTATCCTGTAAGTATCTCCGGAAAAATTACGTCCATAGAAAATATTGGGGTCATCCGGCACCTTCGGCTTACGGTATTTGTTCTCTCCCTCGGCCGCAGCCTTTTCTCTGTCTTTTTCTTTTTTCTCTTTTTTCTTCTTTTCTATGGTTTCGTTCGCATTAAGATCGACGGGTTTTTCGGGCGGTTTTCTCTTCATGTTGTCATTATAATAAAAATAACCGTTAACATCCCCGTCATAATTATGTTCTACAGCTGTCTCATGATAACTTATCCTGATATCCCCCCTGATTTTGAACCAGCTGTATAATATTTCATTTATATCATCCGATATGCCGGATGCTACTTTCTTTGATAAAAAATCATCCGAAAGATTGATTTCCATAATATCATTGTCAAAGCTTATTATAGCCTTATCAAATGCATAGGAATAAAGCTGATCTTTTACACTTAGCTCAAAGATAACAGCCTGTCCGTATTTCTGCCACAGATCTGCAAGGCTTGAAATCTCAATTTCCGGATAATTGATTTTAAAGTATGCTTTTTTGTCCTGGTCTATAAAAAATTCCCGGGTTATATAATATGCCGCCTGATCCAGAAAATGAGGATGGATAAAGTGCGCGGCATGGCAATCGATATAAGCGGCGTTATCATAGGAAGATATCGCAACCCTGTCGATGCATATTTCCTCGGTATTCTTCCTGATGTTGTCGGGAAGGCTGTCCATTTTAAATACAGTATATATTTCATTCATGGCAAATTTTTTCCAGTTCTGTTTTAAATTTGTCAAACAGTTCCTGTTCCGGTACCTTTGCGATTATCTCACCCTTCTTTATGATGAGACCTTCGCCTTTTCCGCCGCAGATACCGAGATCGGCATTTTTCCCTTCGCCGGGTCCGTTTACGACACAGCCCATAACGGCTACCTTTATATTATTGCTGTAATGGCTGCAAAGTTCTTCAACCTTTGCTGCAAGAGAAATAAGATCGATGCTGGTCCTTCCGCAGGTCGGACAGGAAACCACTTCTATTCCTTCGTTACGAAGTCCTAAGGCCTTTAATATCAGCTTGGCCGAACGTATTTCCTGAACGGGGGCATCGGTAAGGGAAACTCTGATCGTATCTCCAATTCCTTCGTAAAGAAGCGTTCCTATGCCTATTGCCGATTTAATGTTTCCGGCAAGCAAAGAGCCGGATTCGGTGATCCCGACATGCAAGGGGTAAGAAGTGAGCTCCGAGATCATTTCATAGGCTTTGATGCTCATCAGAACATCCGATGATTTAATGCTTATGACAATATTGTCAAAATCATACTTTTCAAGCATTCTAACTTTGTCGAGCGCCGATTCGACTATGCCTTCGGCCGTCACACCGCCGTATTTTTCGATGAGGCTTTTCTCAAGCGAACCGGAATTGACGCCAACTCTTATCGGAACATTATATTCCTTTGCTTTTTCGACTACCGCTTTCACTTTTTCTTCGCTTCCGATGTTTCCGGGATTTATCCTGATCTTGTCGGCGCCGTTTTCGATGGAGGCAATTGCAAGCCTGTGATCAAAATGAATATCAGCGATCAAAGGGATATGTATGCGCTTCTTGATTTCGGAAAGAGCCTTTGCGGCTTCTTCTGTAGGCACAGTCACCCTGATAAGCTCACAGCCGGCTTCTTCAAGCTCAAGAATCTGCGCGACGGTTGCTTCTACATCCTCTGTCTTAGTGTTGCACATAGACTGGATAAGGACGGGATTTCCGCCTCCGAGTATCCTGTTGCCTATTTTTATGATTTTTGTGTTATCTCTTTTCATATAAATACACTTTCCTTGATTTACCCCTCATCAGTCACCCTGCGGGTGACAGCTTCTCCCCGGGGAGAAGCCTTTTTTATATATTCAAAACGCGTTTAACTTTATTACAAGAAACCAGATATATTACTCAATTTTGGTAACATTACAAAGAATACATTCCTTATGTCATTGTAAAGTATGAATACCATCAGTACCATCAGAAGAGCAAAACCGATAAGATGAACGATTGCTTCCTTTTCCGGAGGCAGCGGCTTTCCTCTTATCAGCTCTATCAGCATGAACAAAAGCCTTCCGCCGTCAAGAGCCGGTATCGGAAGCAGGTTCATTACGCCGAGGTTTGCCGAAATCAGAACGCACATGAACAGAAGGTTAAGAATTACATACTTTGTTCCGTCCTGCTTTGATTCTTCGACAACATCCGAGATTTCTTTGGTGATTCTTACAGCGCCTCCGACATCCTCCTTGTGAACATGACCGGTCGCCATATAGAAAAGACTGTGGATGGTATTGTCAATCCAGAAACGTACTTCTGTAAAACTGTATCTGATCGTTTGCAGAGCGTTTGCTTTCTCTCTGTATGTATTCGCTGAAAAGCCAAGCGAATAATTTGTAGTATATTCCGACTTGAAAGTAAGATCGTGAGGCTTTGTACCGCGCACATAGGTAAGAGTCAGTTCGCTGCCGTCTAATGGATGCTCGGCCATATAATTCTGAAGCTCAAGCCCGGATTTAATCTCGGTACCGTTGATCGCAGTGATCGTATCTCCGTCGCGAAGACCGGCTTTTTCGGCGGGATTGCCTTTGATGACGGTAACCTGAGCGGGCAGGTCGTCTGCCGAGTAGCTGATACCCATATAATATTTTGAAACAGCGATCGGTGTAACTGTATATTTCTTTTCCTTACCGTCACGCTTTATCTTAAGCGACAGTTCATCCTCATCTATCTCATGGAAATAGGTGTACATGGTGAAATCACGGCCGATAACAACGTTTTTACCGTCAATTTCGGTGATAAGATCACCCTCCTTGGGCTCATAAGCCTCTCCGTCAGAATCTTTAATATCGGCATCCTTGCTTACGCCTGCAATATAGGCAGGATCATATCCTCCCCATCCGATAATGACAAGCGAAAGAACAAACGCAAGGATGAAATTAAATACCGGACCGGCAAGAACTATGGAAAAACGCTGCCATAGCTTCTTGGAGGCAAATGAATCCTCGTCGTCCCCCGCTCCCTGTCCGTCATCTCCCTTCATCATGCAGGAACCGCCGATTGGGAAGGCGCGGAGGCTGAACTTGGTCTGTCCTATCTTTTTTGAGAAAATTACGGGGCCGAGGCCCAGTGAAAAATCGTTTACCGTTACTCCGTTGATACGGGCAAAAATAAAATGTCCGAATTCATGGATGATTATGATCACACTCAGCATCAGGAGTGCGATCAGTATATTGACAAATGTGTGCATAAACTTCTCTCCCGTATCTAACCATAGATACCTGACAAATATATTTCTGTTTCCCTTTGCACCTCTAAAATCGTGTCTACATCAGGCATCGCAATGTTTTCATGTCTGTTCATTGCAAGCTCGATTCCGTCGGCAATATCAAGGAAACCGATCTTATCCTGTAAAAACTTTCCGACAAGCCATTCGTTTGCTGCATTGAAAACGGTAGGAAGGGATCCTCCTGCCATCATTGCTTTTTCTGCAAGCGCAAGACCCCTAAAGCTTTCTTTATCCGGCTTTTCAAATGTCATTTTTCCAAGCTCAAAAAAATCTATCCTTTTGCCGGACAGGTATTTTCTGTTGGGATATGTCAGCGCATACAGTATCGGCAGTTTCATGTCCGGACAGCCCATCTGACCTACAACAGCCCCGTCAACAAACTGTACGGCCGAATGCAAAATGCTCTGAGGATGCAGGACAACCTCGATTTTATCGATACCAACACCGAAAAGCCAGCCGGCCTCCATCATCTCAAGGCCCTTATTGACAAGTGTAGCAGAATCGATGGTGATTTTATTTCCCATCGTCCAGTTCGGATGCTTAAGAGCATCATTTCTCGTCTTGTTCTTTAATTCCGAAGCCTTCAAGCCTCTGAAAGGACCTCCGGACGCAGTCAGTATGATCTTGTCGACTGCAGGATTTCCGTCATGGACCGTCGAGTTTTTGGGATATGGAAGTCCCTGTAACGACTGAAAGATTGCGGAATGCTCGCTGTCCACCGGTAAAAGCCTTACGCCTTTTTCCTTTATCAGCGGAATTATAATGTGGCCTGCCGTAACAAGAGTTTCCTTATTTGCAAGCGCAATATCCTTGCCGGCATTTATGGCGGCAATTGTAGGCCTTATTCCTATCATACCGACTATAGCGGTTACCGTAATGTCTGCACTGTCTATCGCAGCTGCGGCTACGAGGCCTTCCATGCCGCTATATACCACGGTATCAAGTCTTTCGTTTCCTTTGCCTTTGTTATAGCTGTCAAGCATTTCTTTAAACAAAGGAGCAGACGAATCATCATAAATACAGACAAGTTCAGGCCTGTATTTGACCGTCTGTTCAAACAAAAGCTTTATGTTTTTATTGACCGCAAGTGCGGCGACTTTAAATTCTCCGGGATTTTCATCGACGATTTCAAGAGTCTGTCTGCCTATCGATCCCGTAGAACCAAGTATTGAAAGTTTTTTCAAAATATTACTCCGTTAAAACACCTTCTCGAGAAGGTTTATAAAATAAAAGATCAGCGGCGAAACAAAAATCACGGAATCAAAGCGGTCCATGATACCGCCGTGTCCGGGAATCAGATTGCTGTAATCCTTTATATTGTTCTCTCTTTTTATTGCGGAAGCCGCAAGATCTCCGAAAATCGAAAGGATCGAACATACAAAAACAATTATCGCAACAGCCGGTATGGGATATTTAAAAACAGTGAGCTTATCGGCAAACACAGCGGCAAAGACGGTTCCTACTAGCGTTGCCCCAAGTACTCCGCCGATACAGCCCTCCCAGGTTTTTTTAGGAGAAAGAACCGGAAAGGCTTTGTGTTTTCCGAGAAAAACTCCCGAAAAATAAGCACAGGTATCACACAGCCAGGAGGAAATGAAAATCAGCCACACAAGGTACAGACCCGAATCATTCATCCTGATACGATAAATATAGCTCATCAATACTCCCGCATATACAAAGGCAAGAAGCGGCACAACAGCTTCGTTCAGCTTATATTTCGGGTATTCAACGACATAGCAGACGAGAATGAAAAGGAAAAATATTACAAGCTCAACAATGAAATATATTTCCTTGATAAGAACCATTCCGACATAAAGAAAAATATTGGCAGCAAAGGCAATAAACATCAAAAGAGATTTTTCCTGTTTAAATACCTTCGAAAGCTCATATATTCCTCCGCATGAAACGAGACAGAGGACAGCAAGCAATAAATTCCCGCCTAATATAAGTGTGGGGATCAGAATTGCAAAAAGTACCGCCCCGCTTATTATTCTGGTTTTCATTTAACTCCTCCAAATCTTCTGTCACGCTGATTATAGTATTCAATGGCCTTTATCAGCTCTTTTTTATCAAAATCCGGCCACAGTACATCGGTAAAATAAAACTCCGAATATGCTATCTGCCAGGGCAGGAAGTTTGAGCTTCTGAGCTCTCCGCTTGTCCTGATCATCAAATCCGGGTAAGGCATTTCGGCTGTATCAAGATACGAATTGAAGACATCCTCATCAATACCGTCTATATCGAGGCTGTTGTTCTTTACATCTTTTGCAAGCTTTTTTACGGCACGGACAATTTCATCCCTGCCGCCGTAATTGATCGCAATCGTAAAATTAAGCCCGGTGTTTTCCTTTGTGCTTTCTTCAAGCTCGGATATTGATTTTCTGAGGTCTTCGGCAAGTCTTGTCTTATCGCCGATAACACGAACCCTTACATTATTCTTGGCGCACTTTTCAAGACTGCTCAGCATGTATTTGCGGAGCAGATTCATAAGCATTCCGACTTCTTCCTCCGAACGTTTCCAGTTTTCGGTGGAAAATGCATATATCGTCAGATACTTAATGCCCAGATCCCACGCGTCGTCGCAAATCTGTTCTGCAACCCTCGCACCCTGCGCATGTCCTGCAGTACGGGGAAGCAGCCTTTTTTTAGCCCAGCGCCCGTTGCCATCCATTATGATGGCAACGTGCCCGGGAATGTTCATTTCTTCTGTTTTAATCTTTTTTGTCATTATCGATAATTAAAACGATTATTATACCGTCATGATCTCCTTGGATTTGATTTCAACCATCTTGTCGATATTCTCGATGAATTTATCGGTCATCTTCTGAACATCTGTTTCCATTTTTTTGGTCTCATCCTCTGAAATATCATCACTCTTTCCGGCCTTCTTGATCGCATCGTTTGCATCACGGCGGATATTTCTTATCGCTACCTTGGTAGCCTCGCCCTTTTTCTTTATATCCTTTACAAGCTCTTTACGTCTGTCTTCGGTAAGCTCGGGGAATACAAGACGGATGATTTTTCCGTCATTTCCGGGGGTGATTCCAAGATCTGAAGCAAGAATGGCTTTTTCAATATCCCTGATCATTTTGCTTTCCCATGGCTGAATGGCGATAACTCTCGCCTCGGGAACGCTTACGTTTGCAACACTCTGTATGGGTGAAGGCGTGCCGTAATAATCAACCTTGATCTTATCAAGAAGATGAGGATTAGCACGGCCAGCACGTATGCTTGCATATTCCTCTTCAAGACTTGCAATGGATTTGTTCATTTTTACCTCAAAGGGTTCGATAACTTTGTTCATGGTTTTCCTTCTCCTTTTAATATACTATTGTTCCGGAAAGTTTGCCGGACAAATTATTAACTATTCCGTTTTCCTCATTAAGCGAGAAAATCAAGGTATTAACCCCGTTTTCCATGCACATTACCGCGAAGGTAAGATCCACAACACCGAGTTTTTTATCAAGAAGCTCCTGATATGAAATCCTGTCATATTTTTTGGCATTGGGATTAGTTCTCGGATCGCTGTCATACACACCGTCTATGTTTTTACCCATTACAACAACCTCGCATTCAAGCTCTATAGCGCGGAGCGCAGTTGTGGTATCGGTGGAAAAATAAGGGTGGCCGGTACCTCCGGCAAGGAAGATGACCTTACCGTTTTTTAAATCGGCAACAGCCTTGTCTTTTGAAAACAGTTCGGTAACGCTTCCGCAGGCAAAGGGTGTATAGATTGACGTTTCCATTCCGCATGCACGGCAGATCTCGGACATATATACACAGTTCATAACGGTGCCCAGCATTCCGATCGAATCGGCCTTGGTTCTGTCGATGGTCTTTGAAGTTCTTCCCCTCCAGAAATTCCCGCCGCCGGTCACGATTGCAATCTCTGTTCCTTTTTCGGAAAGCATCTTGATCTGCTTTGCAACTCTCATGCAGTTTTCTTCATCGAAGCCGAAGCCTTTTTCTCCGGCCATGGCCTCTCCGCTGAGTTTAAGCAATATTCTTTTGTATTCAGCCATAAATGTGAAATCCTTTCAAAAAGGGCATAATATGCCTTAATATCATATATAAGATTTTATCATAGACTAATGATTTTAGCAAGACAAAATGGAAAAAATGACTTGTGCCGAAAAACAAAAACTCCCGGAAGGAATCCCGGGAGTGTGTTAATGAAAATAGTGTGAATTACTTATTCATCTGAGCTGCAACTTCTGCTGCGAAATCCTCGTTCTTCTTCTCGAGGCCCTCACCGGTCTCAAAACGAACAAATCTCTTGATTTCGAACTTGCATCCGTTCTCTTTTGCAACATTTGAAATGTACTTAGCTACGTTTTCCTTGTCTTCAGCCTTAACATAGGTCTGGTCAACAAGGCAGATTTCCTTAAGATGCTTTGCAAAACGTCCGTCAACAAGGCCTGCGAAAATCTTGTTCTCAAGGTATTCAGCCTTGTGGCTTGCAGCAATATCTCTGACTGCCTGAACAGCATCGGGGGAAAGGAAAATGAAGAGGAACTTGTTGGTCATATGCTCTTCATAAGCTCTCTTATACTCTGCGGACCACTTATCTGGTCCGAGCAC
>ODAI013615653.1_pt1 | contig 13674 bp, 10 predicted proteins | sample 1539321 | NCBI WGS metagenome assembly ODAI01 (sample SAMN02144231, study PRJEB22623) | gut metagenome | biome: sheep rumen | host: Ovis aries | place: New Zealand
TATAAGGGACAACTACAGAGGCTTTCTTAAAAATGTGGGATACATTCCCCAGATGATATTCATGCTTGATGATACCATCAGAAACAACGTGGCCTTCGGCATCCCCAAAGAGCAGCAGAGCGAAGAGAGGATATGGGAAGCTCTTAAGGAAGCCGCACTCGATGATTTTGTAAGATCGCTTCCTGACGGCCTTGATACCGGAATAGGAGAAAGAGGCATCAGGATCTCCGGGGGACAGCGCCAGAGGATCGGTATCGCAAGAGCTTTATATTCAGACCCCGAGGTTTTGATCCTTGACGAAGCAACCTCGGCTCTTGATAACGAGACTGAGAATCTGATCATGGAATCCGTTAACAGATTCATGGGAAGAAAGACCCTTGTGATAATCGCACACAGGCTTCAGACCATCGAAAAATGCGACAGCGTTTACAGGGTTGAAGGCGGCAGGATAACCAGGGAAAGATGAAGAACGCAAAAACCCAAAAGATCATCACAGGTCTGCTTTCCCTTTTTTTTGCGGGAGCACTCCTTGCATTTGCCCTGTTTTGGATGAACCGGGGAAAGCCTGAAAAAACAGGCAGGGACGTTGTGATATTCGGTGATTCAATCATGGCATATTCCCAGGATGATTCATCCGTTGCAAACTACCTGTCGGCAGAAACCGGACTCGACGTGCTGGATCTTTCCTTTGGCGGGACGTTGATGTCCTGCATTTACGAAGAATCAACGCCTGCAATGCAGAGGAACGCCCTCAGCATGTACATGATATCAAAGGCTTTTGTCTCGGATGATTTTTCGCAGCAAAAAGCCTACCACCCTATGGAACCTGCTACGGAGTACTTTGGATCAAGGATCGAAGATATGCAAAGGCTTGATCTTAAAAGCACCAAGACCGTCATAATAGGACAATGCATAAATGATTATCACTGCGGGATCACGGCGGGAGACGTTAATTCCGCTTCAGAATATACATACTGCGGCGCACTGAACATGGTGATCCTGTATTTAAGGAGGATCAATCCCGACATCCGTATCATAATCGTATCCCCCACTCCCAAGTGGATGGACAGCGGAAATGAAGCCATGGACATGAATCTCGGAGGAGGTACTCTGAGAGATTTTATGAGAATGCAGAAGGAAGTTGCAGAAAAAAACGGTGTCGAGTACATAAGTCTTTTGGATGTGTATGATACGCCCCTTGATACTTCCGAAGGGTATATGCTGGGAAAGAGTTATACTGTAGACGGTACACACCCGAATCTGTATGCAAGAAAAGCCATAGCGGAGAAGATAGCCCGGTATCTTAAGGAAACCGAAGATGACAATTAACGAATCATTAAAAAAATTATATGAAAAAATAACCGGAAGTGACAGGATCGCATTTTTATCGGCATTTATCTGCGGCCTTCTCATCCACATTCCTGCCATGGTCAAGGATGTGCCGAATCATGACGGACTTTCCAGCATGTATTTTTCACAGAATATGATCACCTCCGGAAGGTGGTTTCTGGGAGTCGTCTGTGCGCCTTCTTCATATTTTACGGTGCCGTGGATCATCGGACTCATCGGTATCTTTGAGCTTGCGGTGGCAGCGATGTTCCTTGTGAAGATCCTTGATACGGAAAACCCCGTTTCGATCTTTATCATAAGTGCCCTGCTTGTAAGCTTTCCTTCCCTTGCATCATCCTTTGCATATGTCTATACACTTGACGGATACATGGCGGGCCTTCTGCTTTCAGTCCTTTCCGTGTATATGGCAAAAAATGACCATTTCGTAACAGGAGGGATCCTGCTTGCTTTCAGCCTTGGTGTGTACCAGGCATATCTTCCCTTTGCAATGCTCCTTTGCATCTTTTGCGTATGGGACACCATGATAAAAAATGAAAAAGGCGCCGTGAAAAAATGCATGGAATATATCTACATGGGCATGATCGGAGCGGTGCTTTATTATGTGATACTTATGGTGCTTTTGAAGATCCAGGGAAAGGTCCTTGATACATATCAGGGGATCGATTCACTGGAGCGCACAGGACTTTCCGACAGATTCTCTGCGCTTCCGGGACTCTACAAGGACTTTGTGAAATTTACTTTTTCAAAAGGATTCATCACAGGGGATGCATGCGCGGCGGGGGTCCTGGTTCTTGGCATGGCAGCGGCTGTTTCTGCAGTGATCCTCATTATAAAAAATAAGCTGTATAAAAAGATATGGTTTTACTGGCTCCTCCTCCTTAGCGCAGTGCTTGTTCCTGTATGTGCAAATGTGGTGCTCCTTATTACTCCCGGAGTTAAGTACCACCTTATAATGAGATACCAGTGGGTGCTTTTTATTATGGCGGGTATTGTACTTTGCGGAAAAGCAGTTGAAGCGTGTGAAGACAAAAAGAATATCTCTGTGCCCATTTCATGGCTTTCCGTGATCACAGCTTTTGTTATTATCTTTTCATATGCTGTATCTGTAAACATCGGCTATACAAATCTTCAGAGAAGATATGAAAAGACCTACGGATACTGTGTGAGGCTTCTTGACAGGATAGAGAGCGCCGAGGGGTATTATCAGGGAGTTCCCATTGCAATAATAGGAGTTGTGGGGGATGACGAATATCCTCCCACGGATATCACGACTCCAGTTACTTCCGAGATGATAGGCCTTACCGGCGATCACCTGCTTTATACAGCCGATAATTATGAAGTCTTCATGAAAAACTACCTTGGAGCCACTCTTACTTTTGCTTCACCTGAAGAAGTTGAAAAGATCTACTATTCCGATGAGTATATCGAAATGGAAAGCTTCCCGGGTAAGACCAGTGTAAAAATGATAAACGGAGTGCTCTGCGTAAAGACTGAAGATGCCAAAAGAAACTGACGCAGCATCCTGATAAAATTAATTGCTTTCGGAAAGGAACAAAATGATCTCAGTAGTTTTACCTGCATATAACGAAAAAGATAATATAGTTCCCGCTATAAAGGAAATATCGGAGGTATTGAAAACTTCCGGAGAAGATTATGAACTTGTATTTGTAAGTGACGGGTCATCGGACGGAACATATGATGAGATCCTTAAAGCATCCGGAGAAGACCCTCATGTAAAGGGTGCCGAGTTTTCAAGAAACTTCGGTAAGGAGGCTGCGATCTTTGCAGGCCTTTCACTTGCCATAGGAGATGCTGTGATAGTCATGGACTGCGACCTTCAGCACCCTGTCAGTGCCATACCTGAAATGATCGAAAAGTGGAGGGGCGGAGCCGAGGTTGTTGAGGGTATCAAGAAAAGCCGCGGAAAAGAAGGCATATTTCACAGGATGTTTGCAGGAATGTTCTACGGGATAATGAGCGGACTTACAAAGATCGACATGAAGGCATCCTCGGATTTCAAGCTCCTTGACAGAAAGGCTGTTGATGCCCTTTTGGAACTTCCCGAGAGCAACACCTTCTTCAGGGCGCTTACTTTCTGGATCGGATTTAAATCTGACAAAGTTTATTATGAAGTTGAGGAAAGAAGAAGCGGAAAGAGCAAGTGGTCATTTAAATCCCTTGTAAGCTATGCCATCAAAAATGCCACTTCATTTTCAACACTGCCTCTTAAGATGATAACAACAATGGGATGGGTCTTTATAATCTTTGCCCTGATCCTCGGGGTGCAGACTCTTGTTAAGTTTTTCTCCGGAACCGCTGCGGACGGCTTTACAACAGTCATTCTCCTGCAGCTGATCATAGGAGGCTTTGTTATGCTGAGCCTTGGTATCGCAGGACACTATATCGCAAGGATATATGATGAAGTCAAGGGAAGACCCAGGTTCATAATAAGAAATACAACAGGCAGACTTTTTAAGAATACGGAAGAATGATCCGATAAGAAAGGACAAAACAATGATCAATTTTAATGTTCCTCCATATATCGATACGGCGGCAGGATATATCACCGAGTGTGTCAAAGCCCAGAAGATATGCGGCGACGGACAGTATACAAAAAAGTGCAACGAATGGTTTGAGAAAAAGACAGGTGCCGGAAAGTGCCTTCTTACCACATCCTGCACCCACGCAACTGAGCTTGCGGCCATCCTTTGTGATCTTAAAGAAGGGGATGAGGTGATACTTCCCTCCTATACTTTTGTTTCAACGGCCAATGCCTTTGCTTTAAGAGGCGCTGTTCCTGTTTTTGTGGATATCAGACCGGATACCATGAATATCGATGAGCAGAAAATAGAAGATGCCATAACGGATAAAACAAAAGTCATTGCTCCCGTTCACTATGCAGGCGTCGGATGCGAGATGGATACCATAATGGATATAGCAAAGCGCCATAACCTTAAGGTGGTTGAAGATGCCGCCCAGGGCGTAATGTCAGAGTACAAGGGAAAGGCATTAGGGTCCATAGGGGACTTTGGTGCATACTCATTTCATGAGACAAAAAACTACAGCATGGGCGAGGGCGGCGCACTTCTCATAAAGGATAAGAAGGACGCCGAACGCGCAGAGATAATACGTGAAAAAGGAACGGACAGGGCGAAGTTCTTCAGAGGCCAGGTGGATAAATACACATGGGTGGATCTTGGCTCATCATATCTTCCCAGTGACATGAATGCCGCATACCTTTATTCACAGCTTGAGGTTGCAGATAAGATCAACGAAGACAGACTTTCATCCTGGGTCCACTATAAGAACAGGCTTCAGAGCTTAGCAGATGACGGTAAGATCTCCCTTCCTTATATTCCTGCAGAGTGCAAGCATAATGCACACATGTTTTATATCAAGTGTAAGGATCTTGAAGAAAGGACATCCCTTATTTCCTTCCTTAAGCAAAATGAGATCCTTTCCGTATTCCACTATATTCCTCTCCACTCTGCACCTGCGGGACTTAAGTTCGGAAGATTTAACGGCGCAGATGAATACACAACAAAAGAGAGCGAAAGACTTGTAAGACTTCCCATGTACTACGGATTAAAGCCCGATCAGGTGGACTATATCTGCGATAAGATCACGGAGTTTTATGCAGGCTGATGCAAAGAAAATAATAATAAACTCTTTGAAAAGAGCTGTTTTTCTGCTCCTTGTTTTGTCATCCCTGACGGGCCTGGCATGGGGAGCAGTTAATTTTTTCTACCTTCAGCAGTTTCCCGAGACAACTACTCTTATAAGGCTTGCAAGGACTTTAAAGACATCGGGAGAGACCGGGATCCTTTATCCTGCGTTTTTGCTTATCCTGATAACTCTTGTGCTTGATATGCCGGTGCGCTTTTACGCACCCATTTTCATTGCACAGCTCCTTCTTGCATTTGTGTCCTGGTATGTTTTTGCTTCTGTTGTAAGAAAAGGATCAAAGGCTTCTGACATGCTTTTTTCATTCCTTATCATAACCAATCCCTATGCGCTTCAGTGCCACCTTGCGGTTTTGGAATATTCCTTTGCATCTTCCTTTCTCTGCCTTTTGACATCTTTTGTCATTAAATTCTCAAGAGAGTGGAAAAATATAAAGGAAAGTCCGGGAAAGGTGCCTGCACTTGATAAGGCAATGACTGACATCAGCGTCGTATCGCTGTTCTGGCTCCTTCTTTCCATGACAAGAAGAGAGTTTGTGTTTATCGGGGCGATACCCGTAATTGCACTTGTTGTAACGATCACAAGGGCGTTTGCGGTAAGAGAAAGTGCCGATAGAGGCGCAGGCAGAAAAAATGAGAGCGGAGGTGCGGAAAAAAGAGCGATAGTTGCCGGGGCGGTTAAAAGGTCGGCGCCTCACCTTATCCTTGCCGCGGCTTTTGCGGCGATCGTCATCATCATTGATTCGCTTTTTGCAACAGGTGAAAAAATCTCTGCTTTGGACTTTGCAAAAAGGTCGCTTTTTTACAGGGTGGCTGCAACTTCGTATTTTTATGAACCAAACAGCGTTCCTGATGAACTTAAAAGCATGGTAAACGGCCAGGTTCTGTATCTTGCTGAAAACGATCCCGGTCTTATAAGAGATACTTTTACAAAAGAAGCTGAGAAAAATGAAGGTAAGGATGCCGTGACGGATCTTTATCTTGATCTTTTTGAGCGTGCTTTTTCGGGAAATAAGAAACAGACAGTTAAAGAGACTGTTTTAGATCTTGCGGGATATATCTTCCCGCCTGCAAGGACTGAGTATGCCCTTGAAGGAAACGGATTTCCCGGATATGTCCCGGGAAATATGGAAATAATGGGACGCACCACTCCCATTGTTGCAAAGTATTACATCAGGCTTTTTTCCATACTTCTTTTTATTATGGTCCCTGTTGAGGCTTTCTTTGCCGTACTTAATAAAAACAGGAGAAGAAAGCTTTCCGTTTTTTTGTTACCTGCTTTAGTCATCATTCTTCAGGCCTTATTTTATACGATGCTTGGAGCAAATGTCTGGGACCACAGGAAAGCCCTCTTTGCAACCTGCATTCTTACCGCGTTTGTCCTGAGGGAGGTTTCCTTTGAAAGTGAGGATCAGGGCTGATGATGAGCGCATGTATTACAATTTTATTTGAGATCCTGATGCCTCTTTTAATTGGGGCATTCTTTGGGCTGCCTTCAAATAAAACTGCATGTGAAAGTAAAACGGCAGGGGGGGAAAAAAGCAGCGGCCTGCTTCTTACTCTTGCAAGGGCTTACGCCTTCGGACAGATCCTTCTTTTTGCCATATTTGAGCCCATAGCTGTTTTTGGTGTTTTAAAAGATCAGGAAATGCCTTTTATCATAAAGACATTTCTTGCAGCATCTGCTGTCATAACTATCTTTTTCTGGATACTTATCATCTCAAAAAAACTCCCTGATATGAAAGGCTTAGTAAAAAGCGGCTTTGACAAACCATCTGTTTTTGGGATCCTCGCCTTTTTGATTTTTCTTTTTATGATCGTAATGTCATTTATCATGACATACACCGACGGAGACGATGCCTTCTATATCACCGTGGCCGCAGATGCCGCAAGCTCCGACTCGCTCTATGCAAAGAATCCCTATACCGGTTTTGCGACAACTCTTCTTTTCAGATATATATTTGCTCCCTTCCCCTTGTGGATCTCTTTCCTTTCCAAGGTGAGCGGAATGAACGTCTCAGCCCTTGCCCATACGTTCTTCCCCTGGAGCATGATCCTTCTTTCTTTTGCGGTCATGTACATTATCGCCGATATGGTAACTGATGGAGACAGGAAAAAAAGAGGAGCGTTTATGTTCTTTGCTTCGCTGCTTGTTATGTTCGGGGATTACTCAATCTATTCAGCATCCAATTTTCTCCTTGCAAGGTCCAGACAGGGAAAGGCGGCTTTGGCAACATTTGTCATCCCCTTCCTTTTTATGATCCTTTATTCTTCGTTTAAGGAAATGGAAGAAATGGGGAAGATCTCCTTTAAAAATCTTCTTTTTATCTGTGCATCGGGTTTTTCCGCAGCTCTTTGTTCCACCATGGGCGGGGCGCTTGTGATTTCCTTTACCGGCCTGAGCGCTTTAATGATGGCTTTTACTTATAAGAAGATAAAATATCCGTTCTTTGCGGTTTTATCGTCCGTTCCAAGCATCGCTTTTGCGGTTTTGTATATGGTCATGAGGTGAGATGGACAGCTTTGCAACTATTTTAAAAGTAATAAAGGATTATATGGGAACCGGCTTTGTTACGGTTTTGTTCCTTATTGCCCTTGCATATGCTGCCATATTTGAAAAGGACAGGGTCAAAAGGTGCTTTTTTGTGTACATGCCTGCCATGATGATCCCTGTTTTCCTTTGTCCGGTATTTTTTAAGATATACGGTCTTTTTTCCGAAGGAGTCACATATTACAGGATCCTGTGGCTTATCCCTGAGATCCCTGTCATAGCTTATTCTATGAGCCATCTTGTGATGAGCTTTAAGGGGAAGGCAAGAGTCTTCTGCGTGTTTTTGTGTACCCTGCTTGTAATATTTTGCGGGAAACTCATGTACCTGGATACGTACATGATCCCTGCCGATAATATCTATCACATGCCAAAGTATGTTGTGGATATATGTGATGCCCTCCATGTGGACGGAAGAGAGGTGCAGGTCCTTGTTCCCGATGAGATGCAGCAGTTTGTCAGACAGTACGATCCTTGTATATGCATTCCCTACGGACGTGAGTATATGATGGGTCTTACCCTTGAGTCCGATGAGATAAGGGATGCCATGAGCGAGACCCCCAGGGATCCGGAGAAGATCGGAAGACTCTGCGTCTACAGATATGTCCACTATATAGTGGTGCCTGAGAGCATGAGATTTGAGAAAAGCCTTGTCTACTACGACGAATATATGACGATTGACGGATATGTGATCTATAAGAATATGTATCTGGATACGGATGTATGATAAGGGACGCGGGACGGGGCAGCCTTAAAGGGCATCGGAATTGAGATATTGCCCCGAAAATGATATAATATCACGGATTATGGGTATATATTTTATAAACAGAAAAAATAAGGGTGATTCGGGGTCTTCGGGCGCCGATCTTGCCGCATTTGAAAATAATATAGTGGACCTGGACAAGACCGGTGTAATGCCGGAACTTAACGAAGGATTCTGGGATGAACCCCCTGCAAAAGTGGATGATGATTTCGACGCCAAGTATGCGGATGAAGAGGAAGAATACTACACCGAAGAGATTGTGACATCCGGGCTTGAGGAAATAGGTGAGTATACCGAAGAGCAGCCTGCAGAGGAAGATATTGTTGACCAAGAGGAGTATTCCGAGGGAGATTACGACGATTACTCAGATGAGGTATATGAGGAGTCTGAAGAATCCGTGACCGGAGAACTGCCTCAGGCAGGAGAGAAATACTACACACAGGAACTTGCCACCTCAAATCTTGAACCGGCAGGTGAGGTTACAGGGGAGTTTGCTACCTCGAATCTCGAGCCTGTAGGGGACTATACTGAGGATTTTGCCACTTCCGAATTTGAGGCGGTAGGCGAATATACAGAAGAGATAGTAGTCGAGTCAGACGAAACCGATGATGAAGGCTTTTCTGATGATGCGGAGAATCCGGAAGATGACTATGAAAGTGAAGACGACGGGTACGTAAATTATGATGCTACCGCTCCCATAGTACTCAATGCTCCTTTGGTTGATGATTATGAGGATTCTTCCGAACCGGATGACTATGACTCCTACGATGAGCCTGAAGCCTCTCCTGCAGAAGATGAGTACGTTGATCTTGACAGGAATGTTAACGAGTCTACGAAACGTGAAAAGAAGAAAATAAATCTGCCCTCAAAGGGTATGATCTTCAAGATATCCGTGATAGCAGCTGCCTGCATTTTGCTGGCGGCGCTTGGTGTGTCTGCCCTGGTAAACAGAAAGCCTGCAGAAAGCGCAGCGTCAACCGGAACCTATGTCAATGGAATCTATGTTAACGAAACCATGCAGGGAGCCGGAAGCGAGATATCCGAAATAGATATGATCGGGGAGAGAGGCCTTGTAGCTGCTCTAGATGCAAGGGTGGCGGCTATGGCTGCAGCAGAAACGCCTGCCCCCGGTGAGATCACCGTGGACAACGATTACGGCGAGACTGTATTTACCACCTCAACAAGCGTGGGCATCGAACTTGTAACCGTTAAATCGGATCTTAAGATAAAATTCCTGAATTCCGGAACCGGCAAGCTGATCCCCAATGTTCCTTTTAAGGTTACCGTAACCGATCCTTCGGGTAAAAAGAGTGAATGGTCCGATGATGACCTTGACGGCATAATCTATAAGACTTCTCTTGCCGAGGGAAAGTACACCGTCCACGTTGACGCTCTTGACGGAGATAAATATGCCGGATATTCATGGCCTTCCGACAAGACGGCAAATGTCAGAAATACCATTGCTTATTCAAGCGTCAATGTTAGGGATGAAGTCAAAAATGCCAATCAGGTAAACGAAGCGGCTGAGGATACCGCAAGCAGAGGAGGAACATCCCAGCTTTCGAATAATGATACCGTGGCATTTGTGGAAAGTACCACCTCCACCGAGTACAAGGAGATCGGAAAAGATTCCATAACCGTGGTCACGGGCACCATAGTCGGCGGAACAGAGAATAATCAAAACACCGATAATAACCAGAGTACCGAGAATAATCAGAACACTGAAAACATTCAGAATACTGAAAACAATCAGAATACTGAGAATAACCAAAGCACCGAAAATAACCAAAATAGCGAAAACAAAGAACCCGAGCCTCAAAAGCCTGCAGAAAAGCCCACCGTTAAGCTTACTCTTTCCCAGTCATCGCTGAAAGTAACGGCGGGTCAGACGTCATCCTTTACCGCATCGGTGGAAGTTACCGTAGCACCCGGAACGGAAATAAAGGCTTCGTCTTCGGATTCTTCTGTTGCTTCCGTTTCCGTATCTGACAAGACCATTACCGTAAAGGGTGAAAAGGCCGGAAGCTGTGAGATCACTGTCACAGCAACGACCACCACAAATGATACCGTAAAGGAAACAGCCACCGCTTCTGGAAAATGCACTGTTACCGTTGAAGCGGCAATTGCCGGCAATGCTCCTTTAAAGGATAAGTCCGGAAATGATGTTTATGTGCTTGAGGACGGAAAATACCGCAAGGCCACATATGCGGATCTTTCCAAATTCGACAAGTTTTATATAGTATCCGGAACAAAATATACCGGATGGCAGACCATAGGCGGAGCCACATATTATTATGATAAGGACGGTAAGCCCGTCACCGGCACCCAGGTCATACAGGGCGTTACATACCAGTTCGGCTCTGACGGAAAAATGGTCTCCACTTCCGGAGTACTGGGTATCGATGTTTCCAAGTGGCAGGGAAATATTGACTGGAACGCGGTAAAGGCAGCAGGCGTACAGTATGTTATCATCCGTGTGGGATACAGAGGCTCCACCGCAGGTGCCCTTATAGATGACTCCAAATTTGCTTCAAACATTCAGGGAGCCAAGGCAGCGGGACTGGGCGTCGGAGTATACTTCGTGACCCAGGCTGTCAACGATGTAGAGGCTGTCTACGAAGCATCCATGGTACTTGACAGGATAAAGGGCTACAGCCTTGAATATCCCGTTTTCCTCGATGTTGAACCCAGCGGAGGAAGAGGCGACAAGATCGACAAAGCAACAAGGACCGCAGTATGTATAGCGTTCTGCGAGACAATAAGAAATGCCGGCTACACTCCCGGAATATATGCCAACAAGACATGGTTCGAGACCAAGATGAATACACCGCAGCTTTCATCCTATAGGATCTGGGTCGCACATTATTCATCCGTATGCGGATATACCGGAAGATATGATTACTGGCAGTATACAGATAAAGGCAGGATAGCAGGCGTCAGCGGTAACGTGGACCTTGACCTTAAGTACACCTGATAAACAGCGAACGATATATCAGTATAAAGGAGATTAAATATGAGAACTTATCTTGTCACAGGCGGTGCGGGCTTTATCGGCTCCAACTATATCCACTATATGTTCAAAAAATACGGAGATGAGATCCGCATTATAAATGTGGATGTACTGACATATGCCGGAAACCTTGAAAATCTCAAGGATATCGAAGACCGTGATAACTATACCTTTATCAGGGCTGATATCACCGACCGTGATGCCATCAAAAAGATCTTTGACGAGAACGACATCGACAGGGTGGTTCATTTTGCAGCAGAAAGCCATGTTGACAGAAGCATCAAGGATCCCGATACCTTCGTAAGGACCAATGTCCTCGGAACAGCCATCATGCTTGCCTGCGCAAGAAATGCCTGGGAAAAGGAAGACGGCAGCTATCCCGAAGGAAAGAAGTTCCTTCACGTATCCACGGATGAGGTTTACGGATCCCTTCCCGAGGATGAGAATGCATTTTTCTATGAGACCACTCCCTACAGCCCTCACAGTCCCTACTCTGCAAGTAAGGCAGGAAGCGACATGCTTGTAAGGGCATATATGGATACATATCATTTCCCCGCAAATATAACCAACTGCTCCAATAACTACGGCCCTTACCAGTTCCCGGAAAAGCTCATTCCCCTTATGATCAACAATGCACTTAAGGGGCAGAAGCTTCCCGTATACGGTGACGGCAAAAATGTACGTGACTGGCTCTTTGTGGAGGATCACGCCAAGGCCATCGACATGGTTCAGGAAAAGGGAAGACTTTTCGAGACATACAATGTCGGCGGACATAATGAGAAGCAGAATATCGAGATCATCCATACCATACTTGAAGTTTTAAGGGAAGAACTTCCCGATTCCGATCCCAGGAAGGCTAATATCACTGAAGACCTTATAACTTATGTCGAGGACAGAAAGGGTCATGACAGAAGATATGCCATAGCTCCCGACAAGATCAAGTCCGAGATAGGCTGGGAGCCTGAGACCATGTTCAAGGAAGGCATCAGAAAGACCATCAAGTGGTATTTTGACAATCTTTCATGGATGGAAAATGTAACCAGCGGAGATTATCAGAAGTACTACGAGAATATGTACGGAGACAGAAAAGAGATCTGAGAAAAGGAGACCGGATATGAAAGGTATCATTCTTGCGGGTGGAAGCGGAACAAGACTCTACCCATTAACAAAAGCAATCTCAAAGCAGATAATGCCTGTCTATGACAAGCCCATGATCTATTATCCGCTTTCGATCCTTATGCTGGCGGGTATAAGGGATGTACTGATCATATCAACTCCAAGGGATCTTCCCGTTTTTGAAGATCTTCTGGGAAAAGGCGACCAGCTTGGAATGCATTTTGAATATGCCATCCAGGACCAGCCCAGGGGACTTGCGGACGCGTTTATCGTAGGAAGAGAATTTATCGGCGATGATGCCGTTGCTCTCATCCTCGGAGATAACATCTTCTACGGCCAGAGCTTTTCAAAGATCCTTAAGACCGTCGCTGACCGCACAGAAAACGAAAAGGGTGCAACGATCTTCGGATACTATGTAAGGGATCCCAGAGAGTACGGCGTCGTTGAATTTGATGAGAACGGAAAGGCTATCTCCATCGAGGAAAAGCCTGCAAATCCCAAGAGCAATTACGCAGTTCCGGGTCTTTATTTTTACGACAATGATGTTGTTGATATCGCCGCAAATGTAAAGCCCTCCGCAAGAGGCGAGATAGAGATCACTTCAGTCAATAACGAGTATCTTGAGAGAGGCACTCTGCATGTAGAGACCCTTGGAAGAGGCTTTGCATGGCTTGATACCGGAAATCACGACAGCCTTCTTGACGCTGCAGACTTCGTAAGTGCATTCCAGAAAAGACAGGGACTTTATATTTCCTGCATCGAAGAGATCGCGTTTAAGAGAGGGTTTATCGATAAGGATCAGCTCATCAAACTTTCCGAGCCCCTTATTAAGACCGCTTACGGTCAGTACTTAAGAGAGGTGGCAAATGGACTCTAGGTCCAGACTCCTTACAATTTTCGGATGCCTCGGAGCGGTTGCACTGATACTGCTCATTGTGGTGCTTATTGCGGATGGAAACGGAAAGACAGGCAGAGGTGCTGCCGGGCAGGTTTCGGATACGGGAAGCATTGAAAGCCCCGTAAATGCGGATGGCGCAGCATCTGATGGCACTGTTTCAGATGGCATGTCTCAGAGTATGCAGGCAGCACCTGCCCAGAAAAGCGCATCCGAGGGAAGACTTATCGGAGATAACCCTTCTGCATTTTTGTATGATGATTCCTTTTTTGACGTAGTCCACAGTGCCGCTTTTGATGCGGCAATGGA
>ODAI010049035.1_pt1 | contig 13672 bp, 5 predicted proteins | sample 1539321 | NCBI WGS metagenome assembly ODAI01 (sample SAMN02144231, study PRJEB22623) | gut metagenome | biome: sheep rumen | host: Ovis aries | place: New Zealand
AGACCAGAGCTCAGGATGTTTCCATACAAATCGTGGGTTACCACTCTTCTCGCCGATCTCGTATGGCACATACTCAAACTTTGTCGGGAAAGCCTCGGAGTCGGGGTCCCATTTTCTTTCCACTCGGTTGCCGTCGTCGTCAATCCAGTAGATGCGCATCCCACGCAGAGGTTTCTTGAAGTCGTCAATCATCATTCGGCGGTTCATGTCATGGAAACGGTTTTCAAACTCAAATCCGAGCTCACAAGCACGCTCACGCATGATTTCTTTTATCAGGTTTTCCTTGTTCGAACTGAGCGACAGGGTTGGGTTGGCGGTCTCTATCTTTGGCAGTCCGACACGTGCCCTGACAATGTTCACCTGCTCGAGAGCTTTGCTCAATTGACCTGTCTCTGCCAATGCCTCAGCATAGATGAGGTATATTTCCGCCAGTCTCACGTATGAATACTGTACAGGCTCGTCATCAATGATTCCTTGTCCGCCCTGGTCGTCAGAACCTAAGTCGAGCACGAACTTATAGGTTGGGAATCCATGTGGTTTGCATGTAGCTGCTGCCCATGTGCCACCGCTGATTGCGAACTCACCACCTTCCCATAGCTGCACGGGGTTGGATGGTCCATAGAGCTGCCATTTGTAGTCTTTCTTCTGAACGAGCATTGACTCATACAGACGTGGGTCGCGGTTGGAGAAAATATCTTTCTGAGCTGGGCGTTGGTTATAGTAACGCTGTCCGTCGAAGTTCTTGCCGTCAGCCCATGGGAACATCTCCATCCAGTCGAGGGTTGCGGCGATAGCTCCAGAGTGCCATACGTTGGCAGGACACTGATCCCACTCCAGCATATAGACACGGTCGTGGACTGACAGCAGAGTCTCGGGATTGTTGCGGCTGCGATAAGCCTTACGGAAAGCCAAGCGATAGCCCTCCTCATCGTTTGTGGTTGCCTGAATCAAGTGGTAGTAGTTGCCATTCTGACTGTTCAGAGTGAAGAATTGTTCACAAGCATCCACTACAGCCTGCCAACGGCTTACGTCATAGTTGCCATACCACACCTGACGGCTATTCACAGCATCCAAAGGCTCCTCATTACAGTATGGTTTGTCGCTATTAAAGATAGGACTTGCAGCGTAATCCAGCAATTTGGCCTTTACAGCAACGGCCGAGGCCTTGGTGATACGGCCTTCCCATGCTGTCTGTTCGTTGCTTGCAAGGTTCCATGGCAGGTTCGGATCAGCGATGGCCTCGTCGAGCAGTCCTACAGCGAAGTCGACGGTCTCTTCGATTGTCGAACGTCCCTCTGCCAGCTGGTCCTCGCCCTTGAAGGCATGGTCAACGATGGGCAGTCCTCCGAAATGTCGGATGCCATCCAGATATTTAGTAGCAAGGATGACCCTTGCTTCCGACTTGAATCGGCTCTTTTCCGCATCAGTCATGTCGGGCACTCGGTCGACATTGTCGATTAGCAACTCGCAGTCGCGCACGCAGTTCCAGATGCTTCGTTTCGAAGTGTTGCTCATGTTCTGTATACCACCTTGTGAGATGAATGCGAAGCGGCTCTGACACCATCCTGGATTGGCATTGGCAGCTGTCAGGTTGCCGGTGTAGAACATACGTCCTATGTCGTCCCATCCCAGCTCTGAGTGCATGATGTCCGACAAGGACTCCATCACGCCAGCGTTCAGGCTGTAGCAGCTCTTAAAGGGACAGTAGAGTCCTTCGTAGCACTGCCATAGCAGGTATTCCGTATATACTTTTTTCGAGAAAATAAGATCCTCGTTCACGTCCTCACCCTTGGCTTTGTCTAAGAATCCGTCGCCTACCTCGACATCGTCCACGCATGCTACTGCTGTCAGCAAGAGGCATGCCGCCAGTGAGACATTCTTTATGATTGAAAATATCTTTTTCATAATTGTTTTTTTTAGAAATTAAGTTTTACACCAAGGTTGAAGATACGCGTCAGTGGGTATTTGATGTATTGCATGTAGCCACCTCCCATGTTCTCAGGGTCGTTAGCCTTGAGTGGTGTGAAGGTCAGCAGGTTGGAGCCGTTTGCGTAGATGCGCATGTTCTCCAATGCTGGGAACCATTTCGGCTTGCGTATGTTGTATCCTATCTCCACGTTCTTCAGTCGCAGGTATTTGGCATCGTAGTCCCAGATGTCGGAGTGTGCCTGATACTGTTTCTCATTCGTGAAGGTGAGTCGCGGCAGTTTCGAGTTAGGGTTCTCCTCGGTCCATGCATTGTCGACAACCCATTGGAGCAGTGACGAGTGGTATTGCTGACCAAATGCGTGGCGGTATACACCGTCGAGACTACGTGCTACCTTTGTGGCACCCGTCCAGAGCATAGTCAGGTCGAAGTTCTTATATTCCAGATACAGGTTCATGGAGAAGGTGTAGTCTGGTCGGTCGGTCTTGCCGAGGAACATCTGGTCATATTCCTCCGTGATGCGTCCGTCACCATCAAGGTCGATATATACTGCATCACCATTCTTGAGGTCATTTACCAGCTGTGTAGGCAGCGGCTGACCGTATGTTGCCATGTATCGTTCCTCTGTGGCACCTTGCTCGTAGAACTCGAAGAATTTGTATCCTTTACGCTCGCCGATGGAGTGTCCAGTGTAGTAGGTCCAGTCTGGCGATACCACAGCGTCCTCTTTCAGTCCAAGACGTTTACCCATATAGCTGTTAGCCTTCACCAGTTTGTCGGCACGTTTGATTTCTGCCTGTTCGATAATCTTGTTCTTGGAGTAGGCTACTGATGTTGAGACTTCGAAACGGAAGTCGTTACCAATCTTGTCACCATACTTCAGGGTGAGCTCATAGCCGTGGTTCTTCACTCGTCCGTAGTTGATATATGATGGTCTGACGGCAGTCGGAGCCTGTATCATTGACTCATTATTGATAAGGATGTTTTTGCGGTCCTCGGTAAAGTAGTCGAACCCAATACTTATTTTGTCTTTCCATAGGCGCATATCGAAACCGTAGTTATATTTCTTGGCGGTCTCCCATGTAACGTCAGGCGATGCCGATGAGTATTCGCGTGCTACGTTCAGGAATGTTGTGTTGGTAGTTCCAAAGTTGTAGCCGGCAAACTTGTCGGGATGTTCGTAGAAGCCCTCGCTGATTCTCCAAGCTGCAGGCAGGTAGAGGAAGCGGTAGCCCTGGCAGTTGTCGTTACCCACAGTACCGTATGACGCACGCAGCTTCAAGTAGGATACTACTGGTAATATCGGTTTCCAGAACTTTTCCTCAGAAACGGTCCATCCTGCAGAAACTGATGGGAACAATCCATAGCGTTTTCCCTTTGCAAAGTTCTCGGAACCATTGTAACCCATGTTCAGGTCGAGCATGTAGCGGTGCTTGTAGTCGTAAGTAGCACGAGCTACCAGTCCGATGTATCCCTTCGGGATTGATCTATATGCGTTGTTCTGGCTGTCACCAGGATAGTAGGTCTTCGACTGGTTGTAGAGCAAAAGTCCAGATACGTTGTGATCTCCGAAGCTGCGGGCATAGTTAAGACTTGCCTCAGCATACCAGTTACGGTCTGGCCAGCTATTCTCTTTGTATCCAAGATTCCAGTAGTCACCCTTGCGCTGCAGGACAATAGAGCCATCGTCCTGTATGATAGGGGTGTATTGTGCTGGTGCTCCACAAGTACGGTCTTTTGTGTGGTAATAGGTAGAGTTGTAAGAGCCCTTCAGTCTTAAGTCGAGGCCTTGGGTGATAAATCCGAGGTCGAGCTTATATATAAGGTCAGCGGTCAGCACGTTTGTAGTCTGCTGGTTATATCCTTGTCCGTAGAAGGTGTCCAGACCGTCACGAGCGCTGACAGCATCCTCGTCAGAGATATATGCTGGATTTGTTTTTATCCATTTGCCGTCTACTATACCCGCTCCAGAGAAAGGCTGTGAGTCCATAAGGTAGTTGAACAGATTGCCCTCGCCTCCACCGATAGAGCGTTTGTTTTCCACTCGTCCACCGAGATTAACAGACAGCTGATGCCATTTGCCAATGTTGATGTCGAGGTTAGCGCGGAAGTTGTAGCGCTGGTATGAGAAGTTCGACTTCTTATCTTCGCCCAGAGTCTTGAAGAGACCATCCTGGTCGAGCATACCCAGCGACACAAAGTATCGTGCCACCTTGTTTCCACCAGACACGCTGATGTTGTGCTGGCTCTGCAGGGCAGCATCCTTCATCATATAGTCTATCCAGTCAATGTCAGGATAGATTAGCGGTTGGTCGTGGTCCTTGAAGTGTTGTATCACCTCGTCAGAGAAACGTGGGACGTTACCGTCGGTCAGTCGTGCACGATTGAAGGTGGTGGCATAGGTTGCAGAGTTGGCAAACTTGATGAAGTTTGTGACGGTCTGTAATCCCCATGATGTAGAAGCGGAGATCTGAGTCTTTCCCTCTTCACCACGCTTTGTTGTTACGAGGATGACACCGTTGGCACCCCTCACACCATAAACAGCCGTTGCAGAAGCATCCTTCAGTACGGTGATGTCGGCAACCTCGTTCGGGTCAATCTGTGTGAAGCTACGCTCTACACCATCCACCAGAATCAGAGGGTTCGAACCGTTGAGTGAGGCTTGTCCACGGATGAAGATGTTCGGGTCGTCAGCACCAGGTGCACCAGAATATTGCACCGTGCTCACGCCAGGCAGTTTACCGGCGAGGGCGTTACCCAAAGAAGCCACAGGCGATTTCAGCAGTTCCTTGCCGCTGACGTTCGACAGAGAGCCTGTTACCGTCACCTTCTTCTGTTGACCATAGGCGATAATGACCACTTCGTCGATAGACTTAGAGTCAGACTCCAGCTGAATCTCCAAGTTGGCTCCCGGCGATGCCTTCACCTCTTTACTCAGATAGCCCACATAGGATATCGTCAGAGTCTTCCTTTCTGACAGTTCCAGGGAGAAGTTTCCGTCAATGTCGGTCACTGCTCCCGTGGACGTTCCCTTAACTAACACCGAGGCACCAATGAGCGCCTCTCCCGTCGATGCATCTGTAACGGTACCGCTAACAGTCCTCGTCTGGGCGAAGGCACCAGAAGGGAATAGCAGCAATGTACAAATGATAGACCACAGGTACTTTTTTGATTTAGATTTCATGTTACATTTAATTATTTTAAACTAAAGTTAATGATGTCGGTAGCCAGTTTGTACGTTGCAAAGTTATATCCTATTTACTTTGGTGCTCGCTCCCATATTAAACTAAAAACTTCCCGAATGTATCGCAATACATTCGGGAAGTAAAAGAATACAAAACTCGTTATTCTTTAGTTTTGAATATCCTTTAGGAACAGATAGTTTTTGTTCTTTTTCATTGCCTGAAGTAGGTCTGCGTACTTAGAAGGCAGTGTCCATCCGTTGCGTAGTGGTGCATTTCTCCATGTCAGCAGATATGTCGACTCATAATCCTCCATAATCTTCTGAAGGTCCTTGCTGATTGGCCCACATTCGCTGAGGGCATGCAGTTTGTTCTTGCTGCGTGCCAGAGCGGTAGTAAACTGTAGGGCATTGTTGATGTCGCGGTTGAATTTTTCACCCTCGCCATACCAGTCGATAGACAGTATATCGACGTATTCATCGCCAGGGTAGCCGTGAAGATATTCCTCCTGCGAATACACCTTGTCGGTATTGTAGGCATAGAGGATGTTGTGTAGTCCTTTTCCACGCAGATAGTTGACGGTATATCGCCATAGCTCGGCATATTCCTCGTCATAGCATCGTGAGCGCCCCCACCAGAAGAATTGTCCCGAGTGTTCATGCCATGGTCGGAAGATAAAAGGTATGAGTGTGCCGTTCTTGTCGCGCCACGTCAGGAAATAGTCAGCCAGTCGGTCTAACCATGCGTTGAACATTGCATGGTTGTCTCCTCCTGGCAGAATGCTCTTGACGGCATTAAGTCCGTTTGCCGACAACATGTTGACATCCCATGCCGAGCCAGCGCCGTTTGGCTGCTTGACACCTGGCCATTGCGATGAGATGGGGTTGACGGGATGCCAGCTGACGGTAATAACCCCGTTCTTTCCGTGCCACCATTTCACGCGCTCGCTGATGTTGTGGAACGCCACTGAGTCCAGGTTGCGTTCGTTGCCGAGTTCAATCTCTCCCAGTTCGAAACCAGCCACGGCGGGATAGTCGCCTACGGTATTCTTGGTGTCAGATTGCTCAGGCTCATTCCACCATGTGTGTCCATACATAAGGTCGTCCTGATGTCCATACATGGTTCCCTTCTTCTGTATGGTCCACAGTCGCTGAAAGAGAGCCTGTGCTTCGGCTGTTGCCTCGGGGTCGGCAGGCATGGCGTTCCCAACTGTTGCCATACACATTATTATATATATGAAAAAAAGTTTTCTCCGCATACTCTTTAGTAGTGTTGTTGATTTCATTTTTATTTCTTATCAGAACAGAGTCGATAGGAGATCACATCACGTCCCTTTACGGTAAGTTTGCGCTCTGTCTTGTTCTTTGTTGATGTCTTTCCTTCCTTTTTATGTGTCCAGAGGTTATAGACCTGATAAACCTTAGTGTCGAATGATGTGCTTAGGGTGCTCACCATGCTGTCTGTGAGATTAAAGTCCTGCCAGTTCAGGTTGAGGCTGATGTCCTCGCGAGTGGGGTTAAGGATGGTGAATGCCCAGTCGCCGCCAGCCAGGGGTTTGAACCAGAACTGCAGTTTGTCACGATCGCAGTAGTGTAGTCCCTGAATGCCCAGGGTGTCTTGGTCTATGGCAATCATCTCCTTGTTCATTATGATGTTGCGTGTGGCTTCGCTCATGGAGCGGAGGTCGTTGCCGAGGATCAGCGGACTTGCCATCATACACCACATCGTGAAGTGGGCACGGTCCTCGTTCTCCGTCATTCCGTTGCCTACCTCCAGCATGTCGGGGTCGTTCCAATGACCTTTGCCGGCATACTGTCTCAGCGAGTCATTATATTGTATGCACTGCATCACGCCAAACTGACTGTATCCCGCATCAAAGACGCGCAGCGAGTCGAAGTCGCACCAGATGTCAGGTGTTGTGCGCCAGGAATGACCTATGTCGCGAGCCCATCGCCAAGGCTTGCTGCTACCCCATTCACACATGCTCAGGAAGATAGGACGACCGGCAGAACGTAGAGCGTCGCTGATGAGCTGGTAGGCTCCCTGTGGGTTTACATTCTCGGTATTACACCAGTCATATTTCAGATAGTCCACACCCCAGCGAGCATACTGTATGGCGTCTTGGTATTCATGTCCCAGCGAGCCAGGCATTCCGGCACACGTCTCAGTGCCAGCATCGCTGTATATTCCGAGTTTCAGTCCTCGTTCGTGCAGATAGTCAGCCACGCTTTTCATTCCGTTTGGAAATTTCTTGCTGTCGACCTGTATGAACCCGTTGGCATCGCGTTTTCCGTGCCAGCAGTCGTCTATATTAATATAGGTATACCCCATGTCACGCAGCCCGCTTTCCACCATCACGTCTGCAATTCCTTTGATTATGTCTTCCGAGATGTTACCCTGAAACTTGTTCCATGTACTCCATCCCATCTGTGGGGTGTCAGCCAGATTCTCCCATTTCTGTGCCTTTACGGGCATCGCCATCAGTGCGAGCATTCCGCCAGCGATGGCTATTTTTCTAATTTTTCTCATGTTAATAGATAAATTTGTTTGAACAATATTTTAGTCATTTGCTGCAAAGTTAGTATAAATCCCTGCTATTCACTACACTCAAATGATTTTTTAAAGTGCCCCAATGTGATACCGACACAAATGGGATAAAGAAAAATACATACGAGGATTAAAAAAAGTTGATAATATGATTACCTTTGTAGCGCTATACTAAACAATCAAAAAACCATGAAAAAATCTTGCCTTTTATTCTTTGCCCTTTGTGTATATTTTTTACCGATGCAGGGATTTAACGATTTCTCGTTGGGTACTCTTGATGTACGTGCCGGATTGTCGGATAATTTTGTGAAGGATATCTTGCGCGACCAATATGGATTTATGTGGTTTGCCACGGGTAACGGACTGAACCGTTACGACGGCTATTGTTTCAAGAGGTACACTGTTTCTCGTACGGGAGCTTATAACGATGACGTTGTCTCAATAATGGAAGATGCTACAGGCACCATTTGGATTCACAACTACGACTCACTCTTCGTTTACGACAGGGCATTGGACAAGGTAGAGAATACGACAAAAGAACATCTGCTCAGTCTGGGTATCAAGGACGAGGTCAGCAAAATCTTCGTTGACGATGCTCGTAACCTGTTGGCGGTTTCCAGCAAGACGCTTTACTATTACGATTTCAACAAGGCTGAACTGAAAGCAATAGCTTTGCCCTCTCGCTCAGAGATAGTGTCCATGACGTCACGGGGTAATCAGGTCTATGCTCTCGCTATGGATGGTGATTTCTACTATATAGACACGAACAAAGGCACTATGAACTATGAAAACCATGTTGACTTAGTGCCAAGTCCGTGGCTCAAGATATATCTTGACTCGAGAGGTGGGTTGTGGCTATATGGTGCCCATTCACCAAAAAATGGATTATATCGATACCTTATTTATAATAAGCAGTGGGATGCTTCGCCGTGCCTCAGCTCGTTGCAGAATGCTATCATTGTTTCGCTAATCGACGATGGAATGGGCAGGATATGGATAGGTACGGAGAGCGAAGGTATTTATCTGTTGGAGGACAATCTTACCCGACTGAACAAGCTGACGAGGAATGCCACCTCTTTGTTTTCGCTGCCAAGCAACCATATCGGCTGCTTCTACAAGGATATGCAAAACGTCATGTGGATAGGTACCACCAAATGGGGTGCCACATACATAGACTTGTCTCCACAGGTATTCAAGATGAACAAGTATGATGAGAAGGAAGACGTCAGCTGTATCACTCAGGACGCTCAGGGCAACATCTGGATAGGGTTCGACGGAGAAGGAATGGTAAGGGTGTCGCCAACAGGAGCTGCCACCTACTATAATAAGAGTAACGGCACTATGACCAGCGACATCGTGACCTGTTCGATGATTGACCATGAAGGCCATCTGTGGATAGGTACCTTTGGTTCGGGTGTGATGTCTTTTGACGGTAGTCGCTTCGTGCCGTATAAGACGGGCGAATTGTCTACAACCTTCATGCGGTGTATGGCGGAGGACGAGAAAGGTAACCTGTGGTTTGGAACCATCGAAAACGGTATCATCTGTCGACACCCTGACGGCACTTTCGAACATATCTCGAATGAAGATACCGAACTACGCACCAACAGTATCACGAGCTTGTACAGCGACCAACACGGCACTTTGTACGTTGGTACGAGTACAGGATTCTATATCTTTGACACGAACGCATGGAAATTCCGGACCAGTACAAAGCACAAGGAAGTCTTCTTAAACGGCTTCGTGACCTCTATCTGTAAGGATGGGCGTGGACTGGTGTGGATTGCAACAACCGTGGGCTTGCAGATATACGACGAGACGCACGACCAGCTCTACACGCTCACAGAGGAAGAGGGACTCTCTAACGCCTACGTCAGATCGGTCATGACCGACCGCCAGCACAACGTGTGGGCGTCTACCGACAAGGGACTAAACCTCATCAAGACCGACAAGGATAGCGAGGGAAACTATACGTTCCAGTGTAGGACCTTCTACGAGGAAGACGGACTGAAGAACGCAGCTTTCTACAACAATGCCACATGGCTGACGGTCGACGGCAAATGTCTTATTGGATGTAATATCGGAGTGATAGAGATAGACGATAAAAAACTGCCGATGGAAGACCCGAAAACCAGAGTGGTCTTCACCGCCCTGACTATCGGTAACCAACAGGTAGAGGTGGGCGACGAGACGGGCGTGCTCAGCGAAAACCTGCAGCTGGCAAAGTCGATAACCCTGAGCTACGACCAAAACAACCTCAGCGTAGACGTGTCGGCGATGAACTATAAGAACAGGCATAAGACCGTATACCTCTATCGTATGACAGAGGTGGGTAGCCAATGGGTTGTGCTGTCGGGCAACCGTATCAGCTTCAACGCTCTCTCGCCAGGCACCTACACACTCGAGGTGAAAGCTACCGACCGTGCCGGATGGACTAGCGAGACATCGGTACTCACCATACGGGTCACGCCACCATTCTGGCGCTCCGTCCCCGCCTATGTGCTCTATGCGTTGCTTATCGTCGCATATATCATCTTCGTTGTGAGACGTCTAAAGAAGAAGAATGAGAGAATGCTGGTACAGCAGAAACTGGAGATGGAACTGAAGCAACAACACCAGATAGAGGCGAAGAAGATGCAATTCTTTACAAACATCAGCCACGACCTGAAGACGCCGTTGTCGCTCATCATATCGCCAATCGAAAAAATCCTCTCCGGGCAACTGGAAAAGTCGGTCAGGGTGGAACTGGATCTTGTATGGCGCACGGCACGCCAGCTGATGGACGAGGTGACACAGCTGCTCGACCTGCGCAAACTCGATGTAGGAAGCGAGGAGCTACACCTTTCTCACGGCGACTTAGTAGGATTTCTGAGAAAGCTTGTTGACAACTTCAAATACTATGCGGAGTCGCGAGATGTTCATTTGCATTTCCATACAGATACGGACAATCTGGAGATGGACTTCGACCAAGGCAAGATGAGACGCATCGTGATGAACCTGCTGTCGAACGCCATAAAATACAATGTTGCACGAGGAAGCGTAACCGTCTCCGTGGGCCGTGACGGCGATAACATGCGATTGCAGATTGCCGACACAGGAATAGGTATCAAGGACAAGAACAAACGCCACGTCTTTGAGCGGTTCTTCCAGGAAGAGAACGATTCTGAATACATAGGCAGCGGCATCGGACTGCACATAGTAGAGGAGTACGTGAAGATGCACCACGGAACCATCGACGTGGCAGACAACCATCCACAGGGAGCGGTCTTCACCGTCATCATGCCGATAACATCGGAGGTAGAAGAGAGAGAAGCGGCAGCGGAGAATTTCGACAAAGAGGAAGACGCTAAGGACGCACTCGACGCAAACCACTCCAACAAGACTACCATACTCGTCGTAGAGGACAACCGCGATATGCGAACGTTCTTGGAGCGAAGCCTCGGCGAACACTATCACGTGCTTACTGCCAACAACGGCAAGGAAGCGCTCGCACGACTGGCTCAGGACAACGTCAATATCGTCGTCAGCGACATCATGATGCCCGAGATGAACGGACTCGAGCTATGCAACCGCATCAAGACGGATGTGGAATTCTCGCATATCCCCGTCATACTGCTTACCGCCAAGTCTACCGAGGAGAACATCATCGAAGGACTGAAGGTGGATGCAGACGACTACATCACAAAACCCTTCAACCTTAACATCCTACAACTACGCATACATAAAATCCTCGACTGGACAGCAAACAACCATCGTGCGTTCGGCAAGACCATAGACATCCAGCCAAGCGAAATCACCGTCAGCTCGCTCGATGAGGAACTCATAGCTAAAGCCATCAAGATAGTTGAGGAACACATGAGCGACTCAGACTTCACCGTAGAGGACTTCAGCGCCGAGGTGGGACTCACTCGTGGCCACCTCTATAAGAAGCTTATGGCCATCACGGGTAAGTCGCCCTTGGAGTTTATACGCACCCTTCGCATCAAACGTGGCAAGGCTCTCCTTGAGCAGGGCAGGACCAACATCTCTGAGGTGGCTTACACCGTAGGCTTCTCGCCCAAACAGTTTGCCAAATACTTCAAGGAGGCATACGGAAAACTACCGTCGGAGTTTATAAAGTAAGCTCATTCTCATTCTTCTTCCGCAAAAAGTACACAAAAGGGACAGTCCCCCTATGTGTACTTTTGCACTTTTTGCACTTTTGCACTTTTTCTACGTGCAACAATTTTTCAGGCAGCTCTCCTTACTCCTTATCTCCTTAATATTACTATATAATATTATAAATATACATTATATATACATATTATATGGAATATATATTATATAGGTATATATAAATAATGTACACGTATAATAATGTGTAAGAACTGCACACACATCAACTGCTTGAACAACAATTTTGCAAACGTATAAAGAGTGCAAAAGTGCAAAGTGCAAAAAGTGCAGTTTCTCGTCAGGCGAGGTCACTTTTATGCTTGAAAAGGGCGCTCTTAGAGTTGAAAAACGGCGTTTTAGAGTGCAAAAACGACCTATTTTCCCCTTAGCGTCCAACGTCCAACGTCCAATAAAACTAAAAAAATAGTTTTTTTTACCTCTCGCTCCTCGACAATCCCTCCTCGAGATGTATCATTCTCTTTCCCATTTGTTTCTTTGAAAAGTTCGGACAAATAATAATACAAACGGCATATTATTATAAACACTCGCGTGGTTATCTTTGCGGCACAAACAATTTGATTTAGTATTAACCTTAATAATTTTTTTGACATGAAAAGAAAGACTCTCTTAATGGTCGTAGTATTGCTTACGGCTGTTTTTAATTCGGCGATGGCACAATGGGAGCATCGCTCCAAGGAGGCTGCTAACCTGCTGAGGTATATGGAAGACAACGTGGGTAAGAGGATGCTCACAGGTGTTCATGCCAGCGTCAATTACAATACCTATGAGGCTGACTGGGTGAACGCTCACACTGGCAAGTATCCTGCCATCAACTGTATTGACTTTATCCACGACATCTATTCGTCAAAGAATGGATGGATTGACTATGATAATACAAATATTGCACTGTCGTGGGTGAACAATGGCGGTATCATGGCTGCCATGTGGCACTGGGGCATGCCAACTAACGATGGCTCCACCTACACATGTACGCCTGGTACTGCAAACAACGAGACAAGCTTCAGTCCATCGGCCATATTCAACAAACATTCTGATGGTTACCGCCAGATGATCAGCCGTATCGACCGCATAGCCAACTGGTTGAAACCTCTGGCTGATAGTGACATACCAATTATCTGGCGACCATTGCACGAGGCACAGGGTAACTGGAGCGAGCAGTATCCTAACCAGAGCTGGCACAAGGCATGGTTCTGGTGGGGAGCCGACGGACCTGAGGCATTCGTGGAGTTGTGGAAGGTGATGTATGACCGTATGGTGAACTATCACGGACTCAAGAACCTTATCTGGGTGCTCAATGTAGGTGACTCAAAAATGTGGTATCCAGGTGATGAATACGTGGATATTGTTGCCTACGACTGCTACAATCAGGACATGAACGGCATGAGAAATATCTACTGGATGCTACGCAATGACTATCCAAACAAGATGTGTGCCATCAGTGAGTTTGGTAACATACCGTATGTATCAGATCTTTGGGCTGATGGTCAGTACTGGAGCTACCTCATTCCTTGGTGGGATAATGCCCGTACTTCTCAGTCAGGCAGCCAGGCGTTCCAAAGCACCGACCACAACAATGCCAATGTGGATTACTGGAACAACGCGCTTGCTTGCGACTTCATCATCACACGCGACGAGCTGCCCGACTTATCTACTTATGTCAGTCAGGGTGGCGGTGGATATGCGTCTGTTGAGAGACCTATCTGGAAGACTATCTACGACGATGGCGATGTGGCTATGGGCGGATGGACAAATTACATACAGCTGCCTGCCGAAAAGTTCGCGGATGTCATGTCGGGCGACGTAATGCGCGTATACATCAAGGATCGCACGGGCGACTACC
>ODAI013591702.1_pt1 | contig 13669 bp, 7 predicted proteins | sample 1539321 | NCBI WGS metagenome assembly ODAI01 (sample SAMN02144231, study PRJEB22623) | gut metagenome | biome: sheep rumen | host: Ovis aries | place: New Zealand
AGAAAAATGGCTGACACTGCTTCATGACGAAGGCGTACTGATTGCAGCCTGGCGGGATCTAAAGGAAATGATCGAGAATACGGAAAGCTGTTCGGATTGGATTCAGCTGGGATCGCTCTATTCGGCTTTGATCTTTGAGACAGGTCAAGGCTTGGCGCTGGATCAGGACAATGCAAAGGACTTTCCTCATCTCACCCCCAGCCATACTACTTCCCTGATCAGCGCTCAACGCATTGCAGCGCTTCCAGAAAATGTGCAAACAGAAATCCTTTATGTGACACGCTCTTATTATACCCGCCATGGAGCTGGAACACTGCTCACTGAATGTCCGCGTGAAAAAATCAATCCAACGATGGAGGATCATACCAATATCCCCAACCCTCATCAGCAATTCCTTCGTTATGGCTATTTTGACGGAAAAGCAGCACTCTCACGGGTTCAATCGGATCTGGAAAGAACGCGCGCTGTGCTTCCGGAGGCCACTGCGGCAGTTTTGATTACCCACTTAAACGAAACAAAAGGTGAACTATGCGGAGATATGCCACTTTCGCAATTTACATCTTCTTTTGATCGCGTGTACTTATCCAATTGTCCTTGGTCGGCAGACCATTCACCGATTGCGGCTTCTCCAACGTAAAGGCCTGCGTTGATTCGAATAACACGGATCTTTATGCCTTGTCAGGCAGGAAAATGACGGGCATTTCTATTGCCTATCCACTGGTTTTCTCGTTTTGAAAAATGACAAAAAAACGAGCCGGAAGCAAAAGCCTCCGGTTCGTCTTTTTTTGCGCCGGTCAGTAATCCGCCCCGTAGGGGAACATGGCCACAATCTTGCTTTCGATATACACGATGGTGTACAGAGAGGAGCCGTACTGGAGATAATTGTTGATAAAGGTGGTCACGTTATTGGCCCGGTAGCAGTTGGCCTTGGTGCCGTAGTAGAAGATGCAGTTGGGGTCGATTTCGTAATCATAGGAGTCCACGCCGCCGTTGGTGAAGGTGGACAGGTTGCCGCTGGTGTAATCCGCCCCGCTGTATTTTACGCTCACCAGGTCCGCGTCCAGGCGCCAGGTGGTGCCCTTCAAATAAATGTTTTGAATGTATCCGGCGGACACCCGGGTGCGCCGCTCGCTGGGCCTGCGTTGGAGAAAGATGGTATAAGTGGTGGAGCCTCCGCTCGAATTGGTAACGGTGATCTGCACGGCCTGAGGCTGGTCAGTCATGGGGATCACCGGGCTGGTGTCCCCGCTGCGCACGATTTGGCCGTTGACCCGGATCACGGCGCTGGGGTCCATGGCCACGGGGGTAAAGGTGGGCCGGGAAACCCAACTGGCCACGGTGAGCAGATACGTGGTTTCATAGGGGCTGAATTGGGCGGGCAGCATAACGCCGGTATTGGGGCAGTTGTGGGTCAGGCTGCGAAGCAGGGTGGAGCCGGGCGCCTCTCCCAGGGCCGAAGCGGGCCATAAGCCCAGCAGCAGGCAGCCTATCAGCATCAGCGGCGGCAAACGCCGCAATGAGTACCGGAACGAAGAGCGCATCTTGGTTTCCTCCTTTGGGGATGTCCTTCGCTTATCAAACGATCAGCGTTTTCCCTTTCGTGCGGGGCGGATTGTAAATTCTGTGCTGGGATTCAGGTGTTATCATTGGAATATCGCTTTCAATCAGGAGGAATGAGAAATTCATGGTTTGCGCAAATTTCAACTCCTCACTTTATAAAGCCATGCTTTTCCAGCCTTCACCATCCAGCGTTTTCCAGTTAAACTCTTCCTTTTCCAAGGTCATGTAGCCCCGGGGACTGCCCTCCTTGGGAATGGACACGGAGCCGGGATTCAGGTACAGGTGGGTGGAATAAGCTTCGCAGGCGGGCACATGGGTGTGGCCGTGAAGCAGGATATCCCCGGGATGCATGGGCGGCAGATGGCCATTATTGTATACATGGCCGTGAGTGATGAACATCAGGCGGCTTCCCAGGGGCATCAGCGCGTAATCCGCCAGCACCGGGAAGGACAGGACCATCTGATCCACCTCGGCTTCGCAGTTGCCCCGGACGCAGAGAATATCCTTAGCCAGGGCGTTGAGCATGTCAATCACCTGCTTGGGGGCATATTCCTCGGGCAAATCGTTCCGGGGGCCGTGGTACAGCAAATCGCCCAGTAAAATCAGCCGGTCCGCTTCCTCACGGCGGTACGCCTCCAGGAGCTTCCGGCAATACAGCGCCGAGCCGTGGATGTCCGAGGCGATGAGCCATTTCATGGTATGTTCGCTCCTTTGACGGGAATGGTTTTTCTTCCTTTCTATTTTAATTTATCCGGCAAAGCCTGTCAAGAATAAACGTTGCTTCTTTCTATTGCAATCGTTCAGGTGCTTTGGGCAATAGGCAACAGGCAATAGGCAACAGGCAATAGGTATTAAGGAAAAGAATTCAGAGTGAAAAGTTCAGAGTACAGATATTTTAGCTGTATCAAGTCTGGCTCTCCTCCTTGTGTCCGGCCATATTCTCTGCACCCTGTACTCTGCTCTCTGCGCTCTTTCCCTATTGCCTATTCCCGAATGCCTATTGCCTTCAAATATTCTGCAAATGATTCCGTCTGAACAGAACCGTGCTATTGACTTTTCAGCGACGCTTGGTATAATCCTTCCAGAAGGAGGAAGGATGGGATGAGCTTTCAGGTGGCGCTGACCCAGGTGCTTTTGACGCTGTTTTATATCACGCCGGGCTATCTGGTCAGCAAAATGAAAAAGGCCTCGGCTCAGCATCTGCCCACGCTGTCGGCGGTGCTGATTTATGTCTGCGGCCCGTGTATGCATATTTCAGCTTTTATCAGCATGGATTTTTCCTGGGAGACCCTGCGGGGCATGGCCCTGTTTTTCCTGGTGACCATCGTGCTGCAAAGCGCGTTTATGGCGATTTTGTATTTCCTGTTCCGCTCCCGCCAGGAGGACGCCCGGTTCAGGCTTCTCAACATTGCTTCCACCCTGGGCAACGTGGGCTTTTTCGGGTTGCCTGTGATCAGCGCCTTGCTGCCGGAGCACCCGGAGGCGGCCTGCTATTCCGCCATTTACTGCGTGTCCATGAATATTCTGGTGTTTACCATGGGCGTGTTCTGCCTCACCAAGGATAAAAAATACATGAGCCTCAAATCCGCCCTGGTGAATCCCACCATGATCGGGTTCTATATCGCCATGCCCCTGTTCTTTTCGTCCGCCCGGCGCTTTATTCCCCAAGCGGCTTTGGGTGCGCTGCAATTGCTGGGGAATATGTCCACGCCTCTTTGCATGATCATCCTGGGTATCCGCCTGGCTCAGTCCCCGGTGAAGCGGCTTATCTCCCGGCCCTTCGTGTATGTGATCAGCCTGGCAAAGCTTTTGGCTTTCCCGCTGTTTTGCTATGGGGCGGTGGCGCTTCTGCCGCTGGACGGGGCGTTCAAGGCCAGCGTGCTCATCCTGTCCGCCACCCCCTGCGCTTCTATCATTCTGAACCTGGCGGAAATGCACCGCAGCGAAACCGAACTGTCCGCTAACTGCGTGCTGGTCAGCACCCTGCTGTGCTTCCTGACGATTCCGGTGCTGACGCTGCTGGTGGCGTAGGACAAGCGTTCAGATTGCAGATTTCAGAGTTCAGATGTTTATGTTTCCAAATTCAAGCTTCACTCTCTGGAACTATCGATCTCATTTGCACTTTGGACTTTTTACTTTTCCCAATTTGTAACAGTGGAAGCCAGCTTGTATTTTAAACTTATGTTTTATCCGCAATAGCTTTTCTTGGAAAGGGGTCTGGGGGAAACCATTCTTTGGGCTCCAAGAATGGTTTCCCCCAGAATAATTTAACAAGTATAAACCTCCGCTTTGCCGCGCACACTATCCTGAAAGCTCATGACAATTGGGATGGAGGCAAGGCATGGAGGAGACCAGGAACAGGAAAGCATACCGCCTGCGGGCGCCCCGGGGGCTGAGAAAACGGATCAGGGAGGCCGCGTCGGCGCTTATGACCATGGAGCGGGAAGAAGTGTCTCCTGCCGGGAAATGGATATTGGAGCATGCCGGGGAGCTGCTGAATCAGGCGGATGCCCTGAACCGGGAAACCCGTTTCCTTCCCCCGCTGCCCGGCCGGGACGGGGAACCCAGGCTGCTGGCCCTGGCCCGCATGGCGGCGGCAGAGGAGGAAATCACCGCTCCCGGCCTCGTCCGCTGCCTTCGGGAGAGCCTGGAGGGAGAGGAAATCACCCAGGCGGAATTGGACGCACTGCCCCTGGCCCTGAGGCGCGCCTTGCTGGAGGCCCTTGTTCCCCTGCTGGACGCCTGCGTCCAAGAAAAGGAAATGGTGAAAAAGGCCCGGGAATGGGCGGAAGCCTTTGTCCGGGGCACGGTTCAGGAAGCGCCTGGGGACAGGGAACTGTTGGCCCGGGCCATGCTGCATTTGGATCAGCTGGAGCAGCCCGGCGCTTTGAACCGATTGCGGGACGCGCTGGCCCGCCGGGGGGTGCAGGGGGAAAATATCCTGGCCCAGGCCCAGGCGGAGGAAGCGGCCCGGGGATTGGAAGCGGGCAGGCTGATTGCCTCCCTGCGCCGGGCGGAGCGGTTGCCCTATGATGCCGTCAACCGGCGTCTGAGTCCCGTGGAGGCTTTGCTGCGGCAGGATGCTTCGTACCCCAAAATGGATCATGACAGCAGAGAATACTATCTTCGCCGGGTGTGCCGCCTGGCGGAAAAATATCACGCGCATGAAAGCAGCGTGGCGCAGGCTGCCCTTTCTCTGGCACGGGGAAAACAGGGGCCGGAGGGAGAGACCGGGTATTATTTGATTGAGCGGACCGACCAAATCGGCGCTGCCCTGGGATGGAAAACATATGCTTTTGCCCGCCGCCACCGGACGGGCCTGTTTTTGCTGCCCCTGTACTGTTCCGCCGCCCTGTTCCTGGGCCTGGGGGTTTCTTTCGGCGCGCCCTGGTTTACCTGGCCGCTGATTCCGCTTTGCGCCTCGGAGGCTGTGCGGGCGGTGTATTTTCCTTTGCTCCGCAGAATATTCCCCGCCCGGATGCTGCCCAGGCTCCATGTTCGATCCCTCCGGGAAAGCCAGCGCACCCTGGTGGTGATCCCCTGCCTGCTGACGGGAGAAAAGCAGGCCATGGCGATGGCCCGGCAACTGGCAGCGCTCCAAGCCGCCAATCCGGACCCCTGCTTGGAATATATGCTTTTGGCCGATTTTGCCGACAGCGATCAGGCAGCCCAGCCCCAGGACGACGGCATTCTGCTGGCCGCCCGGCTGAGCATTGAGGCTCTGAACGGCAGGGGCGCGGGCCGGTTTTTGTATCTTCACCGGGCCAGAACCTGGGATCAGGGCGCGGGCCGCTTCACCGGGAGAGAGCGGAAGCGGGGCGCGCTGGAGGCGCTGAACCGGATGATTGCCGGGGAAACATGCCGGGATACGTTTCTGTATATGTCCCTGACGCCCGCGGAGCTGCAGGGCCGTTACGCTTTCGTGATCACCCTGGACGCGGACACCTTCCTGCCTGCGGGCGAGGCGCATAAGTTGGTAGGCACCATGCTCCATCCCCTGCAAAGAGGCCGTGTTCATGTAGTGCAGCCCCGCATGGCGGTGGGGGCGGATACGGTGAAAACCAAAATCCAGCGGCTGCTGGGGGGTGGGGGCGGTGCAGACCCATACCACCTTTCCATGCAGGATCTGTACCAGGATATCTTTGGAAAAGGCTCCTTTGTGGGCAAAGGGATTTACGCCCCCGGCCCATGGCTGAAAGCATTGGAAAACCGGCTGCCGGAGGGGCGGCTTTTGAGCCATGACCTCATTGAGGGAGAAACCGCGGGCAGCGCCCTGGTGGACGATATCGTGCTCTATGACGGCCATCCCGCTTCCTTATCCGGCTGGCAGGCCCGGCTCCACCGCTGGACCCGGGGAGATTGGCAGCTGCTTTCTTTCCTTGCGGACAGGCGGCTGTCCCTTCTTTCTCGCCATAAAATCTGGGATAACCTGCGCCGCTCCCTCATTCCGGCGGCCCAGACAGCGCTGCTGATCACCGGCGCGGCGCTTTCTTCTCCGGCTCTGTTTCTGCTGGGCCTGCCCTGGCCCCTTCGCGGTATGGGCGCAAGGCTTCTTTTCCTGCCCGGTAAAGGATATACGCTGCTGGACGCGGCAGTACGGGCCTTGTGGCGGCAGTTTGTCAGCCATCGGCATCTTTTATCCTGGATCACCGCAGCCCAAGCGGACGGCGGCCAGCCAACACTTAGCAGCCTTTTGTGCCATATCGGGGCAGGAACAGCGCTGCTGCTGCTCTCGGTCCGGCCAGGGGGATTTTGGCCGGGGCTTCTGCCTGGGACGATCTGGGTGTCCGGCCCGCTGCTGATGGGCTGGATGAACGCGTCCTTGCGCCTTCATCGCCCCATGACAAAAGAGCAAAAAGAAAACGTGCGGAAGCTCGCCCGGGACACCTGGCGCTTTTTTGAAATGCATGTGAGCGAAGGCACCCGCTTCCTGCCCCCGGACAACGTGCAGCTGGAGCCCTTCAAGGGTCCCGCCATGCGCACTTCGCCCACCAACGCGGGGATGTATCTTTTGTCCTGCTGCGCGGCCCGGGAGCTGGGCTTTATTTCCTCTGCCCAATTGGCGGCCCGGCTTGATGAAACCCTGTGTACCTTAGAGAGTCTGGAAAAATGGAAAGGCCATTGCTATAACTGGTATGATCTCAAGGACGCGTCTGCGCTGCCGCCCCGGTTCGTGTCCACTGTGGATTCCGGCAACCTGACCGCCTGCCTGCTTTGCTGCGCCCAAATCTGCCGCAGGCATATACGGGAATTCCCGGAAGAGAAAAGAAACGTGCCTGCCCGGCTGGATGCCCTGGCCCGGCAGGCGGATTTTAGGGCCCTGTACGATGAAAGGAAGCAGCTGTTCCATATCGGCTGCAATGGGGATACCGGCCGCCTCACCGCCGTGCACTACGACCGCCTGGCCAGCGAAGCCCGGCTGACATCCTTCACGGCCATCATCCTGGGACAGGTAAAGCGCAGGCATTGGGCGCGCCTGGGCCGCGCCGTCGTCCGGGCCGGAGGCGGGCCTGCGCTTCTTTCCTGGAGCGGCACCCTGTTTGAATATCTGATGCCCCAATTGCTTTTGCCCCTGTATCCCGGCACGCTGCTGGGGGAAAGCTGCCTGAACGCCGTTCGGGCCCAGATGAGCGAAGGAAGCGCCCGTCCCTTCGGCGTCAGCGAAAGCGGGTGCGCCGCCTTTGACCTGGACATGAATTATCAGTACCGCGCCTTTGGATTGCCCATTCTGGCCCAAAGCCCGGAGGCGGGCAGCAGCGTGACAGCGCCTTACGCCTCCATGCTGGCCCTGCCCTTCTTTCCCTGGGCGGCGGCGGAGAACCTGAAACAGATGCAGCGTCTGGGCTGGCAGGATGAGCAGGGCCTGTTCGAAGCGGCGGACTATACCCGAAACGGGGCGGAACCCGTAGTCATCAAAAGCCACATGGCCCATCATCAGGGAATGATCCTCTGTGCCGCCTGCAACGCCCTGATGGACAATGTGCTGGTGCGGGCTTTTATGACTCCGCCCATGGCCCAGGCCCATCGGGATCTGCTCATGGAGCGCGCCCCCGCCGCCCCGCCCCGGCGGAAAACGGAAATAGATGCTCCAATCCCTTCGCCACTTCCTGAAAAGCTGGCCCGGAGGCCCCAGCCCGGCCTGCCTTTGGAGGCCCACGCCCTGTCCGGCGGCGGCACCGCCTGGGTGATCAGCGCCAACGGACAAAGCATGCTGCGTCACCGGGGCATCCAAATGACCCGTTTTTTTCCCCAGGCCGGAAGTCAGACCGGGCCCCAATTCTATGTGCAGGAGGAAACCACGGAGCGCTTCTTTCGCCCGGCGGCGGAGGGGAAACCCCTGTTTGAAAGCGGCGCGGCTGTGTTTGGCGCGGCTTGGGAAGGGCTGCTGGTCAACCTGCGCTGCTGCGTGGACCCCTTAACAGGCATGGCCGTTGCCTCCCTGCGGACGGAAAACCCTGGTCCGGAGGACAGAACGCTGCGGGCTGTTTCCTTTCTGGAAGTGGCCCTGAGCCCCCAGGCGGCGGATCGGGCTCATTCTAATTTTCAGGATTTGTCTGTACAGGTATTGCCCTGGGGAAGGCATGGGCTGCTGGCCCGCCGTCTGCCCCGAGAGGAAGGAGAGACAGCCCCCTGCATGGGCCACATAGCCCTGGGGGATGGGATGCTGCTCAGGCGGCAGGGAGACAGAACGAATTTCCTGGGACGAGGGGGCTCCTATGCCGCGCCGGAGCAATTGGCCCAGACGGTGGAAACGCGAACCGGCGATGTGATCGCCCCCTGCCTGTCTCTGACCGTGAGCTTTTCCGTTCCGGCCCACAGCCATGCCACGGTGTATTTCGTGACCCTGTTCGCTTTTTCTCCCGAAGCCCTGGAGGAACAGAAGCCTTCCGCCGCCCGGGCCCGGGCCGCCTTTTCGCTGGCTTCGGCCCGGGAAAGCGTGATTGGACGGCGGCTTCACATGACGGTTCAGGAAATGGGCATGTATCAGCAGATACTGGGGGCGATGCTGTTTGAGGATCAGCCCCACCGGTTTTTCTATCCAATGGCGCCCCGGCGGGCTCTGTGGGCCTTTGGTGTGTCCGGTGAGCTGCCGGTGCTGCTGGTGAGGCTTCAAGCGGGGGGCGGCACAGCGCTGATTCGCCATGCCCTGAAAGCCCATGCCTGGATGCGTATGCAGGGGGTGGAGTTTGATCTCATGTTTCTGTGCCCTCCGGAAGAAGAATACCGCCGTCCCCTCCGGGAGCAACTGAACCGCTGCCTGGATGAAAGCCCGGAAAAGGAGACCCTTGGCGCGCCGGGCGGCGTGCATATCGGCCAGGGTGGGGACGGGGAGGAAAGCGCCCTGAAAAGCCTGTGCGCACTGGCGCTGAAAACCAATCAAAGCCTGAAGGAGCAATTGTCTGCCCTGCGGACGCCTCTTCACCAAGGGGAAGCAATCAAGGCGCTCCTTCCGCGCCCGGATATGCCAGAGGAATGGACGAATTTTTTTGGCTATGGCGGCTGCACCCGGGAAGGGGCTTTCTGGGTCACCGCTGCGCCTCCCGTGCCCTGGCATCATCTGGTCTGCGGCGCTTCTTTTGGCACGCTGCTGTGTGATTCGGGCATCCTCATGTCCTACACGGAAAACAGCCGCCTGGGCCGTCTGACCCGCCTGGCCCCGGATGTGTACCGGGGGGAGCCCTCCGAAGAAATCTATCTCCGGGACGGGGAAGGCCGCTTCTGGCCCCTGACCCGGGGCGCGGCTGCGTATGAACCCGGCCTGGCGGAATACCGGGGCAGCACGGAGGATATCGCCTTCCGAACCGCCGTGTTTTCTCATCCGGAGCAGCCCATGGGCATCCGGGCGGTGTCCCTGCGCAGTGAACATGAGCAGCGGGCGACGCTCTACTGGCTGGGGCGCTTTGCCATGGGAGAAGATGCCGCGCCCACCCGCTGCCTGGCAGAAGAAGACATGGTGTTTGCCCGCGGGGGCGATTTGCCCGGCGTGGCCTGGGCCGCGATGAAGGACGGCCAGGGCCGGTCTCTTTGCGCCCCGATCGCCTTTGGCCTGCGGGGAGAAGCCCTGCCCCCGGCGCTGTTTTCGGATTCTCAGGGACAGGGCAGCGTGGGGCTGCTGACTTTAGAAATCACGCTGCCTGTTCGGGAGCGGGTTCTTGTTCCCCTGGCCCTGGGGTATGCGCCGGATGAAGCCCTGGCCCGGCGGCAGCGAACTGCTTTCTGGGAGGAAGGCCCGGGGGAGACCGCACGCCGGGTGCGCGCCGATTGGTCCAAACGGCTCAGCGCCATGACCCTGTTTTCCAATGAGGAAAAAGTGAATTGGATGATGAATCTTGTTCTTCCCTATCAGGTGCGCGCTTCCCGCCTCATGGCCCGGATGGGACCCTATCAGATCGGCGGGGCCATCGGCTTTCGGGATCAATTGCAGGATTGCCTGGCTCTGCTCCATACGGAGCCCCAGGCTGTTCGGGAGCATCTGCTCCTGTGCGCCGCTCATCAGTTTCAGGAGGGCGACGTGATGCACTGGTGGCATCCGGAAAGGATGGGCGTGCGCACCCGGATCAGCGATGATCAGCTGTTTCTGCCCTGGATGACTGCCCAGTATGTGAAAGTAACGGGCGATGAAAGCATCCTGGATGCGCCTGCACCCTATCTGCTTTCCGCGCCGCTGTCGGAAACGGAGCGCGACCGATACGAAATCCCTGGCCTTTCGCCCTGGACAGAGCCGCTCCTTTCCCATTGCCTGCGGGCCATTGACGCCATGGCCCTGGGCCCTCACGGCCTGCCGCTGATGGGCGGCGGTGATTGGAACGACGGCATGAACCGGGTGGGCGGGGAAAGCGTGTGGCTGGCCTTTTTCCTTGCCCTGGTGCTGAAGGAGATTTCTCCCCTGTGCCCGGCGGAAATCCGGGAAAGATATACCCTTCTTCGCAGAAGGCTGCTGGATGGCGCGGAAAATGCCTGGACGGGACAATGGTATCTGCGGGCCTGGTACGCGGATGGACGGCCCCTGGGCGGGCCGCAAACGAACCCGCCCCGCATCGATCTGATCAGCCAGTGCTTTTCCGTGCTGGGCGGCGCGCCGAAAAACCATGCCAGACAGGCCCTTTCCCAGGCGGTGGAAAAGCTGTATGACCGGAACCACGGCATCGTCAAGCTTTTGTGGCCGCCCTTTACCCCGGAGGAAAACGCGGGCTACATCGGCGGGTATCTGCCGGGGGTCCGGGAAAACGGCGGCCAGTATACCCACGCCGTGCCCTGGCTGATCCAAGCCCTGTGCCGGGTGGGGGAATCTGCCCTGGCCTGGGAAATCACCCGGGCCATCCTGCCTGCCCATCACGCTGACACAAAAGAAAAAGCCGCCCTGTACCGGGCGGAGCCCTATGTACTCTGCGGCGACGTGTACGCCGGAGAAAACCTGGGCCGGGGCGGCTGGAGCTGGTACACCGGCAGCGCCGCCTGGCTCTATTGGGTGATCCTGACGGAGCTGTTGGGCTTTGAAAAGCGGGGGGACAAAGCCAGGCTTCGCCCCGCCCCGGACCCGGAGCGCCAGCCCTTTACTCTTGTTTACCGATTCGGCCGCGCCAATTATCATTTTTCCGCCGCCCCGGACGTGCTGTTTCCCACCCTGGACGGCGTGAAGCTGGATGACGGCTGGGCCCAGCTCCTGGACGACGGCAAAACCCACGAGGCCAGATTTCCCTTGTAAGTAGGAAGGCAAAGAAATAGTGCTTGATGCGTTTCTGCGTCAAGCACTTTTTTAGCGCCCTGGGGCGAGCCCCTTTACCTTTCATGGGCCGCGTCCCAGGGGGAAGCCCGGGCTGAGGCATTCACCGCAGCCCGGGTGGGGAGAGGATCAGTTGATGGGAACGAAGACGATGCCGTGGTTTTCGGCATACTCGTTGGCATAGCTGCCGCCCTGACCGAAGATCATCACGTAATCGCCCTCAAAGGCGTTATCCGCAATGGAGGTCACGGTGGCGGGAATGTAAATCTGCCGCAGGTTCGTGTTGTAGGCAAAGGCCAGGCTGCCGATGCTGCGCACGCTGGCGGGCACCTGAACCACTTCGGCGGCGAAGCCCATGAAGGCTTCCTCCTCAATGGCGGTCAGGCCGCTGGGCAGGATGAAGGTGGGGGCGTCCATCTAGGCTTCGCGAACCTCCACGTCTCCCCAGGCACCATCGCCATTGTAGCCGAAGGCATACAGATTCACGCTCACGCGATAGGTCTTGCCTACTTCAAACAGCTCGTTGGGGAAGGTATAGAAATTCTGCCGTCCAATATTGTTGGAATCGACGTGGGCGACCATTTCGCCTGTTTCAGTGCTTTCCACGTTTACATGATACCAGGCAAATTCGGGCAGGTGGTTCAGCAGCCCGGTGACCACCAGGTCGCTGCCCTCGAAGAGCACGGTGGGGATGATCACATCGGGCGCTTCCAGATCGCCATAATTAACGATATTCACGGTCAGCGTTTTGAGATTCTTCCAGGCGTTGTCCAGATAATACTGAGCGGTCACGGAGTAAGCGCCGGGCTCCAATTCCCAGGTGGCGTAGCTGTCCTGCCATTCGGCGCCTTCCACGCCATTGGCCTCGGGATAGTATTTGTTGGAGGAGCCGACCTTGATGCGCAGGCGCAGCTTTTCAGCGTTGGCGCGTCTCATCAGGAAGTTGATATCCCTGCCGCTGGGCACATCCTGGCTTTCCAGGCTGAAGACGTTGGCAACGCTGTCCGTCACGGTAAATTCACCGCTGATGCCATTGCCGTTGTAGCCTTCGCCGTTGACCCACAGGTTCCAGGAATAGGTCTTGCCCACCTCATAGCATTCAGCGTCAATGAGGAAGGACATATAACCGGGGTTGCCCATCAGGTCTTCCTGCCGGCCATCGATATTATTGCCGTTTTCGTCATCGATGCCCACGCCGAAGGTGTAGGAATCCAGGGAGTCGCCTTCTTCTTCCTGCCAATAATTGTCTTCCCAGGCGTGGGCCAGACGCACCCGTTCCGCGCCGGGGGCATAGAAGAACAGGGAGAAGTTTTCGCCGAACATGACGTCCTGACGGTCAGAGCGGAAGATCACGTCCTGGGTGTTTCCGGTGACAGTAAAGTCAATATACTCAAATTCGCTGAACCGCTTGCCGACGGTATCGGCATTCACGTTCAGGGTGTATTCGCCGGGCTCCAGCCAGCCGGCGGACAGGGTCACGGAGCTTGCGCCTCTGCGGCTGGTAACGGTATGGCCCAGGTATTCGTTGGTATCTCGGCGGAAGTAATCAACGTTGAGCCAATAATCTTCTCCGCCTTCATCGAAATGAAGCACCAGCGTTTCGCCCTGCTGGACGGAATCGTTTTCCAGCCACAGGCCGGTGGGCGGATCCATGATCCCGTTATAAGTGAAGTTCACGCGATGCGCCGCGCTGGTATACCAGACGCCATCGATCAGGGCCTTGGCGTAGATTTGACGGAATCCATCATCTGCCAGGCTGCTGGTGGCGGTGAAGGAATCGCCCTGATCATAGAAATAGAATTCGCTGTCGCCCGCATACACGCGGATTTTAGAAGCGCCGGGAGCGGAAACGGAGACCTGGAATTCACTGTTTCTGACGATTTCGTCCGGAATATCCAGGACGACCTGATCAGAGAGGACCGATGCGACGATGAAACGGTATTCCGAATAAGTGCCTTCATACCCACCCATTTTTCCCTTGGTACGAGAAGCTTTACCACGCCTGTCTGGCACCTTTGGGTTTTTCCGTTTGCCTTTTTCTTCTTTTGCTGGTTCCTTGAAACAGTAATGTCATAGCCTAAAAATCTCGCTCGGTCTCCCGTATGCGTAGTGTGGAAACATTCCCCACGCCTGTGCGGCATCGTCTGTTTCCCCGCTATTTCGTCATCCGGGATACGGACGGGGAAATCATTGGGAAAGCCAGCACCGTATGGGCGCTGATGGACTTACAAACCAGACAGATGGTAGCGCCTGATCCCGTAGCTTTCCTTATGCCGGATAACAGCGACCTGAAAGCGCCACTCCCTCTGCCCAGGCCCATTGTACCTCTTGCGGATTCCCGGCAAATTGAAAAGACGTATACGCCCGTTTACATAGATCTGGATG
>ODAI010658808.1_pt1 | contig 13668 bp, 13 predicted proteins | sample 1539321 | NCBI WGS metagenome assembly ODAI01 (sample SAMN02144231, study PRJEB22623) | gut metagenome | biome: sheep rumen | host: Ovis aries | place: New Zealand
CCTGAGCGGTATCATACTTCAGCAGGTGAGCGAGCATCTTAGGACTTGTCAAGTCGTTGATTGCTACTACTTCATAACCTTCAGCCTCGAACATCTGACGGAAAGCGAGGCGACCGATACGGCCAAAACCGTTAATTGCTACTTTTGTCATTTTACTTAATTATTTAATGGGTTTATACCTAAATATACTAATTATTTACACCTTTTGGGCACTTTTTTTTGATTTCGGCTACAAAGTTACGATTTTTTTTCTATATTTGCACACGAAATCAGTCTTAATTAAGATTAAACGACAAACATAAAACATTAAAGATTGAAAAATCCTAGATGTAAAGTTAGAGATTGCAAAATATAGATTACAATTCAAACATCATACGTTAAACATTAAAACTTTCAGATTATGGGATTTATTAAAGAATTCAAGGAATTTGCCGTTAAAGGCAATGTGATGGACATGGCAGTTGGTGTCATCATCGGCGGTGCATTTGGCAAGATTGTCACCTCACTGGTAGGCGACCTATTGATGCCTGTTATCAGTCTGGCTACAGGCGGATTGGACTTCACCAATATGTTTGTAAATCTCACTGACGACACGAAGTATGCCACTCTGGCAGCAGCCCAGGAGGCCGGTGCTTCAGTTTTTGCCTATGGTCAGTTCATCCAGAACATTATTGACTTCCTCATCGTGGCATTCTGTATTTTCATGATGATCAAGGCTATGAACAAGTTGAACAAGAAGAAGGAGGAAGAGCCTGCTGCCCCTGCCGGACCCACCCAGGAAGAGTTGCTCGCAGAGATTCGCGACCTGTTGAAGAAAAAGTAATATATACTGTTTTTCAATTAAAACAAAGAATCCGCATCTGTTATTGATGCGGATTCTCTTTTTATAGGTCTCTCTCAATATAGGTGAAGGTTGTATCACCTATATTAAACTGCGTATTATGGTAGAGCCAAATACTATGCCCGGGCTTTAACGGAGAACTACCGACCATGACACCATCTTCAATAGCAGTCAAACGGATGCCACTGCCTACCATGCGGATCTCCGCATGGATAGGAGCCACCTGCCCCTTTATATCCCAGGACATCTGTAACGAACAATCGATAGACTTTCCTATTGTTACCACCTCATCGGGGTTGTTGAGGAACCACTTGAACAAGGCAACGTCCATCTCCTTAACTGCTCCCTTGACATTCAGGAAATAGCGCTCTGACTTCGGTGACATCTCTGCCACTGCCAGTGCCAGGCCCACAGCAAAGAAGACGCAGGAAATCAACAGGAATACGCGGATGTCAACCTGATCAAGCCCCCTGAAAATGAACGTCCACAAATACATGGATACAACACCAAGCACTATAGCAATTCCAAGTACGTACTTTTTCAGGAGAATCCTTGTACCCATTGTGGAGCCGACTGCAATAAGCAGAGCCATAAGTACCCATGGGATCCAGTCTAAAAGGATGGATAGGTCTTCTATGTCAAAGGCAATTTCAATAGTTTGAATAAGCCAGAAGACGAAATAAGATGCAATTCCGACGACGACAGCCCTGACCATGACATCAAGCAGGCGTTTCCAAAACTCTCTCTTACGAACTGCCATACCAGACAAAGAGGCTGTCAGGAAGAAACCGAGGATTAAGCCAAAGACCGGCACAAACTGTTGAGAGCCATACGTCTCATTGAAGACTGCCCGTTCTCCTATATTAGCAAATTTCTCCTCCATCATCTTGGCGACAAATAACTGTGTCTGGGTATCGTAGTCGATCACGTACAACATATAAGCGAACCACGCGCAAATAGCCGTCAAGATGGCAACCAGGATCCATTTCATGTAGAAGGAGGCGTTCTGTAAGTCGAACGGATTCTTACTATTATAATAATGTGAACCATCTTCACAGTGCCGCCCATACTCCGGACAATGATACCCATTCTCGTCCCAACAGTGCTTATGCATCACATGCTCACACTTAGCGACGATCTCATCGCCTGTCTTAAAAGGTGCCTTACAGTAATAGCACGATTCGGTAACCAGCACGTTGCCGACGCTCATCAGGCCCGGCTCATACTGGATAACATAGTTTTTCTTAAACAGATAATAACGGATATAGGGTATCAAGAACTGAAACACCAGATACACCAGTAGTAACAGCAGTCCGCCTAATGCAAACCCTTGGACGAACATCCACCAATTACCCTGACCGTTGACAATGACGGGACTATACGGACTGCCAAGGTAAATGCTTCCCGTCGCAGATCCAATCAGCGAACTGTCTGCCTTGGAATATATTTCGATCCGCATCGTATGAGGATTGCCGCGATACACCTTGCCATCAGGATTCTCAAAGACAAATTCATTAGCCAGAAGGATATTCTCTCCAGACTGGACAAGGTTATGCTTCATGGCTGTCCATTCAAACGTATTCTGGTATATGCCTCCAGACCTCTCGCTGATAACCTTCAGGATACTCTGAGCCTGATCAGAATCCACCCCACCCTTTTCTTTCTTGAAACTTACCGAAGAGATAGACAGGCTGTCTGTCAACAATGTATCATTCACCAATGCTCCCTGTAGTTCAAAATGCTCAGGATCATAGGGGATATCATTGTCGCCATAGACTTTCTCATCCGAGAACACAATCAGTCCCATTTTCTTCGCATCAGCCCAGACCCCGTATCGATCCACCATCTCACGTTTCTTAAGTTGGATAGACCTGTAAAGATAAATGTAATCGTCTTCCTTACTTGTAAAATAGGAATCAAGTACATAGTCCGAGACCTCAATGGTTTCCGAAACGTTCATTCCATGCATAAAAGCCACAAAGAGGTTTTTATGATTGAAGACTGCATACATTTCCTTGACAGCCGCCCTTTCCATATCTACGACATACTGAGGTAACGCCAGATCAACGAGTACCAGTAGTTTTACTTGGCGCTTAGCCACCTCGTCAGCCTCGGAATTAATAACATGTTTCAGGATAGGCTTGCTATCGGAATCATTCTCAACACCCGACAGTTTCTCAATGGTCTTGATTTCTACGAGGCTGGTATCAGCAAGAGTATATGGACCCAGGTCACGTATAATTCCTGTCTGGATCGTGAACTCCTTATAACCCGGAGAGAACTTGACACCAATGACCTTCATGGCATCTGCCTGTCCTTCTTCGTCTTGCCCATCCCCTTCACTGAAGATTTCATCCAAGTCTATGTCAGCAGAATCCACATCCATAGAATCTCCGCAACCTGCAAGAAACAAGGACAGGATAACCAACCACAAGAATCTATACATCTTTATCATTTTTTCTTTCCTTAGTCTTATATAGTAGGATATGTTGTCTCCCTACCATTATTCTTCAACATTTCATTGTATTTCTTCATGTTCGCCACTTTGTCCCTATAGGCTTTGAACCTTGTAGCCATGCCGTTGAGGAACAAAAGGATAATCGCCACAGCAGCCATACCAAGCACATAGTCCTTGGCACGCGTGATGAATGGCTTGAATTCCAAAGCCTGTACTTTCTCCGATACACTCTTCATCGTGACAAACTGCTTGTCAATGACTTCCATCCTCTTCGATAGTGAAGGGACAACTTCACAGGCTGCCTTCGCCTGATTGTAGTTAGTCTGTAAATCGGTAAACAAGACTTGCTCCTTAGCCTTTACCTTCTCCAACTGAGGGGCCAGTTTCTCTACCAGTGATAATTTGAAAGCCTTTTTGTAGAGGCTCTTATATACACTCACCTTACTGATGACAAACTGGTCGGCTCTGGCGAAATTTGAAATGGCCTCCACTGCTTGCGTCCTTGCATCAAGTGTATCTTTCACCGTCTGCTTTAGTTCCTCGATTTTCGCAACCATATCCATCAGGTCCTCACTATTGGCAATATCCATCTGCTGGGCCTGATAATAAGTATTCCACTTCACGTCCAACTGATTGTAAGACTGATTAAGTGTCTGTATCCTCTGTTCCATGGCATTTACGAGAGACTGTGAGAGAGCCATGTCGCCATCCACAGAGATAGGGACTTTGCCGACAACCAACAACTCATTTAATTCTTGAGAGAACTGGGTAATACGGGCAGTGATTTCCAGTCTCAGGGCCTCTGCCTCTGGTGACAACACCTGCGAGGTACCTGCCATGGCAGGCTGTAACGACTCCTGAGCCTTGGCTGAGCCTGTCAGGCATGCTAAGACCACTAACACATATATATATTTATGCCAACTCATATCTTCTCTCTATACTCCTTTGCACCTACTGTCTGCATGTCCTGTAAAAATACCGTTCCGCAGCCCTGAAGGTGGCTATTGCCTGCCGCTCTTCTGCCGTTCGGCCATTGTTCTTGCCGATAAGTCCATTGACCTCATCGATCAGGTTTTGGCACTTGGCATCCAGGTCATGACGTTCCATTGGGTCAATACTTACCAGCCACCGTGATACCAACTTATCCAGTTGCCTTGCCCTCGACATCAGGATCGTCAGTCCCTCTGCCGAGAAAGTGCCTCCTAACACATCTTCAGACACCTTTACCACACATTTCATTTGTCCGATGGAATCGACATATTGATTATAGTCATCCCACGCTGTCTGAATATCCGGGCAGTCACTCTGCACGTCCTTACGCGGGAACTGATTCAATAGAGTACTCTTTAATTCCTCAAAGACATCAAGAGCCTCCTGAGATCCGACAACCCGGCTACGGAACCTGTTTTTGAAAGAGGCATAACTCGATGATACACTTTCCAAAGCGCCTTTGGCAGCAGTAATATCCTCGTCCAGCCCAAAGCACGGGTTTCGCACGATTGTCACTTGATAGGTCAGATCGACATCCCGCCCGAAGGGGATATTATAGCGGTTGTATTTCTTCTTTTCGACCTTTTCAAGAAGGAAGATATCGTGCAGCCTAACCGTCACCTGAGTTCGTTTGCCTTGGATATCGAATGGCTGAGAGATGAAGTCATTGACCATCTTATATTCCTGAGGAGCAGGTTGAAGACCTTCATAGTCGATCCAACGCTTGAAATGGAACTCAGAGCGCGGTTGCGGAATAGTAGCCCTGAAGAGTTTTGTCGCCTTGAACTTATCTTTGGGATTATACTCAACCACATACGGCAGTTGGTCGGGCCTGAGCGTACGTCCTTTGAAAAGTGGAGTATAATGCACATTATCCCAAAACACGAAGAGCGTGCGATAAGATATCAAGGTTACGGTCAGCGTATTCGTTTCTTCTGCGAAAACGAACTTCACCATCAAGTCCATATCCTTGCTATCTTCCTTCAGTGAGATGTGGTCAGTGTATGACGCCCCCTGGGCCACACTAATGGTCCTGACAGTTGCAGCCTTGAGGCCTGACAGCCAGAGTAGGCAATACAACAAAAAGACGGTTCTATGACTTAGTTTCATTAATCTGTATCTATTGTTCAAATATTATCCAACTTTTAGGTTCTCCCTGGCGAATGACCCATGCAGCGACTTTCAGATCTTCAGGGAAGGGTGGTTCCATCAAGGCATGGTATGTATCATACCGAAGATAGGATGCCACACGATCCACTCCCCACAGCAGGTCGGTATATGTATCTGCCATATTGATGCATACCCTACCGGCGAAATCTCCGAAATATCTGATATTCGGATGCCATGGATGAGGGATGGCCTTACCTTGAGGGTCCGTGGTCTGAAAATGAAGCGATGGTGGTGCATCGACACAGGGATAGCCATTAGGGAGGTCGATTGTCATCTGGAAGCCCCTGGCAAAGATCGGATGATTCTCCACCCCCGGCTCATTCAACTCCTCTTCATGTGTCACGCCACAGATACTGCGAAGATCGTAATACACCAGATAGCCCGTTGGAAGTCCTTCTGCATTCCGTCTTGTCACCTTAAACGTGATATTCCGACGGTTTGAGAGTCCTTCTTCCAACAGGTGCCACTCATGCCACAACCTGCGGTTACGGCCTTTCAGCATCTCAGGATCAATTTGCTGGCTACTTTCGATCATATCTTCGCTTCCGTTCGCTATTTCTCCATCAACCCGGGATAGGATCTGGCACCAGATATACCAAATCACCATTCCTGACATTATAATCTTTCAGTTTCTGGTCCTCATGACCGATGCGCGGACGCATCACCCGTATCTCATGCACGTCAGGGTCTTCCTTTCCAAAGAAGTAGTCCAGTGGAGCACCCGTCTGGTCTATTGAGGGGAAATCAAAGATCAACCGCCCATCCTCGCCAATGGCATGGCGCAGGTTATCTACCAGCGTACTCAACGGTGCATCAGGATTTACGACCTTAAAGCGCACTGTCTTATTCTTGTATGCAATATCCAGAAAGAAATCGTCCATATATATACTTTATTTTTTGTCTATTTGAATAGTTACCTGAATTGGATAGATATTCACGCTTCTGACACTCATCATGGCCTCTAACAGCATCTCGGCATGGGGAATCTTCTCCTCAAAGCCCTTTCGGATATACGGGTTGTCATTCAGGATAATATCTATCAATATCTCATAGCCGGCATTCCAGCGGCCGAGTTGCTGGCGGTGACTGATACTGATGCTTTTTATCATCTGCCTGTTAATGCCAAAGCGCAACAGCAACTCTGTGTAGCAGAAGAGTTTCATATCAGCAGGCGTAACCAACCGGTCGGCTGTCACCATGTAATAGCGGGACAGAGTGGCTTCCTCCATTTTGTCACGCACCTCATCATTTCCGGGGACAGGTGCGGCAATCTGACGTGTAGCAGCACTATTAAAGCCACTTGGAGACTGGAACGAACTACTCTGCGTCAGTTGTGAATTAATGGCTGCCCCTAATGTCGTCAGGTAGGAAACGGAAAGGTTCACTGGCTTCATCTTCTTGTCCGCCTGTGGCCGTAGCATCAGATAAATGCCGGGCACCCTGCGCTCGAGGTCGTTCCTTGCCGAGTCACGCATTTGTGTCAGCAGGTCTATCAGACTGTGCATCACGCGATCGTTGGCCTCTGCCTGTATATTCTGATACGCATAGTAGTCGGTATAATACTTACTGATCAGATTGTTGAGCAGGGTCACCAGACTGCCCTGATTGAAGCGGTCGCCATCCATCTTTCTCACCTCCACAGGCACCGTGCCAAAGATCTGGTCCGATGAGGGACGGATCATGTGAAGGAACTGCTGACTGATATTGTTCCCCTCCGTACTTTGGCTTTGAAAACCAGCCACGCGTACAATCGGTGACGTGGATGAAAGGTCGGCCGTGTGAAGGTGGGCATTCACCAGAATAATCGTGTTCAGGGACAGATTATCCTTATCGAACAGGAAATTATCCTGGATACCTGTAAATTCAAAGATGAGGTCCACACTGTCCGTCTCTGACGGTATAAACTTCTTGCCCTGATGCTGCTTAATGCAATACATCCTCACATTCTGCCTTGCAAAAAGGTCCAGACACGATGCGGCTGCCATATAGGTCTGGGAACGGTTATACAAGACGGCGTCGATATCAAAACAGGGAGACAGAGGCAGTTCCGAGAGATCCCAGGGTGCTACCAGGGGCAACGGCTGTCCCTTCAGAGTCACCTTGAGGTCCTTGAAGTAATGGTTCTTGATACAAAAGGCAAATCCCGACAGGTCCGTGATAGGGGAATCGAATCTGAGCGACACTTTCCATCTGCGGCCATCCATCCTGATGATAGAACGTATCGTCGTATTCAGCACACGGGTCTTGAGCAAGGGGATAAACCGTGCTTCTGTCTCCGTCATGGTAAACACATGGCGCTCCGTCATTTCCATTTCAGGAACCCCTGACTGAAGGGAGGTTTCCACCACTGCGGTTGCAGGAATGGCATGCCCTACCTCATAGGACGTCAGCATGTGGGAGAATTCTTCCAACACGTCAGCCTTCATGTGGTCCAACTCACTTTCCAGTTCGTTAGACTGATAGGCCAGGGCTGTCATCAACAGCGAGAACACAGGATCCTGCTCAAGTCCCTCCAGTTGGTCTGGATGGTCGCTTCCTTGCCAAATGCGGATGGCTTCCTGAATCAGTTCGTCTGCCTTCTGCTTATTTTCAAATATTGTTTGCCTCATGTTCTCTTCTTCATTTTATTTCCATACTCTCAATGTGTTCGTGAATACATATTCCTCTTTCGTTGAAGAGATGATGCCCTTAACGGTAATGTAGATAAGTCGCTCTTCACGGATATACGTCATGGTTACCGCCACGTCGTCCAAACGCTTCTCATACATTTTCACAACCTCTTTCAGTTCTGCGGCAAAGGTATTCATATTCTTAGACGAACCAGATATCTTCTTGTTGTATAAATCCTGGATACCTGATTCATAGATGGTATCACCAGAATTATAGATCACGCCCTCATGCTCATCGAAAATCTCAAAACGCATGTTATTAAAAACAAATCCGTACTGAGGGTCGCCGATATTGTTGTATCGCGGTGTAGTCAACAGCATATAAAGCGACTCATCTATCGCCTTTTTCAAGTTCTGCTGCCGAGCCAGCCCGCTCTTTTTGACCTCTAAGGGGATTGCTATATATGCCATACGCTATGATTATATAATTGGGACAAACTTTTCATCTTCAGGCTCAGGTACATAGAGCGCATTGAAAAGGTGCTCGAACAATTCCTCGTACAGACGCTCGTAGAGTTTCTCCGTCAGGTCGTCTTCCATTGCGACCAGCGAACTCTTCAACTCACGCTGGAACTCCTCTTGCAGAGTTGGCTTCAGGTTGTTGTCGATATACTCGGTCAGCACCTGTGTCTGCCTTGACAGAGAGTTCTCTAATTCATCTTTCACGATTCGCAGCAGTTCTTCCTTCGTTTCTGAAAGCAGCCTGACAATCAGTTCCTCATGCAGTTGGGCATACAGTTCTTCCTTGGCCTGCCTGAGCAATGCATCATAGTCAATCGTATGATCTTCCAGCACCACCTTGTCAAGCACGGTGACGGCTCCCGTCAGATAGTTATCGAACCATTCGAGCCATACCTGAACATCTACCTGTGATGGTTCTGGCATTTCCATGGCCTGACCCGTGTTCGGGACCATGATATAATAACTCATGGCCTGAGCAATCTCCTGCAAAAGCATCACAAAGTCATGGACACTGTTCTTCAGGTTATACCCTTTCATGATAAACAGGTAGTGAAGCAAGGCACGCTTCCCGTCACCATCCTCCAGATTCTGGTGAGAGGTGATGGTCGTCAACTGTTCGGCATACCGCATGATGTATTCTGCGAAACGGAGATCGCTGGACAGCAGGAGACAAGGTGGGATGTAGGCAGTATCTATGGCAAAGACGCCTTCACTGACTGAGAAGCGCATCAGCGGCATCACGTCATGCTCCTCTACCTCTTCCATCGTATATAGGGCATACTCGTAATGCGGACGCACATACGCAATTCCCTCCTTCTCAAATTCTGTCTCCGTCGTTCCGATCCCTATGGTCAGGTAGTATCTGTCGCCAAACAGCATCGGTATGGTAATGACGGCCTGCTCGTCGGCATCGATCAATTTCCCAGAAGGCAGCAGGGCCATACATTGCAGATGATCTATCTCAAACGTATTCTTGACAAAATTACCATTGCAGTTCAACTCTGAACCAGGCAACATACCCATACGGGTACTTCCCAACGCTGCACGGATAGCAATACGCTGCTGAAGATCCAGTTTCTCCTCCAGACCTATGAAGGTCTGCGCCGTAATCTCCATTCCTGGCGACCAGATAATTTTAGAATTCAGATCCATAACTTTCTATGTATATAATCCTAAACTTTTATTGATTCAACTCTGTATTATAATCCAAAGTGATCACCTGCTGCGATTTGCGCATATAGTGATATTCCTTGATCTTTACCTCACATAGCACGTCAAAAGGAATAAACCATTCTCTTATAAACTGTACCAGTGGTTCCAATTCCTTCATTCGGCCGTTATAGGACTCTGGTGTCAGACCGGGTATCAGGAGGTTATATCTCACCTTCGGCAACCAGCAGATCGTCGTATCAAGATGACTGTAACGGCCTGTACTCATCTCAACCTTACACTCCATCAGTGCACCCAGCAGATTGGCAACGAAATGGAAATCCCCCTTGTACTGCTTGACAAATGGAAGGATGACGGCAGCCTCTTTAACCAACTCACTGGTTTCTGCCGCCATATCGAAGTCAAAGTACGCCTTCAGGATATATTCCAGTTTCTCCTGCAACAACTGAGAGGCATTACGCTCTATGGCCAGTTTCTTCTTGAAGATATAGGTGTCAAAAGGAGAGAATGCCTCATTCAGCAATTCCCTACGCCACTCCAGATCCTTGAACTTCTGGGAGACGTCCTCACCTTTCAGGTCATCATCCTTTGTCAGCAAGCCTTCCGGCAACAGGCGCAGGAAGCCGTCTCGCGCCAGATAGACCTTCTTCTCATCCTCATACAGCGCCAGAACATCTTCATTGTAGTTCCTAAAGAACGTACCCTTGAACAGAGCCATCCACTCCGTCTCCATCTCCGGATAGAGATAGTTCAACAAGACTTCAGCCCTGATCTGATACAAATTCCTATCTATTCTCATGCTACGTCAACCTCCAAATAATAATCTTTACTGTCAGCCACCACATGCAGCACATCATGGACGGGTATCCCCAACTGTGCCAGCGTCATCTCCAAGTAAGGGAATGTACTGTCAATCTCCCTATATTCATGCTGATAGAGCGCGCTGTTAGGAAGTCCGCGCAACTTGGAGTCCGTCTCTATATGCCGCTCCACGTCCCTTCCCGGACACATCACTACCGTCCGGCAATCATTTGAGCGCTCTACCACGTAATCGACAAAGCAATCGTTTTCCAGACAGAGTTCCATCTGCCCTGCGCCAAGGAGCCGGCACCCGTCAGAAAGGGCCTCCGAGACAGTCATTCCTACAGAGAGCCCGGAGCGGAGGACAGGCGACCAACGCTCATGGACTGCACAATCGTCGTCGTATGCACGGAAGTCCAACAGGCGTGACGACAGATGCTGTCCGTCGTAATAGAACATCTTCCCGCAGAGGGAAGTCACGTCACCACGCTCGATGGCCTTCTGGTCAAGCAATTTCATGGCCTCCTGCACCTGTACGGCACCAATCACGGAGGCTACTATAGAAGTCGTCGGTGCTGCTCCCGCCGCTTCCTGGCGGCGGATGATACCGGCACAAGGCATCCGCCGTGCCATATCCTTCAGTCCTTCCGGACCCAGGTTGCAGGCATAGCAGTTCCTACCAGGCGCAAATACGCGGACGGTCCCCTCCAGTTCCTCGATGCCACCATCGACCCAGGGAATACCAGCCCGCATGCACAGGCGGTTGATGCAGTACCTGGCCCAGCGACTATCCACACAGCCGATGACGACATCCATGCGGCGGATCAATCCCAGGCCCACATCGTATGCGATATCCCCGCAGATGGTCTGCACCTCTATGGCTGGATTCATGGTGCGGAGTCGTTCGGCAACCACCTCCACCTTCAGGCGACGAGCCTCGGCATCGCCTCTGTTAAACAGAACCGAGCGCGACAGATTGCCCATCTCCACAATATCAAAATCCACCACGACTATATGTCCGACGCCCATCAACACCAGATTCTTCAGCACCTCGTTCCCCAAGGCACCGCACCCAACCACCATCACACGGGCGGAAGAGATCCTCTGTTGTTCAAAGACGTAACTCATGCTCTATTGCAATTTCATCTTCAGTCCTACGTCAACCATATCATTCCCTATCGGGATAACCGTGACCTTGGCCTCCTTATAGCCGTCCATGGTCAACCGCACCTCACAGGGTTTGGAGGCAGGCAGGTTCTCCACCACACAGGGAGTCACACCGGCGATTACGCCGTTCACGCTGACGGTCGCCCCCACCACATTACTGTGTATGTTCAGCAGGCCATAACTGGCCATCGGCGCACTCATATCCAAGTTCACCGGCAGGGTGTCATCGATCCACAGATAGACAGGCTTCGACTCCAGGCCATCCTTCGTCGTATGGATGATATAATATCCCATATCCAACTGTCCTTCCCATTTCCCGACCGCCATGGGCTCCCTGTTTATCCATATCTGTGTGGTATCATCGGCAGCGGTTATGGTCACCTCTGCCTGACCCGGACTGATGGGAGCCATCGCTTCAACAGTGCCTGTCTTGGCAGACACTGTATCTATATTTTCCACCATATCGGTCCCGGGCTTGATCGCCCTGGTGACCAATGGTCTTGCCTGAAAGTCAGCCGGCTGAAGGCTGACCACCTTTTTCTCTCCTTTCCTGACACTCACGATGGCATCGTAATAACAGGTGTAATTCCTCATCACCTGCACCTGATGCTCGCCCGCCTGAAGATGACCACTCGTTGCCTCTCCCTTCCCGATGGGCAAGCCATCGACATAGATGGTACCGTCCTGCATCGGGGTCTTCACCGTCAGATACGAGTAGAACGACTGCAGCACGACAGGCACGATCAACTTCACGCTGTCAGTCACTTCGAGAGTGTCTGTCACCTCTTCATAGAAAGGTGCCTCCACACGGTAGGCATGCTTACCCACCGGAAGGTTAAACTGTGCCAACCCATTTCTGATGAGAGACACAGTACTATCAACCTGCAAGATGGCATTCTCAGGTTTTACCTGGAACACCACCCACTGTTTTGACAATTTATATTCCTTGCCAGGCTTGTCCGTCAATAGATTCCCCTGGTAATGTTTCTTCTTCCTAAGCCCCTTCCCCGGCACCTTCCACGTCAGTTGCCCGTAGTCGGGGTGCTTGATCACGATGAACTTCGTCTTGTGGGGCGCCAGCAACGTCAGTTTGCCTTCCCCCGCTTCTGCCTGAATGTCCGTCTTTCCGTCTGCCTTAAACGTAAAGCCCTGCTCGTCAGTCATCAGGTCGAGAGTGGCTTGTTTCTTATCTGTCGGCAAAGAAGTCTGATTCAACAGGTCTTTCTTGACCCGTTTGAACTGTTCAATACTCATCTTCTGAGCGACCGACGATAATGCCAGTGCAAGCAAGAACAAGACAGTCAGCAGGCTCCTCTTCATAAGGTTATTTACCTTGCACCATCGTGTTGCCAGGACTTGTGATGGAGATCTGACCACCGTAAGCACACATGCACTTACTGTTGTTCGTCAAGGCTGGCATATTCATCACCTTCACTTGCATACTGCCAGGTGCCCAGGGTGCCGTCAGCACGGGGACACACGGCATGGGCGTCAGCACACCCATGGCAGCCGATGTAGCGGAAGCCACCGTTGGATTAGCCATCGACTGGCACATGCCAAACGTAGGGATGTTGGCAGGTGTGAAGTCCATGGTCGTCGCCATCAACATGTTCATACACTTGGGGCGCAGCGGTACCGTGACAATCAGCGAGCACGGTGCCATCCCGAAGTTACACTGGAGCATAGCGCCCATCGTTACAAAATTTCCCATATTCTTCTATTTCACTATCTCTCTTTAATGAGGAATTCTGGTGATAATCTTTGACAAATTTAACCCAGCCCACAAAGGGGCTGGATCAAATATATCTGAACCATCGGATTACTTCCAGGGATTCTCGAAGGCGACGGGACCGTTCTCGAGTTTCTGGCACACAATCTCCATCTCCTCGAAGTGCTCCTGACCGTCTTCCCACATCTCCTTGTAATGGATGCAGTAGCAG
>ODAI010667431.1_pt1 | contig 13667 bp, 9 predicted proteins | sample 1539321 | NCBI WGS metagenome assembly ODAI01 (sample SAMN02144231, study PRJEB22623) | gut metagenome | biome: sheep rumen | host: Ovis aries | place: New Zealand
ACACCTGTTCCCATTCCGAACACAGAAGTTAAGCTCATTTGCGATGATAATACTTGGTTGGCGACGACCTGGGAATGTAGTTCTATGCCGGTACTTTTTCAGAAATCCTGTCCTTTTAGGACGGGATTTTTTTATTGGAGGTAATTTCGGGTATGATTAAAAAAACAGATTCGGATAGATTTTCGCTTGTCACAACTCTGATTTTTGGAATATATATTCTAATTCACACGGTTTGTTTTATACTGACAGGAGATGATTTTGACTGGGCATTGACTGAAAATATAGGGGCTGTATTTGATTCTGATGCTGAAAACGGAAGATATTTTTCAAATCTGCTTGTATATTTCTTTACAAAAAATTTTCTGTTCAGAGTAATTGTTGGTTCAGTTATTTATTTTGCGTGGTATATTTTTTACAATAAAATATTTGGTTCAGGAAACAGGGTTTATTCCTGTATAATTTCGGCAGTTTTGATACTGACTGTTCCTGTTTCGATTTCGTTCAATACAGTTATGTGGATTTCGGGATTTGTGAATTATGTTGTGGGAATGGTAATATTTCTTTCGTATTATGTATTCTGTCTGCCGATTTTCAGGGGAGAAAATGTAAAAAAGGGCGGAATATGGTGTTTATACGGACTGATTGCAGGTTTCTGCGGGGCTTTATGCGTTGAAAATATAACATTATTTATATTGATTTTTTCAGTTTTTGTTTTTATTTTTTACATTAAAAAGTATAAAAAAATATTTACGGTAAATATTTTTTACTTTATAGGAATTATTTGCGGTATTGCCGTAATGCTGACAAACAGTCATTATTCATCAATTTTCATGCATGGGAAAGATGATTCGGGAATAAGAAGCGTTGAAACTTCTTTCATGGATATAGTAATGAAAATATACACTCAGATAATTCCGTATTATGTTAAACCTTTTGTTGCTGTAAATATTATAATTGCAGTAAGTCTTTCTATACTTTATTTTAAAAAATACGGAACTGATAAAAAGCCGAAATATTCAAAAATATGCATTTGTATTGTATATTTATTCGCTTTTTATTCATTTTTTACTTCATATACAGCGGATTTGTTTTCGTTTACAACGGCGCATAGGGCAGAGGCAATTGAAACAGCCTTTACATTTATGTATATTATTTCGCTGATATATCTTTTTTATCTGATTACAGACAGGAATACATTTACAAGACTTGTGATTTATGCAGTATCATCGCTGATAGTTACTGCGCCTTTTCTGATAGTGAATCCTGTTACACCGAGATGTTTTTTTGCGTCTTTTGTTTTCTGGACACTTACAGCAGGCGAAATATCTGTATATTTACTGAATAATATTCAGATAAGCCTGAAATTTGACAGCATGATTAAACATACAGGCATACTGACAGTTTCCTTTTTCTGTTTCATGTATTCATATATAAATGTCTCGAATAAATATACTGATATTATCAGAATAAATTATATAAAGGAGCAAATCAGCGAAAACAGCCGAAGCATAAACCTTATAAAACTGCCTTATTCCCAATATGTTGCGGATTATATTAGATTGCTTTCCGCTGATGGTGATGATATTTTATCTATTGACTATGAAAAAGAATATATTGATTATCCGAAAATAATTTGCAGATATTATAATATTGACGACAGTCTCCTCGAAAAACAAAAAACAGAAATAAGTATGCCTGACTACTACCTCAGCAAAGAATAATTGTTAATCAAGTCTAACGCAAAAAAGACTATTTCAAAAATTTTCCTGTTTTATATTGACTTATTTCTTTAAAAAGAGTATAATATCTATTGTATGATAATACTTATTCTTTTAAATCTATTCAAAGCATAATAACGTTTATGGAGGTTATTTAAAAATGAGCAGAGTTTACAATTTCAGCGCAGGTCCTGCCGTTCTTCCCGAAGAAGTTCTCAGAGAAGCAGCAGAAGAAATGGTAGAATACAAGGATACGGGTATGTCCGTTATGGAAATGTCCCACCGTTCAAAGGCTTACGACAATATCATCAAGGAAGCTGAAAAGGATTTGCGTGACCTTATGAATATCCCCGATAACTATAAGGTTATTTTCGTTCAGGGCGGTGCATCACTCGTGTTCGCAGAAGTTCCCATGAACCTCATGAACAACGGCAAGGCTGCATATATCATCACAGGTCAGTGGGCTAAGAAAGCCGCTGCCGAAGCTGAAAAATACGGCGAAGTAGTAAGAGTTGCATCTTCCGCAGACAAGACTTTCTCATATATTCCCGATTGTTCAGACCTTGATATCCCCGAAGATGCAGACTATGTTTACATCTGCGAAAATAATACAATCTATGGTACAAAGTTCTGGAAACTCCCGAATACAAAGGGCAAAATCCTCGTTGCAGACGTTTCTTCATGCTTCCTTTCAGAACCCGTTGACGTTACAAAGTACGGCGTTATCTACGGCGGCGTTCAGAAAAATGTAGGTCCTTCAGGTGTTCAGATTATAATTGTCCGTAAAGATTTAATCGCTGACGGTCCTGCATTCAAGCAGACTCCTACAATGATGGACTGGAAAATTCAGTCTGACAACGAATCACTCTACAACACTCCTCCCTGCTACGGCATCTATATCTGCGGCAAGGTATTCAAATGGATAAAGAAAATGGGCGGTCTTGAAGCTATGAAGGCTCATAACGAAAAGAAAGCCAAAATCCTTTACGATTTCCTCGACCAGAGCAAAATGTTCAAGGGTACTGTCGTAAAAGAGGACAGAAGCCTTATGAATGTTCCCTTCATCACAGGCAATGACGAACTTGACAAGAAGTTCATCGCTGAATCAAAAGCAGCAGGTTTTGAGAACCTTAAAGGTCACAGAACTGTCGGTGGTATGCGTGCATCTATCTACAATGCTATGCCTATCGAGGGTGTTGAAAAACTCGTTGCATTCATGAAGAAATTTGAGGAAGAAAATTCCTGATTATATAAGAAAGAGGTAGATTACAATGTTCAATATTCAGACTCTTAACAAGATATCAACTGTCGGTACTGATGTTTTTGACAAGAGCAAGTATGCTGTTGCAGATTCTCCCGAAAATCCTGATGCAATAATGGTTCGTTCCGCTAAAATGCATGATATGACATTCGGTGACAAGCTCATCGCTATCGCAAGAGCAGGCGCAGGCGTAAATAATATCCCCGTTGACCGCTGCGCTCAGGAGGGTATTTGCGTATTCAATACCCCCGGTGCTAACTCAAATGCGGTTAAGGAACTCGCAATATGTGCTCTCCTCCTTGCATCAAGAAAAATCGTTGAGGCTGCCGCATGGGCTGCATCTCTCAAAGGTACAGAGGACGCTCCCAAAACTGTTGAGGGCGGAAAAGCTAAATTTGCAGGTCCTGAAATCGCAGGCAAGACACTCGGTATAATCGGTCTCGGCGCAATCGGCGGTAAAATCGCAAACGCTGCCGAAGCACTCGGCATGAAAGTTATCGGTTATGACCCTTATCTTTCAGTAGGTGCTGCACTCCACCTTGAACCCTCTGTAAAGGTTGTTGCTGATATAAACGATATCTACAAGGAAAGCGATTATATCACAATTCATATGCCTTACACAAAGGATACAAAGAATACCATTGATGCAGAACAGATTGCCATTATGAAAGACGGTGTACGCATCATCAACCTTGCAAGAGGCGAGCTTATCAACTCTGAGGCTGTTGTAAAGGCTATCGCTGACGGCAAAATTGCAAAGTATGTTACAGATTTCGCTGATGACACAGTTCTCGGTGCTGAAAATGTAATCGTACTTCCCCACCTCGGTGCTTCTACTCCTGAAAGTGAAGACAACTGCGCTGTTATGGCTGCTCAGGAACTCATTGAATACCTCGAAAACGGTAATATCAGAAACAGTGTAAATTATCCCAACCTCTCAATGAATGCAGTAGGCACTAAAATCTGCGTTATCCACAAGAATGTTCCCACTACTATTGCTTCAATTACCACAGCAGTAGGAAACGAGGGAATCAATATCGAAAATATGGCTAATGCAAGCAAGGGCGATTTCGCTTACACTATGCTTGATGTTACAGGAGAAGTTCCCGCAAGCGTTGAAGGAAAAATAAATTCCGTTGACGGTGTTATCAGAGTAAGAGTTATCAGCAAGTAATCATAAATACAAAATATAAAGACGAAAATCCGAGTTTTCTCGGATTTTTGTTTTTATGGGCTTTTTAAATGAAACCTGTTGACAAAAAACAGATATGGAGTTATAATTATCTTGATATATTGTTTTCTCATGACGAAAACATAATAATTGATTATATGGAGGAAGTATGGATATTATTATTGTCGGCGGCGGTAAAGTAGGAAGTGCGCTCGCTGAAGAACTTTGTACTGAACATAATGTAACTATAATCGACCAGAATGAAAGCCGTATCAGTTCGCTTATAAATGAATTTGACTGCATGGGAATTGTGGGAAACTGCCTTCAGACCAGTATTCTCACAGAAGCCAATGTTGAAAAAGCAAATATTTTTATCGCAGTCACAAGCTCAGATGAAGTGAACATTCTCTCATGCCTTATAGCTAAAAAAATGAAGGCAAAACACTGTATCGCAAGAGTGAGAAACCCCGAATTTGACAAACAGCTTGTATTTATGCGTGAGGAACTCGGTATAAGCATGATGGTAAATCCCGATTATAACGCAGCCAACGAAATAGCCAAAGTCCTCCGCTATCCCGAAGCCATAAATATAGAATCTTTCGCAAAAGGCAGGGTTGACCTTGCCGAAATCCGTATAACAAGCGGAAGTATCCTCGAAAATATCGCCCTCAGCCAGCTTTCACGCAGACTGCGCCTTGATGTGCTTATATGTGCCGTACAGAGAGGTGAAGAAATTATAATACCTAACGGAAATTTTGTCCTTCATGCAGGCGATAAAATACATATAACCGCCTCCCACAGCGCACTTGTAAAGTTTTTCAAGAGCATAAGTGCCGCTTACAGAGAAAAACGTGTGAAATCCGCCGTTCTCATAGGCGGCGGCAGAGTCGGCTATCACCTCGCAAATCAGCTTATAGAAATGGGCGTAAAAATAAAAATAATCGAAATAAATAAACAACGCTGCGAGGAACTCAGCAGCAGACTCAAAAAAGGAAGCATAATCTGCGGTGACGGTACTGACCACGATTTGCTTAAATCAGAACGTGTGTACGACTATGACGCAGTTGTCACACTTACAGGTATTGACGAGGAAAATATCCTCCTCTCACTCCTCGCAAAAAATAACGGCGTGGATAAAGTCGTCACAAAAGTAAACAGAATGACACTGATGCAGCTTTCCGATACTCTCAGCCTTGACAGCATAATTTCTCCAAAATCCATAACAGTAAGCCAGATATTGCAGTATGTCCGTGCAAAACAAAATTCTCAGGGAAATAATATAACTACTCTCTACCGCCTTGTAAATGACAAACTCGAAGCGATAGAATTTGTTGTAAGGGAACACAAGGATTATGTCGATGTTCCGCTTAAAAAGCTTAAAATAGGAAACGGTATCCTTATCGCAAGTATCGTAAGGGGAAATGAACTTATCGTCCCGAAAGGTGATGACTGCATAAAGGTTAATGACAGCGTTGTAGTTGTCACAACCAAAAAAGGATTTGACGACCTCAAGGAAATATTTGCATAAGGAGAGTTTCGATAATTCTATGAACTACAAAATGATATTGTACATCGTGGGACAAATACTGAAAGTTGTCGGTGTTTTCATGCTGCTGCCGATAATAGTCGGGGCAGTTTACGGAGAACAGCACGTTATTCTCTCCTTTGGTGTACCTTTCCTGATAACAATAGTCCTCGGATTTGCAATTGCTTTCAAAAAACCGCAGAACAGCTCAATATTTTCAATGGAGGGCTTTGTAAGCGTTGCGGCGGCATGGATAACAATGTCCGCAATAGGTGCGCTCCCGTTTGTGATATCAGGTGAGATAAAAGACTATCCCTCCGCACTTTTTGAAACAGTATCGGGATTTACAACGACAGGTGCAACTATACTTCTCGATGTCGAAAAAATGTCAAAATCCTGTCTTTTCTGGCGAGCGTTTACACACTGGATGGGCGGTATGGGCGTGCTGATGTTTGTTATTGCCATAATTTCAAGCAATGATGTCCGTACCATGCACATGATGAGGGCGGAGTGTGCAGGACCGAATGTCGGCAGACTTGTTTCAAAATCAAAGTTTTCCGCACAGATACTCTATGGTATATACATATCACTCACACTTATAGAAATGGGAATGCTTATGGCAGGCGGTATGCCGTTTTATGATGCGCTTATACACGCCTGTTCATCGGCAGGTACGGGAGGATTTTCAATCTGGAACGACAGCATAGCCCATTATAACAGCGTTTATATCGAAATGGTAATAGCAACGTTTATTATACTTTTCGGTGTAAATTTCAACCTGTACTATTATATTCTCATACGCAAATTTTCCCTTGTATACAAAAATGAAGAGGCAAGAACCTATTTCGGAATAATAATCGCTGCAACCGCAATTATAACATTCAATATACTCGGAATGTACAGCAATTTCGGAGAGGCACTCAGGAGAGCTTTCTTCATGGTGGCTTCAACAATAACTTCCGCAGGATTTTCAACGGCTGATACGGGCGAATGGCCTGTATTCTCACAGACTTTGCTTCTGCTCCTGATGTTTGTCGGCTCATGTGCAGGCTCAACAGGCGGCGGTATGAAAGTTTCAAGAATAATGATAATAATTAAAACAGGTATAAAGGAACTCAGATACATAGTAAGCCCCAATACTGTTACTACCGTAAAAATGGACGGAAAACCCGTTGAAAAAGATGTTGTAAGAGGTGCGTGCAATTACCTGATACTCTTTATCATGCTTATGGCAATATCAATACTTCTGATAACTCTTGACAGATTCTCAATTGAAGAAAGTGCTTCGGCTGTAATAACCTGTATGAACAATATCGGCTATGGCGTGGGAAGATTCAGCCCGTCAGGAAATTTGGGAGGACTTAATGCATTTTCAAAAATAGTTTTATGTTTCGATATGCTACTCGGCAGACTTGAAATATATCCACTTATCATGCTTTTTGCAGCAAGAAAGGATTGAGGTGTTTTTTATGAAAAAATTAATAAGCGCACTGCTTGCCCTGACAATGGGATTTACAGTGCCTGCTGTACAGACAGCATATGCATATCGGGTTATTCCTGATGCGGACATGATTGTTGATTACAGTACAAATGCAGATTCGGGCGTGTGCGGACCTTCACTTGAATGGAGTTTTTCAGGCGGAGTTCTTACAGTAACAGGTTCAGGAGAAATGTACGGCTATCAGGCTGCAAAAAATCTCCCATGGAACAGTCTCAGGTCATCTATAACAAAGGTTATACTTCCTGAGGGAATGACGTTGATTTCAAAGGCAGCCTTTACGGACTGCACATCACTGACGGAAATAAATATTCCTTCAACAGTTACAACAATCGGAACATATTCCTTTAACAGGTGTACATCACTTAAATCAATAGTTATGCCTGCATCTGTTTCGGTTATAGGTGACGGAGCTTTTGAAGATTCAGGGCTTTCATCAATAACAATATACAATTCTTCATGTCAGATAATCGGAGCAGGAACTACTCTCGGAAATGCGGCAATTTATGGTTACAGCGGTTCAACTGCGGAAAAATATGCATCACAGTTCGGAAAAAGCTTCGCACTTATAGGAGATGCACCGCCTGATGTAACACCCGAAACCACTACAACCACAACCACTACAACCACAACCACTACAACAACTACCACTACAACGGAAGAACCAACTACTACAACTACTACAACAACTACCACTACAACAACTACCACCACAACAGAAGAACCTACAACTACCACCACAACCACAACGGAAGAACCACTTAATGTTGTAACATCTCGTTATTCAAATTATTATGTGGGAACTACATATACATTTGCTGCATTTGATTATCCAAGCTATGAATCATTAAACGTAAGCCTTACAGCATCTGATAATTCAAAAGTAGTTGTAAGTGGTGATAAGTTTACTCCGATTGTTGCAGGAGAGATAAAATTATATGTCCATTATACCGCAAAAGACGGCAGACAAAAGGACGAGGAATTTATATTTGAGGCTCTCATGCCCGAAACAACAACTACTACAACAGAAGAACCTGCTACAACAACTACTACCACTACCGAAAGATATATCACAAGAACAGACACTGTATCAGAGGCTATGCCGATTCCGTCACCCGAATTGAAAGATGTAACAGTAAATGCCCGTACCGCAACTGTATATGATACGGATTTCATACATCATGAAGACGGCTATGGAATGTCAGATTTCAGTATGCTTGACGAATTTGTTGATGTTTCGTATACAGTTTCATATATTGTAACGCCTTCATACAAGATAACTACTAATTATTACTGGTCTGACGGCACTGTAACAGAAGAATCCGTAAGTTATTCACAGCCTGAAACAGTAGATGAAACTTTCAGCGGAACTCTCCGTAACACAACTGATATACAGGGAATAAGCGTGGAATGGTCTTATAATGATTTGCGCTTTGCGGATATTGACAGTCTCAACACAGCAGAAATTCCGTGTGAACTGAAATTTGTGTCCAACGGAAGTTATGTTGACAATTACATTGTTAATGTTCCGATAGAAATTGTACATACAACGGTAACTACTACCACCACAACAGAAGAAATCACAACTACCACAACAGAAGAAACTACTACCACAACAGAAGAAATCACAACCACCACAACAGAAGAAACTACTACAACAGAAACTACAACTACAACGGAAGAAACTACAACTGCCACTACAACCGTTCAGCCGGAAGTTAAATTATATATAGATTCTCTCCCGACAAAAACTGTCTATGAAGTCGGTGAACAGCTTGACCTCTCAGGCGGAACTTTCCATGCCTATGCCCGCAGAAGTGACGGTACAGAGATTCAGAGCGTAATAAACAGAATGGAATCTCCAAATTCTGATTTTACAGTCGATACATCAGAATTTGACAGCACAAGGGCAGGAATTTACAATATCCACATAACTCTTGATTTGTTCGGCATTGAAGTTACAGAATCATTCACTGTTACTGTGAATGAACCCGAAACCGTGGAAACAGTCGTAACTCCCTATATTGAACTTGTAAGACTCCCCGACAGGACAGAATATGAACTCAATGAATGGTATGACCTTTCAGGCGGTGAAGTCCGTATCGGTGAGATAATCAATGACGGTGAAAATACAACCGATACAGGAAGAACTGTTTCAATGACCGATAGTTCTGTAATAATTGATTCTTCCGCATATATGAACTGGCAGGAGGGAACATATAAAATAAAAATCGGCTATAAGTCAGATTATAACAGCACAGACTACGAAACAGTATACACGGAATTTGAATTGACTGTCGGCAAATCTCAGCCCGCTGAGGAATATCCCCTCGGTGACGTAAACAATGACGGAAAAATTGATGCTTCCGATGCTTCAATGATACTCTTTGAATATGCAAGATACTCCACAAGCAAACCGCTGACATTTACCGATGCACAGAAAAAAGCTGCTGATATAGACGGCAACAGCATTATAGATTCAAATGATGCCTCTGCAATTCTTAAATATTATTCCTATATTTCAACACACGAAAAAGTGCCTTTTGAAGAATTCATTTGACAAAGCATTGAATCCCCCGCTTCTTTAAGCGGTGGACATTATAAAACGTCAGTGGGAGCGGCAAGAATTGGTATCTCCCACTGACACAAAGCCAATCTACTTGAAATTTATACTGTTTTATGTTATAATCAAGCCACAGCATCTTGAAAATAGTAAAAATATGCGGCTGCACAGGCAAAACATTCTGTGTGTAAAATTTTTAGTTTAAGTATGTAAATCATTGACATAATGTCACTGTGGCTTGATTGACATAATATCGCCATAGCGTGAATTGAAACAAAAATAACTAATATATCAGCCAATATGTGACCCAAAGACAGAAAAAATAACCAAATAATTCTCAAAAATCCGACTTTTTAAGAGAAAACTCTTGACAAGTCGGATTTTTTTGTTTATAATAGAATTTGCTGTACTGTAATTGTACGCAAATATATGAAAAAGGAGGAAAATTATGCCTACATTTAACCAGCTCGTTCGTAAAGGAAGAAAGGATCTCGAAACAAAATCAACAGCTCCTGCTCTCCAGAAAGGTTACAATGCTAAGAAGAAGGTGCAGATTAACCAGAGTTCACCCCAGAAAAGAGGCGTTTGTACTGCTGTAAGAACTGCTACACCCAAAAAGCCTAACTCAGCTATGAGAAAAATCGCCAGAGTTAAACTCACTAACGGTTACGAGGTAACTTCTTATATCCCCGGTATCGGTCATAACCTTCAGGAACACAGCGTTGTTCTTATCCGTGGCGGACGTGTTAAGGATCTCCCCGGTGTGCGTTACCACATCATCAGAGGCGCACTCGATGCTCAGGGCGTTGCAAACAGACTTCAGGCTCGTTCCAAGTACGGCGCAAAGAGACCCAAGCAGAAGTAATTGCTTCATCAGCCGTCTTTCGGCAGGCTGAATAATATAAGCCGATTTACAAATAACTAAATAGGATAACTGCTGCCGCAGATAATGCGGAGATTTATATAGATTTCTTAAATCCTCTGCATTGGCTGCCGACATACCCCTGCGGTGAAGCAGGCTTTTAAAAGCAGTAATCGCTCGGGTACGAGTACCTATGATTTCATGAATCTATATGAAGGAGGGAAGCGAATTATGCCAAGAAGAGGTAATATCGCAAAGCGTGATGTATTACAGGACCCTGTATACAATTCAAAGCTCGTTACACGCCTTATCAACAACATAATGCTTGACGGTAAGAAGGGTGTAGCACAGAAAATCGTTTACGGTGCATTCGACATCGTTGCTGAAAAAACAGGCAAGGACGCTCTCGAAGTTTTCGAGCAGGCTATGGAAAATATCATGCCCGAACTTGAAGTAAAAGCCCGCCGTCTCGGTGGTGCTACTTATCAGGTTCCCATGGAGGTAAGACCTGAAAGACGCCAGACTCTCGGTCTGCGCTGGATTACAAAATATTCCAGAGAAAGAAACGAGAAAACTATGAAGGAGAGACTCGCAGGAGAAATCCTCGACGCTCTCAACGGCACAGGCGGTGCCTGCAAAAAACGTGACGATACTCACAAAATGGCAGAGGCAAACAAGGCGTTTGCTCACTACCGCTGGTAAGAGTCGGAGGAGGATATTATGGCAAGAGACTGTTCACTTGAAAATACCAGAAATATCGGTATCATGGCTCATATCGACGCAGGTAAGACCACTACAACAGAGCGTATCCTTTTCTATACGGGCGTAAACCACAAAATCGGTGAAACCCACGAAGGAAGCGCAACTATGGACTGGATGGAACAGGAACAGGAAAGAGGTATCACTATCACTTCCGCTGCTACTACCTGTTACTGGGCAGGTCATAGACTTAACATAATCGACACCCCCGGACACGTTGACTTCACTGTTGAAGTTGAACGTTCACTCCGTGTACTTGACGGTTCTGTAACCGTTCTCTGTGCAAAGGGCGGCGTTGAGCCTCAGTCTGAAACCGTATGGAGACAGGCTGATAACTATAAAGTACCCCGTATGGCTTATGTAAATAAAATGGACATTATGGGTGCAGACTTCTATCATGTTGTTGACATGATGAAGGACAGACTTAAATGTAACGCAGTTCCGATTCAGCTTCCTATCGGTGCTGAGGACGAATTCAGAGGAATCATCGACCTCGTTGAGATGAAAGCCTATATTTACTATGATGACCTCGGAAAAGATATCCGTGTAGAGGAAATCCCCGAAGATATGAAGGAAAAAGCTCAGCAGTATCACGATGATATGGTTGAACACGTTGCAGAACAGGACGAAGAACTCATGATGAAATACCTCGACGGTGAAGAACTCACTCAGGAGGAAATCAAGAGCTGCATCAGAAAGTCCACTATCGCAAACGAAATGGTTCCAGTAACCTGCGGTACTTCATATAAGAACAAGGGCGTTCAGAAACTCCTCGATGCTATCATCGACTATATGCCTTCTCCGCTCGATGTTCCCGCTATCAAGGGCGTAAACCCCGATACTGACGAGGAAGAAGAAAGACCTTCATCAGATGATGAGCCGTTCGCAGCTCTCGCATTCAAGATTGCAACTGACCCCTTTGTTGGTAAGCTCGCATTCTTCCGTGTTTATTCAGGTGTCGTAAATCAGGGCGACAGCGTCCTCAACGCAACAAAGGACAGCCGTGAGCGTTTCGGACGTATCGTTCAGATGCACGCTAACCACAGAAAAGACCTCACAACAGTTTATTCAGGCGATATCGCCGCTGCCGTAGGTCTTAAAAATACTACCACAGGTGATACTCTCTGTGATGAAAAACACCCCATAATTCTCGAATCCATGGAATTTCCGGAGCCTGTTATCCAGCTCGCTATCGAGCCTAAGACCAAGGCAGGTCAGGAAAAAATGGGCATCGCCCTCGCTAAACTCGCCGAGGAAGACCCCACTTTCAAGACATGGACTGACGAAGAAACAGGTCAGACTATTATCGCAGGTATGGGAGAACTCCACCTCGATATCATCGTTGACAGACTTCTCCGTGAATTTAAGGTTGAAGCAAATGTCGGTCAGCCTCAGGTTGCCTATAAGGAAACTATCAAGGGTACTGCCGATATCGATTATAAATATAAGAAACAGTCAGGCGGTTCAGGTCAGTACGGTCACGTTAAAATCCGTGTTGAGCCTAACGAGTCAGGCAAGGGATATGAATTTAAAAATGCCGTTGTCGGCGGTTCTATCCCCAAGGAATATATCCCCGCTGTCGATGCAGGTATTCAGGGCGCAATGAAGTCAGGTATACTCGCAGGCTACGAGGTTGTTGACGTTAAGGTAGAACTCTACGACGGTTCATATCACGAGGTTGACTCCTCTGAAATGGCATTCAAGATTGCAGGTTCTATCGCATTCAAAGAAGCTCTCAAAAAGGCAAACTCTGTTCTCATGGAACCGATTATGAAGGTTGCAGTTATCGTTCCCGATGACTACCTCGGTACTGTTATCGGTGACCTCAGCTCACGCCGTGGCATGATTCAGGGTCAGGAGGCAAGAACAGGTTCTACTCAGGTAGATGCTCTCGTTCCGCTTTCTTCAATGTTCGGCTACACAAGCGACCTGCGTTCAAATACTCAGGGCCGTGGTCAGTATACTATGGAACCCCACAGCTATCAGGAAGTTCCCAAGAGTATCGCTGAGGACATTATAGCAAACAGAGCTAAATAATTTCCGTCAGATTATACAGTTTTCAACAGAAAAAAATATAGATTTGACAAATCTTGTGTTTTGGGGAATTATTTTTCTCCAAAACACTTGAATTTACTGAATTAATCTGATATAATATATATACCAGATTTTCTGATAATTTATTCTAAGGAGGAATTTCCCAATGGCTAAGGCTAAATTTGAAAGAACTAAACCCCATGTAAACATTGGTACTATCGGACACGTTGACCACGGTAAGACCACTCTTACAGCTGCTATCACAAAGACTCTCGC